>JAEEGK010004491.1_pt1 | contig 34146 bp, 32 predicted proteins | sample 8958771 | NCBI WGS metagenome assembly JAEEGK01 (sample SAMN16246547, study PRJNA631951) | gut metagenome | biome: gut microbiome; feature: rumen; material: SC-attached | host: Bos | place: Iran: Karaj | collected 2018-10 | reverse complement strand
CTATCATTAGTATTATAACTGTCACTTACTCTACAGTAACGCTCTTAGCAAGGTTTCTTGGCTTGTCCACGTCAAGACCCTTGGCAACGCTGGTGTAATATCCAAGAAGCTGAAGCGGAATAATCGCAAGGCTTCCCACAAAGTGCTCGTCAACCTTTGGAATATAAACTGTGAAATCACACTGATCTTCAACATTATATCTGCCATAGGTTGTAAGACCCATAAGGTAAGCTCCGCGGCTCTTACACTCAACCATGTTGGAAACTGTCTTTTCATAAAGAGCTGACTGGGTAAGAACACCTATTACAAGGATACCGTTCTCAATAAGTGAAATAGTTCCATGCTTCAATTCTCCCGCAGCATATGCCTCAGAATGAATATAGCTTATTTCCTTCATCTTAAGGCTGCCCTCAAGGGAAATAGCGTAGTCAATGCCTCTTCCGATAAAGAAGATATCTTTCGCATTGGCGATCTTTGCGGCAAACCACTGAAGTCTTTCCTTGTCATCCAGGATCTTCTGGATACACTCGGGGATCCTCTGGATCTCCTTCAGGTAATTCTGATAAACATCTTTTTCCAGCATACCCCGGACATTAGCCAGTTCCAGTGCAAACAGATAGCAGGCCACCAGCTGGCAGCTGTATGCCTTCGTCGTTGCTACGGAGATCTCGGGACCTGCCACGGTATACAGGCAGTAATCCGCTTCTCTGGCAATGGAAGATCCTACAACGTTAACGATAGCAAGGGTCTTTACCCCTCTGCTCTTGGCCTCTCTGAGGGCTGCCAGGGAATCCGCAGTCTCACCGGACTGGGAGATCACGATGACCAGGTTATTAGGATCCAGAATAGGCTTTCTGTAACGGAATTCGGAAGCCAGTTCCACCCGGACGGGGATCCTTGCAAGATCCTCGCACACATACTGGGTAGCCATGCCCACATGCCAGGCGGAACCGCAGGCCACAATATCAATCCGGCTGACTTTCCGCAGGTCCTCGTCCGTCAGTCCCGTGGCCTCCAGCGTAATCTTCCCGTCCTTCACCAGGCTGTTCAGGGTATCCCTTACGGCGTTGGGCTGCTCATGGATTTCCTTCAGCATGAAATGCTCATAGCCATCCTTTTCCGCAGCGGACGTGTCCCAGGTGATTTCGGTCAGAGGCATCGTCTGTTCATCGCCGTTCAGGTCGTAGAACACAACCGCATCGGGGGTCACCTTCGCCACCTGCAGATTGTCCGGGTAGTACACCTGTCGGGTATATTTCAGGATGGCCGGAACATCGGAAGCAATATATGCAGCATCTTCCCCGATGCCGATAATCAGCGGGGAATCCTTGCGGGCGGTGTAGATTTCATCCGGATAATCCTGGAACATGAATGCCAGCGCGTAGCTTCCCCGTACACGGACCATCGTGCGCGTAATCGCGTCCACCGGACCGATTCGGTACTTCTTGTAGTAATAGTCCACGAGCTTGACAACCACTTCGGTATCCGTATCGCTGTAGAAGCGGTACCCGTGCCGCAGCAGCTTCTCCTTCAGTTCGGCATAGTTTTCGATAATCCCGTTGTGGACCCCCACCACGGCTGATTCTACAGCGCCGCTTCCGGATCCGGAGCAGTTCCCGCTGACATGGGGATGTGCGTTGACAAGGCTCGGATCGCCGTGCGTTGCCCAGCGGGTATGGCCGATGCCGCAGGTTCCGGCAATCGCTCTTCCCTGATCCGTTTTATCCGCCAGATGGATCAGTTTGCCGGTTGCTTTTACAACCTCCGCCGGTTTTGCGCCGTCCCGGACTGCCAGTCCCGCGGAATCATAGCCCCGGTAGTCCAGTCGGGACAGTCCTTCCAGTAATATAGGGCCTGCGGCTCTGTGCCCTGTGTATCCGACAATTCCACACATTGGATGACCCTCCTTTTCACCATAGCGTTTAAAAATAAGATGTATTATAATGTCTTATATGATGTTGTCAAGAAAATCGCTGAAATCCTTTGTTTTTTTGCTGTTCTTGCGGGGGCCGGCAGCACACCCTTTCCGCTTTTCCTTCTTTACTGTTCCAGGCACAGCAGAACCCGCTCATTGGCAAGATCGTGATACAGCATACAGTTCATCCTGCTGACATCCGCCAGGCGAACCACATCCTGCCATTTAAAGCCCTGCGGAATGGCAGAGATCATATTCTCCGTTTCCTGGAGCAGTTCCGGATGAAAATGCACCGTCTTCTGACCGGGGAATACAGCTGTATAAAGAATCTGAGCTTCCACCAGGTCCTGAAAAATATGGCTGCCGTAGGACAGCTCCGGATTGTAGCCCGCTTCGGAATTCGCGATCTCGCAGATGGCGGTGAACTCGCTGATATCGCAGAAGGCGGTGGGGACGCCCAGCTCCGGCGAGGAGGTGCCGATCCTGCCCGGGGCCATGAGCAGCATGGCCTTGCCCTTCCCGCGCATCTTCCCGTTCACGGAGCTCACCGCCTGGGCTACCAGGGGCTTGTCCCGATAGGGCATGCGGTAGTATTTCACCGGGTCCACGTAGACGACGGTATCCAGCCGGGTCGTCCGGGAAAGCCCCATGGCGGAATGACGGCACTCGAAGACGATGGAGCCGGGATCCACGTTCTCCGGCATCTTCGTCTCCTCCTGATCCTGGAACACCTGGAGCGGGCGGCACTGCAGGATGTTGATGACATAGTCCCCATTCTGGGAAAGGTTGATGGTGAATTCCGTGTCCACCGGGTACTGATACTCGTCCCGTATCGTCTGGAGGATGTCCCGCATCTGACGCATGATGACCTCCTTTTCCACGAGCCCCTGGCAGGAGATGAATTCGAACTCCCGCTCCCGGCCCAGCTCCCGGAAGGTCCGCTCCGTCTCATAGTCGTGCTCCAGGAAGAGACCCTTCAGATAATAGGGCATGAGAGGCTTGATCTCCTTCAGGGTGATCTGCTCCAGCCTGCCCGCGCTGCGGTTGATCACCTCCAGCCGCTGCTGGGAATACTTGCGCTTCTCCGCGCTGTTCCCGGATGCCGAGACCTTCGGCCGGTCCAGGCTCACCAGCCGGGGATAGGAGCCCTCCGCCCGGTCCACCGCCGAGGTCCCCAGGCCCATCACCAGCCGCAGCATCCCCGCCGAGGGATCCAGACTCTCCAGGAAGCGGTACGGGCTGTAGGAATAACCCACCCCCGCGGCGCAGGGCATATAGTAATCCCCGTAGTAGGAGCCGGAGACCCGCTGCACCAGAAGGGCCATCTGCTCGTCCCGGGCCTGCAGGCCCCGTCTGCTCCGGTAGTCCAGGGCGGATCGGCTCATGGTGCTGGCGTACACCGTCCGGACCGCGTCCTCAAATTCCTGCAGCCGCTGCTCCAGGTCCCCGGAGTTGGGGCAGAAGACCGATTCGTATTTCCCGGCGAAGGCGTTCCCGAAGCCGTCCTCCAGGATGGAGCTGGAGCGGACGATGATCGGGTCTTGGCCGTAGTATTCCAGCAGCTTGACGAATTCCTCCTCCATCTCCCGGGAGAATTTCCCGGTGCGCAGCCGCTGGGCAAATTCGTCCGCCAGGGTGAAGAACTCCTCCTCCGATCTCTGGCGGATCCGGAGGTCCCAGAAGCGGTTTTCCACGATGAAGGTGTAAAACACGTCCGAACCGATGAAAAAGGAATCGTGGGGCTCGAAGTTGGCGAAGATATCCGGCCGCCGGTTTTCCACGATCTTCCGGGCCAGGAGCATGCCCGTGGCCTTCCCGCCGATCATCCCGGTCCCCAGCATGCGCTTCTTGATGTTCAGATAGTCCTCCGCCCGGAAGTTCTCTTTGATCATGACCCGGAGGCGCTCGTCCCGGGTCATCATGATGTCGCACATGCGGCCGCACTGCTCCGTCACGTCCATGCCGCTCCGGTGCATGGCCTCCGTCAGGTTGAAGAAGCGGTCCCAGCTGTCCATGTTCCCCCGGTCCGCGCCGGAGGCGTCCTGCTGCAGCAGCTGGTAGAAATGGCTGGCGGCGACGCCGTCCAGGATCGGCTGGAAATCCCCGGTCCCAGGGTCGTACCGGTGGGGGAGGAACATGGTCTCGGAGTAGCGGTTCCAGATCTTGTCCGGACGGACGTAGATGTGCGCCGCGTCCGAATACACGTCCAGGAAGAGCTGGGTGGTGTCCCGGATCTTGGCGATGGCCTGGAAGGAATGCTTCCCGCGGATCAGCGGGAAAAAGGCCACCGTATCCAGGGAAAACAGATAGGGGCAGGTCACCTGGAAGAAGTTCCCCATCATCAGGTCCGTCGCCCAGGCGGTCTGCAGCTCCGAAAGACAGTCGAACACGTAGAAGGCGTCGTAGCCCTCCTGCCGGATGATCTCATGGATCGCGACCGTAAAGGTCTCGAACCGGTGGGAGAGCTCCACGTTCACGATCTTGATCCCCGGCCTCGCCTCAAAAAACGGCGCGTGAGAGGCGAAGCGGATGTAGATCAGATTGCGGCCGTCCCGGATCGCCTGCTCCGCATACGGCTTGACGAAAAGGCTGAAATCCTCCAGACGGTCCACCCGCCAGACCACGTTGTCTCCCAGACGGATATTGTCGAAGCATTTGTCCATCTGCGGGATCCCGGACGAAACTCTGTCAAACGCTGCCATATCGATCTCCTCCTTTTCTGCTCCGGAAAAACAAAAAAGGACAGGGAGCCGCCGAGCGGACTCCCTTGTCCTTAAACGCAGTATAGCACACTCCCGTTCCGTTGTACACAGGTTTCCGGAATTCCGGCGGATATTTTTCCCGGGCAGGGGAGAGGGCCGCGTCCCGGCCCATGGACGCCTTGACCTTCCGGCGGGGGAGGATTTATACTGAAAACAAAAAGGGTGAACGGGGAGGCTTCGGCGGATATGGATATGGCTGAGCGCATCGAAAGGATCAAGAAGCGGGTGGTGGTGGACCGATACCCCATCTGCATCGAGAAATTCCGCATCACCCTGGACATGCGGGAGCATACGAAGAACGACCATGTGATGATCCAGCGGGGCAAGATCCTGAAAGCCTGCGCGGAGCGGATGCCCATCGCCATCGGGGAGGATGAGCTGATCGTCGGCCTCGCTTCCAGCAGGCATATGGGCCTGGAGATCGACCCGGACTACGGCGTCTGGCCCCAGAATGAGATCGACGCCCTGAAGAAGGACGGCTTTCTCGTGGATCCTCAGGACGAGAAGGACCTCCAGGAGCTGAACCGGCGCTATCAGCCGGATACCCTCATCGGCCGGGAGGGGGACGTGTTTTACCAGGAGCCCCGCATCCTGAACATGCTCCGGGCCGGTCTGATCCTGCCTCCCTGGAAGGACAAGGAGCAGGAGCGGGGCGTGGGCGGGGGTTACGCCCAGTCCGGCCTGGGCCTGGGACCCAGCCTGGTGCTGCTCTGCGTGGAGTACGACAAGCTGCTGAAGCACGGCGCGGAGGAGCTGATCCGCCGGGCCCGGGAGGAGCAGGCGAAGGTGCGCTTCCTGGATATGGAGGCCCTGGATAAATACCGCTATTATGATGCGGTGGTGATGGCCTTTGAGGCTATGATCACCCTGGGGGACCGGTACGCCGCCCTGGCTGCGGAAATGGCGGGGAAGGAGCCCGACCCGGAGCGGAAACGGGAGCTGGAGACCATCGCGGAGACCTGCCGACGGGTCCCCAGGAAGCCCGCCCGCACCTTCCGGGAGGCGATCCAGTGCTTCTGGTTCCAGGTACTGTTCCTGAGCCCCAGCACCACCCTTCCCGGCGGCCGCTTCGACCAATACATGTACCCCTATTACAAGGCCGATCTGGAAGCCGGGCGCATCACCCGGGAGGAGGCCCTGGAGCTCATCTGCCTCCTGCGTCTGAAGGACATGGAGCTGAACCGCACCTCCGGCAGCGAGCTGCGGAAGAAGAACTCCGGCATGGCCAAATGGCACAACTATACCATCGGCGGAGTGGACCCCGCCACCGGGGAGGACGCCTCCAACGACCTGACTTATCTGCTCATCGAGGCGGCCATGGTCACGAAGACCCCTCATTTCACCCTGACCCTCCGGGTGCATGAGAAGACCCCGCCGGAGCTGATGCGGAAGGCGCTGGCGTGCGTGAAGCTGGGCCTGGGGATGCCTGCCTTCGTCAGCGATAAGAGCTATATCGCCACCTTCACCTCCCGGGGCTGCCCGGCGGAGTACGCCCGGGACTACGTCATGACCGGCTGTCTGGACGGCAACCTGCCGGGAAAGAGCCGCACCGGCCCGGTGCCCATGGTGACCTTCCCCCTGATCTTCGATATCTTCCGCCGCCGGGGCATCGACAAAAAGACCGGCCTGCGGGTCGCCCCGGACATGGGGGATTTCGCCTCCTGGGAGAGCTACGACGCCCTGTTCGCCGCCCTCAGCGAGGAGATCCGGTATATCCTCGGCCTGGTGTGCGAAAAGAACAACGTGGAGCTGGCCATCACCCAGGAGCTGCTGTTCGATCCCCTGCGCAGCGCGCTGATGTATGAGGGCATCGAATCCGGGAAGGATACCTGGAAGCGGGTCATGCCCTTCGAGAACTGCGCCGTGGTGAACCCCATCGGCATGGTGAATCTGGGGGATTCCCTTGCCGCCATCAAAAAGCTGGTCTTCGACGAGAAGAAGTACACCCTCGCCCAGTTGGAGGCTGCCCTGGACGCGGACTGGGAGGGGTATGAGTCCATGCAGGCGGATTTCCTGGCCGCGCCGAAATACGGCAACGATGTGGACGAGGTGGACAACATCGTGGCGGAGTGCTATAAGCTGCTGTGCGATACGGTGGCGGCCATCCCCAATATCATGGGTCGGCCCACCATCCCCACGGGTATCTCCATCACCTCTCACCAGCCCGGCGGTCAGCTCACCGGCGCCACCCCGGACGGACGCAGGGCGGGGGCCATCCTGGCGGACGGCACCACCTCTCCCATGCACGGCTGCGACAGCTGCGGCCCCACGGCGGTCTTCCGCAGCGCCATGAAGATCGACCAGGATCCCATGCAGGCCACCCTGCTGAACATGAAGTTCCACCCCTCCGCCTTGAAAACGGAGGCCGACCTGGATAAGCTGGGGGCCATGATCAAGGTCTATCTGACAAACGGCGGCAAGCAGGTGCAGTTCAACGTGGTGGACCAGGAGACCCTGAAGGCGGCGCAGGCGGACCCGGAGGCATACCGGGATCTGGTGGTGCGCGTGGCGGGATACAGCACCTATTTCGTCACCCTCTCCCGGGCCATGCAGGACGAGGTCATCGACCGCACCAGTCTGGATCTGGGGTGATCCGGGAGCGGGAGCTCGGAACGGCGGAGGCGGCCTGGCAGCTGCCTCCGCCGGAGCATATCCCGGAATGTTATCGTGTTGCAATAAAAATTCGTTGACAAACAAGAAATACCGTGCTATGCTGAGGCCACCGAAACAGGAGGTGCGTCATGGAACAGAAAACCCTTTCCAAATGGCTGAAGCTGATCCTGCTGGGCATGGGGATCTGCGGTCTGGCGGTCTATCTGATGGTCGTCCCCAGCTTCGGGGACAGTCTCCGCAGCCAGTATCCCGAGTTTGCGGGCCGATATTGGCCCTGGCTCATTTTCATCTGGGTCTCCGGGATCCCCTGCTATGCCGTGCTGGTTTTGGGCTGGCGGATCGCTGCGAACATCGGGCGGGACGCCTCCTTTTCTCTGGAGAACGCCCGTTTCCTGCGCAGCATCGCGGTCCTGGCGGCCCTGGACGCCGCCTACGTTTTCCTGGGCAACCTGGCGATGCTCTTCCTGGATATGAGCCATCCCGGGGTGGTCCTGCTGAGCCTGCTGGTGGTCTTTGCCGGGGCGGCGGTGGCGGTGGCTGCCGGAGCGCTCTCCCATCTGGTGCGGAAGGCCGCCCTGCTGCAGGAAGAGAACGATCTGACGATCTGAGGGGGCGGAGAGATGGAAGGCGAGATCATTTTCAATATCGACGTGATGCTGGCCCGGCGAAAGATGAGCCTCACGGAGCTGTCGGAGAAGGTGGGCATCACCATGGCCAATATGTCCATTCTGAAGACCGGCAAGGCCAAGGCTCTGAAGGTCTCCACCCTGGCAAAGCTCTGCGCCGCCCTGGATTGTCAGCCCGGGGATCTGCTGGAGTACCGGCCCGGAGCAAAGCCGGAGGCAGCGGCGTCATGAAAGCCTGGCGGGAGCTGAACCCGGGCAGGAAGCTTCTGTACCTGACAGCGGTGCTCCTGCCCCTTGTGGGGATCCTCCTGTACGCCCATGTGCACGGCCCCTTCACAACGGACGGGCTCTGGATGCTGTTCTGGGTCCTGCCGGTCTGCGGCCTGCTGCTGGGAGCGGCGAACCTGATCCTGATCTTCTCAGGCCGCCCGCCCCGGGAGAACCGGGGCCTGTGGGACGGTCTCCTGGCCGTATCCCTGGTCCCCGATCTGGGGCTCCTGGGCTTCAGCGCCTTCATCTGTGCGTTGCTCCGGTACGGGCTGCCTGTACCTTCATAGGAATACGGAGAGGAGGATCCGGTCGTGGGCCGCTTTCGTGATCTGGGCAGAAGCACGTTCCTCCTGTACCTGGCGGCGGTGCTCCTGCCCCTCATGGGGTTGTCTCCCTTTCTTTTCCGATGGCTGACCCTTCCGGCATTGCCGGAGGGAGGCGTCATATGGCTGTTCCTGGGGCCGCCGATCCCGGGTTTCCTGCTGGGGACGGCGAATCTGGTCCGGGTTTGTGCCGGCCATCCGCCGAAGGAAAACGCCGTTCTGTGGGATGTGCTGCTCCTTGTTTCCCTTCTGCCGGATCTGGCCCTGTTGGGACTGGACCTGCTGGCTCTGGCCTGGTGGCTTGTCTTCTCCGTCATGGGATAGGGAAGGAAAGGCGCGTCGTGAAGGAGGTATGATCCGATGATCGAACGTTTCCTGACATCCTGTTTCGTGTACCTCTGGCAGCTCCTGTGTCTGGTTCTCCCGGCCGTGCCGATCGCCCTGAGCGTCCTGGCCCTGACCAAAAAGAAGAAGGCGGCCGCCGCTGTCCTCGCCCTTTGCCTGTTCCTGGAGCTGGGGGCCGCGGCATGGATCGCCCGTCATCCCTTCTTCCGCTGCCCGGAGGAATACCGGCCGTATATCTCACCGGAGGAAGAAGCGCGGATCATCGGATACAACAGCGGCCTCTGGTCGGCCCGGATCCCGGTGGTTCCCGTATGCGTCAGCGTTCTGCATGCAAATGAGGAGCGGGTGCATGTCTGGACGCAGTACCTGTTTTTCGGCAGTACGGAGATGGAGATCGGCCTGCCGGGGAGCGCCGACCCGATCCCCGGCCTGATCCGGGCGCTGTCCTGAAAGAATACAATGTGGTCGGCTTTCCATGAATGCAAAGGACCCCACCGGCTGTTTCAACGGCGCCGGTGATTCGGAGGTTTCAGCTCGGAGAATAAGGAGAATGATCATGAGACTGATCGAACCCACGACAGAATACGAAGAACAGATCCGGGAATACCGAAACGCGTTTCTCGCCGGCGGCGATTCCATGGACGGCACCGGGGCCCTCCGGAAATTTGAAGATCCGCATGACTGGATCGCTTATTCGGACAGCTTGAAGGACCCTCGTACCGTTCCCCGGGGGAAGGTCCCGTCCACCCAGTATATGCTGGTGCGGGAAGAGGACGGGAAGATCGTCGGCATGATCCAGATCCGGCATTGCTTCAATCCTTACCTGGAAAAGTACGGGGGCCATATCGGGTATTCCGTCGCGCCGGGTGAACGGCGCAGGGGATATGCGGCGCTGATGCTGAAAATGGTCATGCCGAAATGCAGGGAGCTGGGACTGGATCGGGTGCTGATCACCTGCATCCGCGGCAACGAAGGCAGCAGAAGAACGATCCTGAAGAACGGCGGCGTTTACGAATCCACGGTCCATGAACCCGAGGAAAACATAGATCTGGAGCGGTATTGGATCGATCTCACCGATTGACGATCCCGGGACCGTCCCGGGGGAGAGAGCAAAATAACGGCGTCCCGGTTCAGGCGGCGGGCCTGAAGGATCGGGACGCCATGAAGGAGGGAGACCCATGGGTGATGCTTTGGTCAGAAAAACGCTGATCTTCAACGGATCCCCCCGGAAGCAGGGGGACACCGCCGCCCTGGTCCGGGCGCTGACGGAGGGCCTTGCGGGGGAATACCGGGTGGTGGACTGCTACCGGGCGGATATCTCCCCCTGCGTCGACTGCCGGGCCTGCCGCCGGGAGAAGCGCTGCGTCCTGCGGGACGAAATGCAGGAGATCTATCCGTATATCGAGACCTGCGACAGCGTGGTCATCGCCTCGCCCATCTACTACGCGGAGCTGACGGGAAAGCTGCTGGACGTGGCCAGCCGGTTCCAGGTCTATTATTCCGCCCGGGCCTTCCGGAACGAGGACCCGGGGATCCGACCGAAAAAGGGCGGCGTCATCCTGGCGGGGGGCGGAGACGGGGACCCCAAACGGCCCTATGCCACGGCGAAGATCCTGCTCCGCCAGCTGAACGTCCGGGAGATCTTCCCCCTGGTGTGCAGCCATGGGACGAACGACCTCCCCGCCGGTGAGGACGGGGAGGCGCTTGCAGCCGTATCACGGCTCGCCGGATTTCTGAATGCCTGAAAAAGCGCGCTACAGAGCGTAGGCGATGAGCAGACGGAGGGTGTTTTCCGCCCCGTCCCGGTGGCTCCGTTCATAGCCGTGGGAGGCGTAGACCCCGGCGCCGATCAGCCCGTGGCGCAGGTCGCTGCCCGCCTCCAGGGTGGCTTCCACGTCGCTGCCGTAGTGGGGGTAGATATCCACTGCGTAATCCGCGCCGCTGCGCTGCGCCGCTTCTATGAGCCCCTTCACCACCGGGTAGCTGTAGGGTCCGCCGCTGTCCTTGGCGCAGATGGAGACCTGCTTTTCCGTGCAGGCCAGGCCTTCCCCCACGCAGCCCATGTCCACGGAGATGGCCTCGGTGCAGCCGTCCGGGACGCTGCCGCAGCCGCCGTGGCCCACCTCTTCGAACACCGTGATATGGGCGTAGACCGCACGCTTCGGCGTGATTTTTTTCTCCCGGATATATCTGGCCAGGCCCAGCAGGATGCCCACGCTGAGCTTATCGTCCAGGAAGCGGGATTTGATATAGCCGGACCCGGTGATCCGCACGTTGGGCTCGAAGCAGACGATATCCCCCACGGCGACGCCCAGCTTCTGGGTATCCTCCTTCGTCTTCACGTCCTCGTCCAGCACCACCTCGCAGGTATCCCAGTCCCGCTTGGTGCTGTTGTATTCCCCGTTCACGTGGATGGAGGCGTTGCAGAGCTGGAAAGTGCCTTCGAATACCCCGCTGAATTTCGTCACCACCCGCACGTTTTCTGTCTCGGCGTTGTTGGGATTCATGCCCCCGAGATTGGTGAGCCGGAGCCGTCCGTTTCCCTTGATCTCCGCCACCATGCCCCCCAGGGTGTCCGTATGGGCCTCCAGGAGAAGACCGTTTTCCCGATCCTCCCCTCCGAAGGAGACCAGAACGCCGCCCTTGTTGGTGAGACGGGCGTCGAAGCCGAGCTTTTGAAATTCCCCCAGCACCCAGGCTGCCGCGTCCTCCGTATAACCGGTGGGGGAGTCGATGTTCAGCAGGGTCTCGGTTTCCTTCATCAGAAAGTCCGTGTACTTTTTCAAAGAAAGCTTGTTCATGGCTGCCGTTCCTTTCCGTTCAGTATCCCAGTTTCCGGTCCACGATGTGCACCGGCGGCTGACCCTGCAGGACCAGGGTGAGGTTGCGGATCACGGCGTCGGTCACCCGGTCGTAGTTGACCCCGGCGCGGTAGCCGCCGGAAATATGGGGCGTGATCCACACCCGGGGCGCGGTCCACAGGGGATGCCCCTTGGGCAGAGGCTCCGGATCCATCACGTCCAGGCAGACGGCCTTGAACCAGCCCTCCGCCACCACTCGCAGGAGGTCCTCCGTCACCACGCAGTTGCCCCGGCCCACGTTCAGGAGGATGGCGGACTTCTTCATCAGCCGGAGCCGCCGCTCGTCGAACATGCCCGCCGCGTCGTCCGTTCCCGGCAGACTGAGGGCCACCACGTCCATCTCCGGCAGAAGGGCGTCCATCCCCTCCGGGGTGACCAGGTCCCGGAGGAAATCCGGACGGTCGTGCAGGGTGCGGCGCACGCCCCAGCATTCGGCTCCCAGCGCGGAGGCCTTCCGCAGATACGCGGTGCCGATGGCCCCCATCCCCACGGACAGCACCTTGGAACCGGAAAAGCGGTCGATATTGTCCAGCAAAGTCCACTCCTGCCGGTCCTGCATCCGCAGGTATTCCGGCATGCGCTTCATGGCCATGAGGGTGGTGGTGAGCAGGTGCTCCGCAATGGATTCTCCGTATGCGCCGTAGGCGTTGGCCAGGGTGATCTCCTTCGGCAGCCAGGAGTAGTTGTTGGCTCCGGCGCTGTACAGCTGAATGAAGCGCAGCTTGGGCATCTGCCGCACCATTTCGGGATTGGGCAGCCCCACGAAGATCTCCGCCTCCTGCAGATCCTCCCGGGGGATATCCCGGAAATTCTCCGTGATGACGAGACTGCAGCCGGGGAGCGCCCGGAAACGCCGGAGGCCCTCCTCGCTGTGGGCGCCCACCACCAGGACCTTTGTCGGTTTGCCGTTCATCAGGACCCATCCTTTCCTTATACTTTTTTCTCATTTTATCACAGGAAGGGCGGCGGGACAAGGGAAGCGGGGCAGGAGGGCCCTCCGGTCCCGATGATTTTCAAAATACTCTGAGATATTCGCCGCCGGATCCGTAGTATACAGGTGAGACAGAAGGGAAGGTGAGCGCTTGGACGACGACCGGATCATTGAATTGTTCTTCGCCCGCTCGGAGCAGGCGGTCACCGAGCTCGCCCGGAAATACGGGACCGTCTGCCGCCGGACCGCGGAGAACATCCTGAACGACCGTCGGGACGCGGAGGAGTGCCTGAACGACGCGTATCTCGCCGTGTGGAATACGGTGCCGCCTCTGCGGCCGGATCCGCTTTTGAGCTACGTCTGCCGGATCGTGCGCAACCAGGCCCTGAAGCGGTATCACGCGAACACGGCCCGGAAGCGGAACAGCGTCTACGACGCCGCCCTGGAGGAGCTGGCGGAATGTATTCCCGCCGCAGGGACCCCCCAGGAGGCTGCGGAGGCGAAGGAGGTCGCAGGGATCATCAATGCCTTCCTGGAAACGCTGGATCCCGGGAGCAGGGTCCTGTTCGTCCGGCGCTTCTGGCATGCCGACTCCGTCGGGGAGCTGGCGGAGCTGTTTCACATGAGCAAACACGCCGTCTCGGTGCGTCTGTCCCGGATCCGCAAGGCCCTGCGGAAGCATCTGGAAGAGGAGGGGGTATCGCTGTGAATCGGGAAAAGCTCTCTGAGATCATCAGCGGGATCGATGATAAATACGTCGATGAGGCGACGGGATCCGCCGCGAAGGCGGGCCGTTCCGCGGCCCCGAAGGTCCGCCGCTTCCGGTGGGGGATGGCGGCGGCCTGCCTGCTGGTCGTCCTGGCGCTGGGCTCCGCCGTTTACGCCCGCGCCGCCGAAGCCAGAGCCTATGAAACGGCGGTCACGTTTTTTGAAGAAAACGGCCTGTCCCCGGAGGGGCTCAGCCGCAGCGAGATCAAGGAGGTCTATCGGGATATCACCACCCGGCGCTTCACCTTCGGAAAGACGACGGAGGTGATCCGGCAGACCGTCCCCGGCTGGGAGATCGCCCAAAGGGAGCCTTCCCCGGAGGAACTGGCCGCCCTTTGGGACAGAAGGACCCGAACGGAGACTCCGGAAGAGGATGGGATCAGCTTCCGGTGGGATTACCGGTATGCCCACCATGAGAGCCGCTCGGACACCCTGGAGGCCAGCCTGCTGGAGTGCCGCCGGGACGGGGAGACGGTCTGGACCGCGGAATTCCCCTTCTATCTGGATGATTTCGCCCGATATCCGGAGGGGATCCTGGTCTGGGGCTGGAACGAGACCCTGACTTCCGGGGAGACCGCCTATGCCTGGATCGCCTGTGTGGACGAGAGGGGAGAGGTGCTGTGGCAGCAGCCCCTGCTCCATGGGTTTCAGATTGAAAATATCGCCGCCGTCCTGCCCGACGGGGAAGGCGCCTGGGGGGTGATCAGCCGGGGAGACTTGCGGTATCTGTGTCTCAGCCGCTATGACCAGACGGGGAAGGAGCTGAGTTTCCGTCAGACCGAGGTGGGGAACTACGGCATCTGGAACGCGGCCCGTCTGGGGGACGGGTATATCCTGCAGCTGGGGAGCTACAACGAGGGGGATTACGCCCACCTCTTCCGCATGGACCGGGAGGGAAACGTGATCGGGGACTATGCCTACGAGGGGGAGGACTGCGTCTATCACATCGTGGATATGGCGGAGTTCGGCGGGAAGGTGTATCTTTCGGCCTACGCCGTGCCCGTGCAGCACGACGAGGGCGGACGGCACGAGATCGCCCGGATCCTCGACTATATCTTCGATCACGGCTGGGAGATCACCGAAGAGGAGCTGACGCCTCTGGTGCGGGAGAACTATACCGCCCTCCTGCTGCTGTGCGATCCGGAAGGGGGGACCCCCCGGACCTTCTATTCCGTGCAGGGCTCCCTGGGGGGAAAGCTCTCCGTGAAAGACGGCTCCTGTCTGGAGTGGGATGTGGAGAGCGTCGTTTCCGCCTTCTTTTCCCCGGCTACCAGCGCCTTTTCCATCGGCGGCACCTGTCAGGTGTTCCGCTATGCCTTCGATGCGTCGGGCGCGCTGATCGGCCTGACGGATACGGGGGAGACGGCGCGGTACGCAAGATGATCCCGACCCGGATCAGAACGGATTCAGGATCCCTGCCGCGGCCTGGGGCAAAGATCCTTTTTATCTCAGGCCGCCTTTTGCCTCCATCCTTCTTGTACATCTGCCGGCCCGGTGATATACTTTCGCAAAACGGCCCGGTAAGGCTGATAAGAAAGGATGCATCCGTTATGAAGAAAGCGTATCGCAAACGCCTGCTCTGCCTGGCGCTGACCCTCATCCTGGCTCTGACCCTGGGCACCGCCGCCCTGGCGGCGGATACCGCCGTGGTCTCCAACCAGAAGCTGACCATCGACGGGGAGAACGCCCCCGTCACGGCCTACAACATCCACGACAACAACTATTTCAAGCTCCGGGACGTGGCCTGCCTGCTCCGGGATACCCCGGCCCGCTTCTCCGTGGAGTACAGGGAGAAGACCAACTCCATCCACATCGTCACCGGAGAATCCTATACGGCGGACGGCAGCGAGCTGCAGTCCCTCGGCATGGAGAGCAAAGAGGCGGTCGCAAGCCTCCAGACCCTGTATATCAACGGTCGGGAGGATTCCTCCCTCGCCGCCTACAACATCGACGGCTACAACTACTTCAAGCTGCGGGATCTGGGCGGCGCCCTGGGATTCAAGGTGGGCTACGACGAGGAAAGCCGCACCATGCTCATCCTGACTGCGGAGGGTGAACCGGCTCCCGAGACCGCCGAACTCCCCGCCGACTGGGCGCCGGATATCTCCTTCACCACGGTGGACCTGGACGGGAACACCTGGACGGAAGAATGCTTCGCGGGGCACAGGCTCACCATCCTGAACCTCTGGGGATACTGGTGCCGTCCCTGCGTCGGGGAGCTGCCCGAGCTGGAGCAGATCTCAAAGGACTATGCCGACCGGGGAGTGCAGATGCTGGGCGTGTATCTGGCGGAGGATGAGTCCGGCAATATCAGGACGGTGGAGGAGATGGGCGTCACCTATCCCAGCCTGCGCTATGTGGAGGAATTCGATCCCTGGCTGAACACGGGCTATTTCCCCACGACGATCTTCCTGGACGGGAACGGCAAGGTCCTGGGCGAAGCCTATATCGGCAGCCGGAACTATAACTCCTGGGCTGCCATCATCGAAGAGCTCCTGAAATGAAGAAACGGGGTTTCACCATTCTGACTCTGATCCTGGCCGCGGCGCTGATCGCTGCGGGCGTCGCGGAGGGGCAGGCGAAGGAAGTCCTGATGAAGGCGGTCCGCGTCTGCCTGGAGTGTATCGGCGTTGGGTAAGGGGAACGTGAGGCTGCGGATCCAGCTCCTGGCGGCGCTGGTCCAGAACGCGGATTTCCGGGGCTTTTTCACCGGGAAGATCAACCGGGGCGCGCTGAAAAGCGTCTGCGTGCCGGGGCTCAACTGCTATTCCTGTCCCGGGGCGCTGGGGGCCTGTCCCATCGGCTCCCTCCAGGGCTTCCTGTCTTCCCGGCCCGTGCGCTTTCCCTATTACGTCGTCGGCCTCCTGCTCTTCTTCGGCGCGCTGCTGGGCCGGGCGGTATGCGGCTTCCTCTGCCCCTTCGGACTGCTGCAGGACCTGCTCCACAAGCTGCCCTTTCCCCGGCGGAAGCTGGGGACCTTTCCCGGGGATAAGCTGCTGCGGAAGCTGAAATACGGGGTGCTCCTGGTGCTGGTGATCGGCCTGCCCGCCCTGGTGCTGGACTGGGTCCCGGCCTTCTGCAAATATCTCTGCCCGGCGGGCACCCTGGGGGGCGGCGTGCCCCTGGTGCTCCTCCACGGGGAGCGGCTGCATCTGGAGGTGGGCGGCCTCTTCTTCTGGAAGCTGGGCGTCGCCCTGGGGATCCTGATCCTGTGCCTTTTCATCTTCCGCCCCTTCTGCAAATACCTGTGCCCCCTGGGGGCGCTGTACGGTCTGCTGAACCCCGTCGCCCTCTGCCGGATGCACCTGGATGAGACCCGCTGCACCGGCTGCGGCGCCTGCGCCAAAGCCTGTCCCATGCAGACGGACCCGTCGAAAACGCCCAACAGTCCGGAGTGCATCCGCTGCGGCGCCTGTACCCGCAGCTGTCCTGCCGGGGCCCTTCACCTGGGGATCCGATCCAAGGCCCCGGAGAAGGCGGAAAAAGAACCCTGAACATCTGGTAAGCGGGAGCCCTTTGGGACTCCCGCTTATTGAATTCTCCTCCAGATAATGTTATCCTTGATTTATCAACTATCCATAAGGCGGTGATCCTATGTCTGCCATTCAGCTGGTGGAAAACGTAAAGAAGAATATCGGAAAGGTGATCGTGGGCAAGGAGGCCCAGGCGGAGGAGATGCTCCTGGCCCTGGTCTGCGGCGGCCACGTGCTGATCGAAGACGTGCCCGGCCTGGGGAAGACCACCCTGGTGACGGCCCTGGCCCGGTCCCTGAACTGCACCTATTCCCGCATCCAGTTTACTTCCGACCTGCTTCCCTCGGATGTGACCGGCTACACGGCCTTCAACCCCAAGACCGGGGAGCGGGAGGTCTGCTTCGGCGGCCTTATGGCCCAGATCGTGCTGGCGGACGAGATCAACCGCACCAGTCCCAAGACCCAGTCCAGCCTGCTGGAGGCCATGCAGGAGGCCCAGCTCACCATCGACGGGAAGACCTATCCGCTGCCCTCCCCCTTTATCGTTCTGGCCACCCAGAACCCGGTGGAGCACACGGGCACCTATCCGCTGCCGGAGGCGCAGCTGGACCGGTTCTTCATGCAGATCTCCCTGGGCTACCCCACCCATGAGGAGGAGATCGATATCCTGAAGCGCAACATGCGCGCCCGGCCCATCGACGAGCTGGAGCCTGTGGCCTCCGCCGAGGATATCCTGGCCCTGCGGGAGGAGCGGAAAAAGATCATCTGCGCCGACGCGGTGCTGGACTATATCATCCAGATCGCCGAAGCCACCCGGAAGGACGAGCGGATCAGCCTGGGCATCAGCCCCCGGGGCTGCATCGCTCTGACGGAGGCGGCCATGGCCAACGCCCTCTTCGCCGGACGGGATTATACCCTGCCGGACGACGTGCAGAAGCTGGCCGTCCATGTGCTGGCCCACCGCCTGGTCCTGGACCGCCGCAGCGGCATCCGGGGGGAGAGCCGGAGCAGCATCCTCACCTCCATCATCCGGGAGATCAAGGTCCCGGCGGTGTCATGAAAGTCCTGCGCTTCCTGTTCTATCTGCTGATGCCCGTCTTTCTTTTCGCCGGGCTCTATACCGGCATGCGCATCTGGTACGTGATCCTGATCGCCCAGATCCTGCTGGTGCTGGCCATCCTGGGGCTGAATCAGTGGACCGTGCGCACCTTTTCCTATACCCAGACTCTGGACGCTTCGGAGGCCGTCAAGGGCAGCGAGACCGCCCTGCACCTGTCCATTCGGAACGAGAAGCCCTTTCCTCTCTCCATGATGCGGATGGACGTGGAGCTGGCGGCCCCCAGCGAGAACCGGCAGATCTCCTTCAGCCTGCTGCCCTTTGCGGGAAAGGAGTTCGACTTCAAGGTCTCCATGCCCTACCGGGGGGTCTATCCCATCGGCATCACCACCATGCGGATCACCGATATCTTCGGCCTGCTGCCCATGCGCTTCGATATGCGGAAGCTCCATTATTACCGCCAGCCGGAGCTGACGGTCTATCCCCGGGCCGAGGCCCCCTCCTCCCTGTACGCGGACGTGGCGGACGAGAAGCTCTTCGGGGAGCGGTTCCTGCATCATGCCGAGAGCGGGGACAGCATCTCCGGGGCCCGGGCGTACCGCCCCGGGGACCCGCTGAAGCAGATCAACTGGAAAAAGAGCGCCGCCCACGGGGAGCTCTATGTGAAGCAGTATGAGCAGCCCATCCGGGAAAACCTGACCCTGCTCATCGATAACTGCGCCCATGGCGCGACGGGGGAGGATGCCCTGGCCCGGGCGGATACGGTGTGCGAGGCCGCGGCCTGCATCACCCTCCACTGCCTCTCCCGGAACCGCAGCGCCGTGATCCGTGCCCTGTGCGATACCCGGGGCGTCCATGCCGGAGAAGAGGCCCTGAACATGGCGGATTTTGAGAAGATCCGCCGCTGGCTGGCCCTGCTGCCCTTCGGCGAGGCTCCCGCCCGGGGACCCCTGCCCACGGAGTCCGCCTACGGCCGGAGCGCCCTCATCCTGGTCACGGATTCCTTCACCCCCGAGCTGGAGGCTTCCCTGGCCGAGGCGGAGCCGTATTTCAGCGCCGTGACCCTGGTGCTGGTGGGGGAAGAAGGCCGGGATACGGGGCTCGTCCCCACCATCCGTCTGCCCCTGGGCTGCGACGTGGCGGCCGAGCTGGCGGCGCTGGAATGAGGGGGTGCTGACGTGAAGAAACGAAACGAAGGATTCTCCTCCTCCCTCATCGTGGAGCTGCTTTGCTGCCTCCTGGGCAGCTGCGCCTTCTGCACCGCCCTCCTGCCTGCCCTGGGCCAGGAGGTGAGCATGACGGAGTGCATGCTCTTCGCGGCGGTGGACCTGTCCGTGATCTTCCTCCTCTCCCGCCGGTGGTGGATCGCCCCGGCGCTGATCGCGGCGGTGGCCATCCTGGGCTTCGGCGCCGTGTGGGCCTTCAAGCTGAAGGATCCGATCCTGGATTATGTAAACGGATTCATCGATTGGTACAACGACGCCTATCCCTATACGCTGCCCTATTCGGAAAACGGCAGCCAGTTCCTGGTCCACCTGGCCTTTTCCTTCCCCGTGACCCTGGTGCTGTATGTTTATTTCCGCCGCCTGGCCTTCCTGCCGGTGTGGATCCTCCTCAGCGGAGCCCTGCTGGTATGGCTGTACTATGCCGGCGCGGAGAATATGCTCACGGTGGCGGCCCTGCTGCTCATCGTCCTCTTCGTGCTCATCTGCCGCACCAATGCCCGGAGCATCAACCGGAAGCTGGGCCGGGGGGAGAAGATCCCCGTGTCCGCCATGCTGACCACGGCCATGGTGCTTGCGCCCCTGGCGGTGCTCTTCGCCTTTGCCTTCGGGCCCAAGGAGGAGGGCGCGTGGCAGTCCAAATCCCTGGTGAATTTCGTGGAGGACCTGGGGGACGTGTTCTCCTTCTACGGGGAGGGGACTTCCAGCGGCGGAAGCTTCGACCTGTCCTATTCCGGCCTTTCCCCCAACGGCTTTGAGCTGGGAGGGAACATCGAGCCCAACAACAAGAACGTGCTGCGGGTGAAGACCGACACCCCCATCCTCCTGGCCGGGTCGGTGTACGATACCTATAACGGCTATGGCTGGTATGACGGCTGGGCTCTGGGCCGTTTCCGCTTCGACAGTCCCCTCTGGAAGGGCAAGCGGCGGGAGATCTTCACCATCGACAAGCCTTCCTCCAACCAGGCGTCCGGGCCCTATAACAAGATCACCAAAAGCGCCCTCCTGGATATCAACATGAACGTGAACTTCCGCTCCCTGTTTGCCGGGGGCAAGCTGGAACGGGTGACCCTCCAGCGGTCGGACGACACCAAGATCTACTTCAATACCCAGGGGGAGCTCTACGCCCTGGAATTCCCGCCTTACGCCCTGAGCTACTCCATCCGCACCCGGGTCTTTGACCGGGAGCAGGAGAATTTCGACTGGAACATGCACGTTCTGCTGAAATACGCTTCCGCCTCCAAGGACAGGGAGTATGAGGAGATCGCGGAGCGCTATACCCAGGTATCCGAGACCATCGAGCCCTATGTGGCGGAACTGGTGGAGGAGATCATCGCCGGCAGCGAGGACGACTATGACAAGGCCCTGGCCATCGAGACCTGGATCCGGGACAACTGCACCTATACCCAGACCCCCGGGGACGCTCCCGGGGACCGGGATTTCCTCTCCTATTTTCTGGAGAGCCGGGAGGGATACTGCACCTATTATGCCACCGCCATGACCCTCATGGCCCGTATGGCCGGGCTTCCCGCCCGGTATGTCACCGGCTACGGCCTGAAGCAGGCGGACCGGGTGAAGGACACCACCTCCTACGTGGCCACCAACGCCACCGCCCATGCCTGGTCCCAGGTCTATTTCTACGGCGTAGGCTGGGTGGACTTCGATCCCACCCACTGGAACTTCTATGAGCTGGTGACCCGGGACGAGCCCGTGGAGGAGGAGAAGCCGAAGCCCACGCCGAAGCCCGATGTGCCGGAGATGCCGGAGCCGGAGCTCCCCGAGCCGGAGCTGCCGGAACCGGAGACGGACCACGAGCCTCTGACGCCGAAGAAAAAGGACAATACGGGGAAGATCCTGCTGATCATCCTGGGCTGCGACCTGGCCGCCTTCCTGATCTTCCTGCTGGTGCGGTTCATCCTGCTGTTCTTCCGGGTGGAGAACTTCTACCGCCGCCTGAACCGCAGATATCCGGATAACGCTTCCCGGGCGGACGTGTGCTACCGCCAGATCCTGAAGCAGCTGGGCTTCCTGGGGCTGGAGATGCAGCCCTCGGATACCATTCAGCGGTTCTGCGCCCGGGCGGACGAAGCCCTGGCCGGGGACCGGGCCCGGTACCCCCTGGAAACCGTGTGCGAGCCCGTGGTCCTCTCCCGCTTCGCCCTGCGGGAGCCCACGGACGGGGAGGTCCGGCGGATGTGCGATTACTACATTTTCCTGGAGCGGACCCTGCGGAAGAAGCTGGGCATCCGGAGCTATATCCTCCACCGCATGATCCTGGGCCGCTGATCCGCGGCAGAACGGCAGAAAGACAAACAGCAAAGAGAGCTGAGCGGTTTTCCGCTCAGCTCATCTTTATATTTTCCATCCCCGCCGCAGTGGCCAGCCTCCCTCCCCGAGGGAGGTGGATTCGCCGCAGAGCGGCGAAGACGGAGGGAGCGTAACGATCAGCAGTTCTGACGATGGTGCTTCCTTTCCTCCGCCGCTGTCTCCCGCCGCAGCGGACTGCCTTCCCCTGGGGGCTGCGAAGCAGGGGCGCGGGAATGAATGGGCTGCCGGTGGCAGCCCAGAGCCGCGCCTGACCGAGCCGCAGCGAGACAGGTGGCTGGCCGAAGGCCAGACGGATGAGGGGCAGAAAGTGGACCGATGCCGTTGTACTCGGCTGTCCGTCCTCTCCCAGGCCGCCGCACCGGCGGGAGCCCTGCCGGGGGCGTGACTTTCCCATTGCGGGGAAAGTCACCAAAGGCGCACCAGGGAACCTTCCGAAAGGTTCCCTGGACCCTCCTCCCGGCCAAGGGGGGCCGATTGCCCCCCATTGGATCCCCCCGCATATGCTCGCTGGTCCCATTCTCTCGGGAGAACTTCCGTAGGAAAAAAGATGCGAAATATCGGGATTTAACCGTCTGCCGTTTTGCTTCCACTCAAACATTCCCCACGGGGAAGAAGCCGATCACCGTCACGCCGTCCCGATCGTACAGAGGCAGCGCATAGAGGTAATCCCGCCCCTCCTCCAGGGCTTCCCGGCGCAATTCCTCCATGGCCGCGGTGTAGGCGATCACCTCCGCCGGGTTTCGGGGATGCTGCACGGGAGCGCCGTTATCCAGATCGAACTGTCTGACGTAGCCATGGATCTGTTCTCCCTCCGAGGTATAGCCCACGGCTGCCTCCAGGTCAGGGCACAGGGTGACCCCGTCGGAATCCATGATCCCGCCATAGGTCTCTCCCCGTTCGTTCACGGGATAGCCGTCCTCCTCCCGACCCCTGCGGGTATACCCCGTAACCATGATTACGCAGTCCGTTTCCCTGTCTCCCACAGCGGCATACACCCGCGTGGTGCCCCAGCCGACGGCGGTGACCAGCCCATCCTGGTTCACGGAAGCGATCTCCGGATCCCCGGAGGACCAGACGGCTTCTGCGCCGGCCAGCTCCGGGGCAAGGTCGAGGGTCAGCCGGTACTGCGCCCCGGCACACAGGGAGATGACGGACCAATTCAGGGCGATCCCGTCTTCCTCCCCGGCTTCAGGATCGGGTGGGTATTTCGTGACCTGGACCGTGCATTCCGCCGAATACTCTCCCACGGTGATCGTGACCTTCGTCGTCCCCGGGACTAAGGCAGTGATCACGCCCTTTTCATTGACCTCCGCCACATTCGGGTCCTCAGAGATCCAGGAGATCGGCTCGTCCTGCAGAGCGGAGGAAACCTCCACGATCTGGGGATAGCTGTTCCCTGCTATCATGAACAAGGTTTCCATCGGCATCCAAACCGCGGTCTCGCTCTCCTCCACCCACCGCAGCTGTCCCTGGGCGAGCACATCGGACCTGCTCTGCACGGGTACCTGGGCTTCGCCGTGTACCCGGACGATGCACTGCGCCTTGGCGGAACCCACGTAGACGTCGATCGTCGCCGTCCCCTGGTTTACCCCGGTGACCCAGCCGTCTTTATCCACCGTCGCCACGTTCGGGTCCGTGGAGAACCAGGAGATCGCCGCGCCCCGCAGGCTGGGCTGATAACTTGCGATCAACCGGTAGGTATCCCCGGGCCTCAGGGTAAAGTCCTTCAGGTTCAGCCAGACCTGCGGCGCGTTGTCCCCGGCCAGGTACGCCGCCAGCAGCTCCTCGGACGCCGCAGCATACATGTCGCTCCCGGGATATTTTTCCAGCATCTCCGGGGCGCCGTAGACCTCCTCCAATTCCCGGGTGTTGGTTTCTCCCGCCAGGACCCAGACCGGCTCCAGCTCCGGATTCCCGTCCGGGTCCATCCAGCGGAGGAGGAGATAGGGCTGGCCGTCTGCGCTCCATTCCGTGATCCAGGTTTCCCCGTCCACGATCTCCGTCCGCATCCCTTCCGGGAGATCGAGATGCTCCTGATCCTCCGGCAGGAGACGGTATTCCAGGCGGTACAGCTCATCCCCGGACGTGAGGCCCGTTCGTCCCGTACCCATGGGAGTGAGTCCGGTGAGCCGGACCCTGATGATCCGATTCACCTTGTCCACAGGGTTGCTGCTTCCGGGAAGATAGCCTGCGTTCCAGTCGCTGGCGAGCTGGATCACATAGCTCAAGGCGGGATTCCCCTTTTGAATGGGCCAGTCCGGCACGTCGACTTCGATGGAAAAGCCCCGTTCCCGGGGGATATCCCGCACCGGATCCTGCTCCAATGCCGCCCAGGTCCCGTCCTCCTTCCGGGAAAAGGTCACGGCCAGGACCTCCTTCGCGTTTTCCACCGGGAAATAGACCTCCGCTTCCTGCGTTTTCAGGCGCAGGACCTGATAATTCTCCTTGGTCAGAGAGAGGGCGTTCGCCTTCGCGTATTCATCCGCGTAGGGCCAGGCCGTCTCCCCGAACCATTCGTCGGTATACTCGATGCCCTTGGCTCCGGTGAAGGTGCAGCCCAGGGCCAGGGCGGCGATGAGGATCACCGCAGCCAGGGTGAACGCCGCGGTCCGGGGCCTTTTCGCTATGAGCAGGATCCGTTCCTTCAGCCCGCGCTTGCTGCCGGTCATGGTGGTGGCGGCCCGGAACAGGGCTGGACGGCTGGAGCAGGTCATGCGCAGAAGGGTCATGCCGTAAGCCGTCCGCTCCTCCTCCCCCAGGCGCCGGAGGGTCCCCTCGTCGCAGGCCAGCTCCCCGTCCCGGCGGGAGAGGAAGGCCGCCCACCACACCAGGGGATCGAACCAATGGAGGGCCAGAGCCAGGCTTCGGAGCAGGGACCAGGTCTGATCCAGATGGCGCAGATGGGTGAGCTCATGGGCCAGGATATGATCCAGCGCCGGATCCTCCGCCGCCTCAGGCGGCAGATACACCGCCGGATGAAGAAGGCCGAAGAGACAGGGGGTCTCCGCCGCCGCCGTCACATATACGGGAAGAGGAAAGTCCTCCGCCCCGGAGCAAAGCTTCCGGCTGCGCCGGAGCCGCAGGGCGAAGCGGAAGTTCACTCCGGCAAACCACAGGAGACAGGCCGCCGACCCCGCCATCCACAGGAGCTTCAGGAGCCGCCCCGTATCCAAAGGCGCTTTCCCGGGCTCCGCGGCGGTCTCCGTTCCGGGTGCGGCGGGCGCAGGCTGCGCCTCCGTCCGGGGCGTTGAGGCCAGGGTCCCGGGACTGGCGGGGATCGGAGCCGAGGCGGGAAGAGGATCCGACGACCCGGCATCGGGCATCGTATAGACTGCCGGCGCGGCAGGCAGCAGCTCCTTCTCCCCCGGCAGGGCGTTCATGAGGCTGAGACGGCTGCTGCCGAAGCTCACCGGCAGGAGCAGCCGCAGGAGCGCCAGGCCCCAGAGGGCATACTGCAGCCGCAGGCCGATCTTCCCCCGGAGCAGATACCGGAGGCCGATGACCAGGGCGCACAGCGCCGCGGATGAAAGGATCCATTCAAGCATGACCGTCCTCCTCTGCCTTCTTCAGGATGGCGTACAGCTCATCCAGCTCCTCCCGGGAAAGAGTCTGCTTTCTTGTCAGGGTGCTGACCATCAGGCTCAGGCTGCCCCGGTAGGCCCGGGTCAGCAGATCCTCCGTCTCCCGCAGGGCGGCGTCCTCCCGGCTCACCCGGGGAACGAAGATCTTCACCTTTCCGTCACTCTCGGTACCCACGGCCCCCTTGGCCTCCAGACGGCTCAGGAGGGTGAGGGTGGTGGACCGGCTCCAGCCGCAGGTCTCTCCCAGCTCCTCCGTCAGCTCCCGGCCGGTGCGGGGGGCGCGGGTCCACAGACATTCCATCACGCTCCACTCTGCGTCGGTCAGGGCGATGTTCTCCTTTTCCATGGCGATCCCTCCGTTTGTCTACGTTTGTAGACTAACTGTAGCACATCTGTCTACGTTTGTCAACAGAAAAACGAAAGAAAAACCCGGCGCGCCGCAGCGCGCCGGGAAAACGGGTCGAAATGCGAAGCATTATTCCACTTCGATGCTGCCGCCGTTCTCCAGGGTGCAGCCGTCCAGGAGCAGGAGCTTCTCCGCCAGGAGACGGGCAAAGCCCCCCACGATGGCGGTGGAGGCGATCAGATCCTCCGTATTCTCCACGGCGTCCTCCCCCGCGTCCGGATGCTTCAGGATGTTCGCAGAGGCGGCCCGGACCTGCCGCACGAAGAAGCGGGCGCTTTCCCTGTGCCGCCGGACATAGGCCTCGTAGACGGGCCGGACCTCCTCCTCCCCCCGGCCGGCGGGGAGGAGCTTCTGGAGCATGGCGATGCTCAGGCTCTGCTTCAGGGTGCAGATCATCACCAGGTAGGCGATGTGCTCCCGGTAGTACTTCTTTTTCTCCGGACTGGGCATGATCCCCTTGCGCACATAGTTGTTGATGGCAGCGGCGGTGACCACCTGCTCCTCCTTCAGCTCCGGGGGCATATAGTCCAGATAGCCCATGAGCAGCATCACCACCTGATCCATATACAGCCCGATATTGGGAATCTCCTCCCACTCCGGCAGGCGGAAACGGAGGATATACTTTTCCCATCGTCTCAGTTTGCCCGCGATCAGTTCCTCGCTGTACGCCAATCGAACGCGCCTTCTTTCCTCCCGGCTGACGCCGGAGATCGGTTATTTGCGTACAGTATATCACCTTCTGCCCCGGAAAGCAAAGAAATTCTCCGCTTCTTCCGCTTGACATTGTGGCCATAACATGTTAATCTGATTCTGCAAATCAGGTTAAAGTGACCTGCTGATTGCGTATGATTTTCTTGTAGTCTTTCTTTTTTCCTTCTCCTCTCTCCCTTTATCCCGGCAAATCCAGGCCGCGGGCTCAGTCCCGCGGCCTGGTTCATTCTGTGCCTTCCCGTCTCAGAATATCTTATTCAAAAACTCTTTACTCTTCTGTCGAATCATTGTATGATAAGAGAACATTCCAAATGGGAAGAAAGGGAGTTATTGTAATGAAAGAACGGGAAAGACTGGGCAGCCGATTAGGTTTCATCCTGCTCAGTGCGGGCTGCGCCATCGGCTGCGGCAACGTCTGGAAATTCCCCTGGATGACCGGTCAGTTCGGCGGCGGCGGCTTCGTGCTGGTGTACATCCTCTGCCTGCTGCTCCTGGGTCTGCCCTGCATGACCATGGAGTTCGCCATGGGCCGGGCCAGCCAGGCCAGCCCTCTGGGCATGTACCAGAAGCTGGAGAAGCCGGGCCAGAAATGGCAGATCCACGGCTGGCTCTGTCTCCTGGGCAACGTGGCCCTCATGGCCTTCTACACCGTGGTCACCGGCTGGATGATCTATTACTTCGTGCAGTTCCTCATCGGCAATTCCGCTGACCTGGGCTTCTTGAAGATGATCACCAACCCCGGGATCAACATGGGCTACCTGGTGGTGGCCGTGATCCTGGGCTTCGGCATCCTCTGCTTCAATATCCAGGGAGGCCTGGAGCGGGTCACCAAATATCTGATGGTCGCGCTCTTCATCCTCATGCTGGTCCTGGCGGTGCACAGCGCCACCATGTCCGGCGCGAAAGAAGGCCTGCATTTCTACCTGGTGCCGGATTTCAGCAAGATCACCGGCAGCGTCATCGTGGGGGCCATGAACCAGGCCTTCTTCACCCTGAGCATCGGCATCGGCTCCATGGCCATCTTCGGCAGCTATATCGGCCGGGAGCGCTCCCTCCTGGGAGAGAGCGTGAACGTCATCGTTCTGGATACCCTGGTGGCGGTCATCGCGGGCTTCATCATGTTCCCCGCCTGCTTCACCTACAATATTGAAGTGAACGCAGGCCCCAGCCTGCTGTTCGACACCATGGCCACCGTGTTCAACAACATGCCCGGCGGTCGGGTCTGGGGCACCCTGTTTTTCCTCTTTATGGTCTTCGCCGCCCTTTCCACGGAGCTGGCGGTGTTCGAGAACATCCTCGCCATGATCCGGGAGAAAACCGGCTGGAGCCGTCCCAAGGGCTGCCTGATCTGCGGCATCGGCATCCTGATCCTGGCCAGCACCACCGCCCTGGGCTACAGCGTCTTCCATTTCCAGCCCTTCGCGGAAGGCTCCGCCTGGCTGGACTTCTGGGATTTCATCGTCAGCACCAACCTGCTGCCCATCGGCGCTCTGATTTTCTCCCTGTTCTGCTGCTTCAAGTTCGGCTGGGGCTGGGATCGATTCATCGAGGAGGCCAACGCGGGCAAGGGCTGGAAGGTGAAGTCCTGGATGAAGCCCGTCTTCAAGTACTTCGTCCCCATCTGCGTGGTGGGCCTGTACATCTACGGCCTGGCCACCTTTAAATGGAAATAAACCGTTTCAAACGGTTCAGCGGACGCCCGAAAAGGCGTCCGCTGTTTTTTTGATGCGATCCGATGGGATCGGGGTCCGCTGCCGCCCGGCGGTCTTTACCGGGACAGATACCGGTACAGCATCAGGGCCAGCTCCTGGCGGGCAGCCCCGTCCCCGGGGCGGAAGGCGCCGTTGCCGTCCCCCTGCACCACGCCCAGGCCCTTGGCGATGGCCACGTAGCCTACGTCGGCGGCGGGGATGGCTTCGTCATCCGTGAAGCCGCAGAGGAAAATGCCCCGCATCTCGGCGGCCTCCGTGAGGCCGCTGAGCCCCACGAAGCAGCGGCAGAGCTCGCTGCGGGTCACCGTTCGCCCGGGGTGCTGCTCCGTCGAGCTGATGAAGCCCCGGGCCATGGCCTCCCGGTAGATGGGCTTCAGGGTCTCCTCGTCCGCGTTTTCATAGTCGGGATAATTCAGCTGCCCGCCGGCGGCGGAGAGCATGAAGAGGATCATATCCAGCTCCGTGACGGCGGCTTTGGGTCGGAACTCCGTCACCCCCGCGAAGCCCACGCCGTAGGCGGCCAGCTTTTCGATCTCCTTCCGGGCGTAGCTCCCGGCCAGATCCTCATAGGAGACCGTCAGCTCCTCGCTCCGGATCTGCCGGTCCGGCTCGCCGGTGATCGCGTCCACCCGGCTGACCCAGTTATCGCCGCTGTCGGGCAGGTAGACCAGGACCCGGCGGCAGGCGCTCTGCCAATCCTCGGGATCCTCCCGCAGGAGCACGTAGGTCAGATGGGCGTTATAGCAGCCCAGGAAGGCGTCCTGCGCCGCCGTCTCCCCCACCACCGGGCCGGAGGGGCCGAAGGTCAGCTCCTCATCCCATTCGGCGCTGAAGGAATCCACGCAGCCCGCGGCGGCGTTGACGCTCAGAGAGATGCTGTTCATGGGGCAGGGATATCCCGCCTCCATGCGGATATAATAGTAGGAATCCACCGGCACGCTCCAGTCCGAGCGGGAGGAATCCTTCAGCTCGCAGAGGGACAGCCAGTCGGGGTACTTCCGCTCCAGGAAATCCCGGGCCGCGGCGGGAAGGTCCGCGGGGGTCGTATCCTGTTCCTCCTTCCAGCCGAAGCCGTTGTAGCCGGTATACAGGCTCTGCACCTCCCCGGTGCGGGCGTCGGCGGTGACGTACTTCCATACCGTGGGGATATAGCCTTCTTCCAGCAGTTCGTCATATCTCTCCTGAGTGAGGCCGAACTCCGGCCCCTCCAGGACCTTGCTCAGGCGGAAGAAAGCGGTCACCGTATCATCCGGCGTCTCCCCCTCTCCCAGGGACGCGGGGTCCACGCTGGGCTGAGCCGCCGTGTAGGTGACGGTGCTCAGCGCAAAGTCCTCGGTGATCCCGAAGGCGGCCTCCTTCATAACGGCGGCCTTCAGGGCTTCCCCGTCCAGCACGTTCTTGAACTTCTCCGCTCCGGCCAGCTCCTGGGGCGTGAGGCTCATATCCTCCTCATCCATCGCCTCCGGCTCGGCAGCGGCGGCGTTCTTTCCGCCGTCGTAGCCCCGGAATCCCTCCTGCCGATACAGGAGCTCTCCTGTCTGGGCATCCACATAGGCGCCCCAGCCCAGGGAGGTCTCATACATCAGCCGGGCCTCGTGCTTTTCGTAATCCGTATACACCCAGTTCAGCTCCGTGGTCAGGGCGTCCCGGAATTTCGGCAGGGCTTCCGCGGCGCTGACCGCCGGAACGGCGGAGGGCACGCCCCCCACGATGAAGGTCTCCGCGTCGCTGCGGCGGAAGGAGAGCAGGATCCCGTCGGCGGTGCGGAAGGCGAGGCTTACGGAGACCTCCGTATCCACCCCGTTGAGGGTGAGGATCCCATTGATGGAATACCGGGAGGAGGGACGCAGGCTGTCCTGCCGCTCCGTCAGCTCCACGCCTTCGTTTTTGTCCAGCACTTTGGACAGGAAGCTCCCGGCCGCTTTGGCGGCGTCATCCCAGGTATAGTCCGGGAAATGGAGCTTGTCGGAATAGCGGTACTCCTCGTTATGGAACCAGCGCTCATAGGAGAAGACCTTGCCCTGATCGTCGCAGGTGACCGAGAGGCTCTCGTCCTCCTTCCACCAGCTGAGCTGCCACCAGGTCTGCTCGCCCCAGACGTAGCTGTCCCCGTTGAACTCCGTATAGTCGTCGGAGATCCCCAGTGTCTTCTTCACCTGGAGGATCACGGCCTTCATCTGCTCGTCCGCCGGTTCCGCGGCTGCGGCAGCGGGCAGCGTCAGACCCAGGCACAGGACCAGGGCCAGCAGGAGACATACGGTTTTTTTCATATTTGAAGACTCCTTTCCCGATGAAAAACGGTTCCCGAATACCAGTATGACGCATCCCGGGCGGGAAGGTTCCAATAAACGCGGACCGCCGCAAACAAATGATCTGCAGCGGCCCGATCGGTTCCGTGATATTCCCTGCACGGCAGGTTTTTCTGCCGACGCCGCAGCAGGATGAAATATCCGTCTCTTCCCGCGCCAGGAAGGCGCGATCGATCCCGTTTTACGGCACCATGCCCGTGGCGCCCTCCAGGCCGTACCGGGCCATTTCGGAGGTGCCTCCGGCCTGGAGATCCGGCTCCAGCTCGAAGACGTGCTCCACGGAGGTGTAGTCCGAATAGCCCATGCGGGCCAGGGGACGGATCTTTTCCATGTCGATCTTCCCGTCCGGCAGGATCACGTCGTCCGCGATATGGACCCCCACCACCTTTCCGATGATGATGTCCACGGTGCCGGATTTGCTGTCCCCGGGGAGGACGAAGGTCTGCACATATCTGCACTCCAGGTTGATGGGAGAATCCGCCACCCGGCAGGGCTTTACCAGCTCGCATTTGGCCTTCTTCAGCCCGGCCTTTTCGAATTCGTCCACCTCCGGGGGGAAGGGGGCGGCGGTGACGTTCATGGCGTTCCGCAGGGCATAGGGCACGATGTTGTACACGAATTCCCCTGTGGCCTCGATGTTCACGCAGGTATCCTTTCGCTTCCCCGTGGGGCCCCGGTTGATGGACACCAGCACGTAGGGGGGGTCGAAGGTCAGGTTGGTGAACTGGCTGTAGGGGGCCAGGTTATCCACCCCGTCGGCGCTGACGGTGCTGAGCCAGCCGATGACCCGGGGCACGGCGCAGGATTTGAAGGGGGGCCGGGCCAGGCCATGGTCGTTTTTCGCGGTCTCGTAGAACATAGCAATACCTCCGTCATTTTGGTTTTTCTGTATTTATCCTACCCCACCGCCTCTTCTCCGTCAAGGGATAGCTCAGACGACCGATAAAGTCTGAAAAACCTCGCAGTGTTCCCGGCTCGGAAGCCGCGAACAACTGAGAATCCCTCCTATTCGCTGCTCTATTTCACTGGCTGTCAGATATAATCGTAATACCCGCAAATTTCAAATATTGTAAATCATTCGAAATTTAGCGAATTATGCAACCTCCCCGCTTAAAACGGTGCTTATTAAGGTGAAGGCCTATTCAACACAGAAGAAAGGAGATGGAATCGTTGGACGATGCTGGAATCGTCGAGCTGTACTTGCTGCGGAATGAAGATGCAATCGGTCAGACTTCCACAAAATACGGCAGCCGTTTACGCGCACTATCTCTTGGGATCGTTCTGGATCAGGAAACAGCGGAAGAATGTGAAAACGATACTTATCTGGAAGCGTGGAACAGCATCCCGCCCCATGAACCCAGAAGCTTTTTGTACGCTTTTCTTGCCCGGATCACCCGGCACATTTCCCTGAATTGCTGCCGAGACCGCAGCCGCCTGAAGCGGAGCGCCTATATAGTCGAATTGAGCACTGAGATGGAGGAGTGTATCCCTGCCCCGAATGATCTGGACTGCCGTATGGATGATCTGGCCCTCAGCGAAGCAATCAACGGATTCCTCCGCAGTCTGGATAAGGAGAAGAGAAACATTTTCGTTCGCCGGTACTGGAATCTGGATACCATTTCGGACATCTCAATACGCTTTGCCGTCTCCGAGAGCAAAGTAAAAACAACGCTCTTTCGCTGCCGCAGGGAACTGCGCCAGTGGTTGGAAAAGGAAGGGTACACATTATGAGAGGAACCGAGCTTTTATATAAAATGGAGTTGATCGATCCCGTATTCATCGAAGAGGCAGAGGCAGCGCCCCAGCGTGCGCGAAGCAAATGGTGCATGTGGGGTCCCATAGCCGCGTGCTTCTTTCTGCTGATCGGAATCTTCGCTGCGGTACATTCAGGAGCTTTTCCGGGTATTCTGGCAGGGAAAACCAGCGATAGGCAGGAGATTGCAGCAGCTCTGCGTGAGCAGTATCCCTATGCGAAATCCGGCACTTCTTCCAGAACTCCATTCTCAAAAGTGTTTCCGGAAAAGGGTACTTGGTTGAAAGCAGGAGATTATGTGTTCCGTGCAGAAGTAGCAGGGGATTGGGAAATCTACAGCGAGACTGCCGGCACAGGGGGACAGGATATTACTGTGTCGTTTTACTTACTCCCTGTCAAGGTTACTGAAGTATTGGAAAGTAAGGAAGGGGTAAATGCTCCGTCCGGCCTGATTTGGGTCGTATACGGAATGACAGATTTTAACTTTGCTGACGCTGTACGGTTTCCCGTTGGCTCTTCTTTCGTATTCGTCGGTAGTCCTGCATTGCACCTGACAGAGTATCAAGATAAACTTGTGGTTGGAGGCGACACATTGCTAACCTTTTATATTACCGAAAATGATATTGTGCTTGCTTTTGGATATGAGCCAATGGTAGACGAGCTTTCAGGATATAATTATCAAGATTTTAAGGTTCAGATTGCTGATATTGCAAAGAACAGCGGTTGGAACGGATGAACATATATTCATTCTGATAAATTCTAAAATACAGAGGGGGACAACGGAGCGCAGCTTATTCAAATCGGAACCCAGCGAAGCGGGGCCTATTTGAACATCACGGGAGGACTTGAAAGCGCAGGAAAGGCGGAGTATAATCGTCCCAGAAATGATACGGGGAGGTCGCTTCCATGAGGATCATCACCCTTTGCCGGGAGTACGGCGCCGGAGGACATTCCGTGGGCCAGCGGGTGGCCGCAGAGCTGGGCATCGAATTCTATGACAAGGACATCATCCGGGGCAGCGCGGAGGAGCTGGGCATCGACCCCGCCCTGCTGGAGGCGGAGGAGGAGGCCATCACCAAGAAGGACGCCATCCTCCGGAGCATCACCCCCATCTCCTACGACCAGAAGGACGCCATGTACGGGGCGGAGAGCAGTGTGATCCTGAAGCTGGCGGCCAAGGGCCCCTGCCTCATCCTGGGCCGGTGCGCCGACGCGGTGCTCCGGGCCGCCGGAGTCCCCAGCCTGGACGTGTTCCTCTTCGCGGACGAGGCCCACCGGGCCGCCCGGGTGGGAGAGCTCATCGGCACCCGGGACGAGGCGGTGATCCACCGCACCATGAAGAAAACCGACCAGGCCCGCCACGCCTACTACCGCCACTACACCGGCAAGCCCTGGGGGGACCTGCGGAACTTCCACCTGGCCCTGGACAGCGGTATGCTGGGTTATGACACCTGCGTGAAGCTCATCGTGGAAGCCGCCAGAGGCGCGGAGTAAGGACAGAGAGACGGAGTAAGGGCAGAGAAAAATGCGCATGTATTGACTTGTCAATACATGCGCATTATAATATCCGGGAAAGGAGTGATCATCATGGCAAATCTCCAGGTACGGGTGGACGACGACCTGAAGCTCCAGGCGGACGCCCTCTTTGCCAGCATGGGGCTGGACACCTCCTCCGCCGTGCGGGTGTTCCTGAAGCAGTCGGTGCTGCGGGGCCGGATGCCCTTTGAACTCCTGGGCGACCCCTACCTTCCCTATCTGAAGGAGGCGGACGCCCGGGCCAAGGCCGGGGAGCCGACGATGGATTTTGAGGAATTTGAGGCGAAAGCGAGAGCGTACGTTCATGCGTTACAAGCTGAAGACAACTGACCAGTTCTGGGCCGACTTTCAAGAGTCCGCCGACTATATCGCACACACGCTGGAAAATCCGATCGCGGCAGAGAGATTGCTTGACGAATTGGTAAAAAACGCAAAGACGCTGACCGAGTTCCCCAAAGCATCGAAGCCCTACTTCTCACCCCCGGAGGAAAGTGAAACGTATTACGCCCTCCCGGTGAAGAACTACTTCGCGTTTTACGTGGTCAGGGACGGGGTGGTGGAATTCCGGCGCTTCCTGTACAGCCGTTCCGACCTGTCGGAAAGGCTGAAATAAAAACTCACCCGGCGGGGGCAACGTGTTTTG
>JAEEGK010004489.1_pt1 | contig 34154 bp, 25 predicted proteins | sample 8958771 | NCBI WGS metagenome assembly JAEEGK01 (sample SAMN16246547, study PRJNA631951) | gut metagenome | biome: gut microbiome; feature: rumen; material: SC-attached | host: Bos | place: Iran: Karaj | collected 2018-10 | reverse complement strand
ACTGCCTATGCTGGCCGATGACCGGTCGGCACCCGGGAGCACCGAAGCCGGACCGGGAAACAGCCCGGCAACCCAGGATGGGGACAAGAAAAGAGGAATGATGCAGGACAAGCCGGAGGTGTTTCCGCAGAGGGGCAGGTTCGAGAGGCTGTCGATGTGCTACGCCACGGTGGAGATAGGCCTCGAGAAGCCATTCTCCGTGCTCCATATTTCCGACACCCACCTCACCGCGGCATATCCCCATGAAAACGAGAAGAAGCTGACGCTCAACGAGACACGCACCAAGACATTCGGAGGCAGGCAGGAGGAAGCCCTCAGGGACTCCCTGGCCTGGGCCAAGCAGCACGTGGACTATGTGGTCCACACCGGCGACCTGATCGACTGGCAGAGCGAAGCGAATTTCGACCTGGTCCGCAAGTACTTCGGCGAGTCGATGACCGGCTCGATGGGCAACCACGAATTCACTTCCGACATGTGGCTCAGCGAACCGAAGGAAGAGCCGACCGAGGAGTACAAGGCCTACTCCAGGGAGAAACTCCAGAGCGTCTATCCGTTCGACATCAGCCTCCACTCACAGGTGGTGAACGGAGTCAACTTCGTCACAATGGACGATGTCTACGGATATGTTACCAAACAGCAGGTCAAGCGTTTCCGCAAGGAAGTCAAGAAAGGGCTCCCGATAGTCCTCTGCCTGCACGTACCTCTCTACACGGACAACATCTGGCGTGCCACGCACAGGTTCTGGAAGACCACCGGCCCGATCGAGACCGGCGAACTCCCGGAAGTCTCCGGCGATTTCAAGAGACAGCTGGAAGACCCTGTCACCAGGAACTTCATCGAATATCTGAAGAAGGAGCCTCTGCTCAAGTGCATCCTCTCCGGCCACCAGCACATCTCCGTCGAAGACCAGTTTTCCCCTACCTGCCGCGAATATGTGACCGGAAGCAACTTCCTTTTCCATGGCAGGGAGGTAATGTTCATCTGAGAATATGAAAAGAAGGATAATAACCGTTTCAGTGATGTGCTCTGACCTGATGAACCTGGGCAGGGACATTGAAATACTGGAAGCCAACGACATAGACTGGCTCCACATCGACGTGATGGACGGCCATTTCGTGCCGAACCTTACATTCGGCACCGATGCGATCAAGTCGATCCAGGCAAAGGCCACCATCCCGGTGGACATCCATCTGATGGTCACCGATCCAGACCTGATATTCAGCCACTTCAGTCTCCGTGAAGGAGACCTGCTGTCCGTTCATGCTGAATTGGACAGGAGCTATGAAGCCTTGAGCGAAGAGGTTCGCGGCCTCGGCGGGAAGTTCGGAATATGCCTGAACCCGGAGACTCCGGTCGAAGTACTGGAGCGCCATCTCGGGCATTTCGACTTCATCATGCTGATGACCGTGCATCCGGGATTCGCAGGCGGAAAGCTGGTAGAAGGCGCCATGGAGAAGGTCGGCGTGGTCAGGCAATGGCTTGACGAGCATGGCTGCGAGCACGTCCCGATCAGCGTGGACGGAGCGGTGAGCGCCGAGAGGGCCCACTACATGGCAGGACTCGGAGCCGACATATTCGTGGGCGGAACTGCGGGCATCTACCGCAAGGGAATGGACATCCGGGACACCATCAAGGAATTCAGGAAAGCAATAGACTTCTAATATGCAGACAACCAAATCTTTGAAGTACTGGCAGTGGCGCACGATCATCGTCACGATGATCGGCTACGCCATGTTCTATCTTGTCAGGAAAAACTTCTCGTTCTCGATGCCCGGCCTCCAGGCCGACTTCGGCATCACGAAGACGCAACTCGGAATATTCCTGACCCTCCACGGGGTCATCTACGGCCTCTCGAGGTTCGTCGTGGGCATAATCACCGACCGCAACAGCGCCAGAAAGGTGATGTCGCTGGGCTTGATGCTCTGCGCCATCGTCAACATCCTGTTCGGAACGAGCGACGCCGTGGCGGGATGGGTGATCTCGCTGGCCGGAAAGGCCGGTAACGGTGTGGCGATAGGCTCGGTGCTGGTATATATCATGGGCACCCTGTGGCTCATCAACGGCTTCCTGCAGGGGATGGGAGTACCTCCGTGCACGAAGACCCTGACCCAGTGGATCCATCCGAAGGAACTGGCCACCAAGATGAGTATCTGGAATATGTCCCATTCCATCGGAGCCGGACTCGCGATGGCTCTCTGCGGATGGTTCATAATGCCACACCTGGGAGTCAACATGAGCGCGGATCCTGACATGGTGGCTTCTATCGCCGCCAACGTGAAGCTGGACCCTGCCGACCCGAAGGTTCTTGCCTTCGCCGAACATTTCGGAGCGTGGAGATGGTGCTTCCTGATTCCTGCGGCCGTGGCCGTCCTTGGATCCATATTCCTCCTTATATTCTTCAAGGACTCCCCTTCGGACGTCGGTCTGCCTGAAGTTGTCGGCAAGAAGAAAGCCATCGTCACCACTCCCGAGGAGTCTGCCGAGCACAACGCCTTCGTAAAGAAGCATGTCTATGGGAACCGGATTATCTGGACCCTTGCGATAACCAATTTCTTCGTATATGTAGTCAGGTTCGCAGCCCTCGACTGGGGTCCTACCCTGCTGACCGAGTCCAAGGACATCAGCATGGCCTCGGCGACAACCCTATGCGTACTCTTCGAACTCCTGGGAGGCAACCTGGGAATGCTCTTCTGGGGCTGGTCTACCGACCATTGGTTCAACAGCAAAGCCCATCACACATCATTGTACTGCATGATCGGAGTCGCGGTGAGCATCCTGTGCTTCTACGTGATGCCGAAGGGCTCGTCACTCTGGATGCTGGTAATTCCGTTCACTCTCCTTGGATTCTTCATCTACGGACCTCAGGCTCTCCTGGGAGTCTGCGCCGCGCAGCATGCGACCAACAAGGCTTCCGCTACGGCGAACGGCATCCTCGGAATATTCGGATATGCCAGCACGATTGTCTCCGGCTTCGGATTCGGCTTCATCGCCGACCACTACGGATGGAACATCGTCTATGTCACCATTATGGTGATGGCCTGCCTGGCTATACTCAGTCTCCTCACGATGTGGGGAGCCAAGGCTACGGGATACGAAGAGTCCGACCTCAACCACGGCGAGCCTGCCGAAGCGGAATGAAAAGGTTGCTGACAGCATTGCCGCTCGCGGCTATCCTCCTTGCCGGGACTTCCTGCAGCAATGAACTGCGCTGGCACGAGCTGTCGGGATATGCCCAGGGCGGCACATACAGTGTGAAGTTCGCCTCACGCGGCAGGTCGATCAAGACTGACGCCGTGCAGCAGGCGGTGGATTCCATACTCACCCTTATCGACACTACCCTGTCCGGCTACAACAAGGGTTCGCAGCTGAGCCGCTACAACGCCGGAGCAGAGGTCGAGCCTAACGGGATGTTCAAGGAGATTTACTCCATTTCCAGGAGCTTCTTCAAGGAGACGGAAGGTGCGCTGGACGTGGCTGCAGCCCCGCTTTTCGATGCGTGGGGCTTCGGATTCACTACCGACTCGCTGCCTTCGCCGGCGATGGTGGACAGCCTCCTCGCCGCCTGTGGGATGGACTGCCTGGACGAGAATATGAAGCCTGTCCGGGATGGTATCCGCCCGAAGCTGAACTTCAATGCGATAGCCCAGGGATATTCCAGCGACAAGATCGCTGCTTACCTCCACTCTCTCGGTGTGACGGACATGCTTGTGGACATCGGGGAAATCTACTGCGAGGGGCTGAACCCGAAAGGGCGTCCATGGAGGATCGGAGTGGACCGTCCTTTCTACGGCAACAACACCCCGGGAGCGGACCTTGACGGAATATGGCAGGGCGATGGCTGCGGCTGCGGGGTCGTGACCTCGGGCAACTACCGGAAGTATTACGAGAAGGACGGGCAGAAATATTCGCACACCATCGACCCGAGGACCGGATATCCGGTCAGCCATTCCCTCCTGAGCGCCACCATAGTGGCTCCGAATGCGACCGCTGCGGACGCCTACGCCACTTTCTGCATGGTCATAGGACTGGATGAGGCAAAGTCTTTCATAACCTCCAGGAGCGACCTGGAAGGCTATCTCATATACGATGACAACGGAGAAATGAAAGAGTGGGCTTCCTCTGGCTTCAATCTTGCAGTTGAGTGAGTCCGGATATTCCAAAGGCTATGACCAGATCACTGATTAATCCTTCCATACTCCTGGCCGCGGCAGTTGTCGTGGCGTGCGGATGCAGTACGATGAGCAGGACCGAGAAGCAGCTTTCACGGGTCGATTCGTTCGAGTCGCCAGACATCCCGGCAATCGGGGAGCTGCCTCCGGTGAGGCCTCAGCAGACCGGCCTGATGTATTCGAAGAACACCCTGATCATCAGCTATGACGAAGGCATCGGGAAGGTGCCGCTCCAGAGGGCGGTCCGGAAATATGGTGCCGAGGTGATCTATGACTACCGGATAATCAGCGCCCTGGCGGTCAGGATTCCGGACGGGAAAACCCTCGACGAGTCTATCGAATATTTCGAGAAGGTGAAAGGTGTAGTGAGCGTTTCCAAGGACAGGATCTACCAGATCGATGATCCGAAGCCACAATTGGAGCTGCTCTGACCACGCCGGACAATTCTTTGTGGAATTCACGTTTTTTGCGATATTTGCATGTTCAAGCGATCAAGATGAAAATCAAGGATATATTCATAACTGCACTCCTGGCTCTCGCCATCGTCCCTTCCTGCAAGGAAAAGGATGACGATACGAGTACCAAGGACTATCTCAGCGGGGCTCTCACTTTCGACATGCCTGCATTCGTGACCAAGGGAGAAACCTTCACCCTGGTTCCGACCGGGCTCAAGAATCCTACCACAGGGAATCTGGGTTACTACTGGTATTCCACATGGAATTCCCAGAAGGACACCACCAAGACCGAGACGGGTCCCGGCGACGGAGCGTTCACGGTAACGGTTCCTGATGAAATCGGGGAGTATTCCATCTATTGCATCGCTTTTGCTACCGACTACTACACTTCTTCCGGAAGTTCGACGTTCTATGTGATCGATCCTGAAATCAACACTACCATCACGGATTCCGGTCTTTCTTATTCTGACGAGAGGGTTACCGACCCGCGGGAAAGCAAATCGTATTTCGTGACCACGATTGGCGGGAAGAAGTGGTTCAAGAATAACCTGTATTACTCAGGTTCAGGTATTTCCTACGCCTACAGCCCGTCCATCGATATCTTGATCGGCAGGCTGTACACCTGGGAGGAGGCCGTTACTGCATGTCCTCAGGGTTGGCGGCTCCCTTCTGATTCCGATTTCGCCGAATTGGCCAACTCGACCCATTCCGGCTCAAACTACAAGGCCGGAGAGACTTTCAAGGGAGCGGCCGGCGACATGATGGTCAACGCGAAGTTCATCGGTAACAGGATGTGGACTTTCTGGCCTCAGGTCGACATAACAAACAAGTCCGGATTCTGCGCCCTGCCTGTCGGCTATGCTGTTGAAAGAGGAGCCGAGGACAACCAGAGGTTCCAGGGAATGAACAACTATGCTGTATTCTGGACTTCGGATTCGGACGGCGATTACGGCTTGTACAGGTATATCTATGTACAACAGAACGACGTGATGCTCGCAAAGGGAGACAAGACGTCGTTCAGGGCTTCAGTCAGATGTATAAAGGACTGATCTATCTCAGATCGGTAACCACATAGGAAGAACCGAGGGTCTTTTCGTCGAAGCGGAAAGACTCTTTTTCTTTCCTCTTTTCCTGGAACTTCAGGTTGCTCACGTTGAATTCGGATACCGACCCGTCATTCAGGGTAACCTCGGCTCCGACAAGGTTCGTGGTGCCTTTGGCGAAAAACAGCCTCAACTTGGCTATATCCATTGAATATTTCCCTTTGTTGACAGGGATGAGGGTGGAAGCATCGACCGCCTTGCCCTGGAAGGTCGCAGAACCGAATGCGGTCTCGTTGAATGCATCATCCACCGATGTAATCATCAAGGCAGGATTGGTGGCGTAGCTGTCGAAGGAATCGTCAACGGCCTCGATCAAGGCTTCTTCGGCCATCCTGTCCACTGTCCAGCGGGTCTTGCCGTCACACCAAACCTCAAGTCCGTTGCCTTCCATATAGAAGGCGTTGTCCTGGACCTTGACGATCCCGGTGCCCTTCATCTTCGACTTACCTGTCTGCATGGAGAACGAATAGTCGAAAGTCACGAGGGAAGACGAGACTTTGTCGATGAAACCCGTAAGGGTCTTGCTCTTTGCTCCGGCAGGGATGCAGAGCGAAAGGAGAGCCAAAACTGTGATTATCCTGGTGATCTTTTTCATAATGACTGTTCGGATTGCAGAAGTTGTGCCAGAAAGGATTACTGGTTCCTGTAAGCCTCCAGTACCTTTTCCAGCTCGTCCAGGGTGGAGATCAGCACCTGACGCGGCTTGGAGCCCTCCTGAGGGCCTACGATACCGGCTGCCTCAAGCTGGTCCATTACCCTACCGGCCTTTGCGTAGCCCATTCCGAGCTGCCTCTGCAGGTCTGATGTGGAGCCTCTCTGGCGGGTGACGATCATCCTTGCCGCTTCCTCGAAACGGTCGTCCAGTTTCTTCATGTCCACCATACCTCCGGAACCGGATTCAGTGCTGTCCTGGACTTCCGGCAGGTAATACGGAGTATTGTAGCTACGCTTGTAGCCCTGCTGGGAACCGATGAATTCTGTGAGACGGTTGATCTCTTCGTTGTCGATGAATGCGCACTGAACGCGCTCCATCTCGACTCCGGCATAGTAGAGCATATCTCCCCTTCCGATAAGTTTCTCGGCTCCAGGGGAGTCGAGGATTGTCGAGGAATCGATCCTTGAAAGCACCCTGAAGGCAATTCTGGTCGGGAAGTTAGCCTTGATGAGACCGGTGATGACATCCACCGAAGGTCTCTGGGTCGCGATCACGACGTGGATACCGGCAGCGCGCCCCTTCTGTGCCAGCCTGATGATGGAAGTCGTTATGCTGCGTGCTATCGCCTTGGAGTCTCCTCCCGACATAGACATCGTAAGGTCGGCATATTCATCGATTACGGTGACGATGTAAGGCATAAACTTGTGCCCGTCGGTAGGCAGGAGGCGACGGTTGCGGTACTTCTCATTGTACTGCTTGACGTTCTGAACATAGGCCTTGCTGATCAGCTGGTACCTATCTTCCATCTCCTGTACGAGGGACTTCAGCACCTTCTCGGCCATCTCGGCTTTCTTGATTATCGCATTCTGCTGCTCCTCCTGCTCGTCGTTGCACGGAACCACGGCAAGGTAGTGATGCAACAGGCGAGCATAGGCGGAAAACTCGACCATCTTCGGGTCGATGAACACCAGTTTCAGCTCGGAAGGATGTTTCGAATAGAGCAAGGATGCAATGATGGCGTTCAGTCCCACCGACTTACCCATCTTGGTAGCTCCTGCCACGAGGAGGTGAGGGGCATCGGCGAGATCGAATACCTTGACTTCCTTCTGGATAGTGGATCCGATTGCGATAGGAAGTTCCATCTTGGTCTGCGCCTTGCGGAAAGCCTCGTCGTTCAGGACCGCACGCATCGGAACGATGGAAGGATGGTCGTTCGCAACCTCGATTCCGACAGAGTCGGTCAGGGTCACGACACGGACACCCTTTGCGTGGAGATACATTCCGATATCGTCCTGCAGGCGCTTTATCTCAGCTATCTTGACACCGGGTGCCGGGTTGACCTTGTACAGAGTCACGGTCGGACCCACCACGGCGGTGACATCATTGATCTGGATCTTGTAGTTCTCCAGAGTAGCGCGGATCTTCTCGTTGTTCCTCTGGAGCTCTTCGTCGGACACTTCGTAACGGCCTCCGGAATGCTCTTCCAGCAGTTCAAGGGACGGAATCTCATATCTAGGAAGCTCGTCGCGGACATTGATCCGTTCAAGTTCGTGGGTCACCTCCGTCTTGAGATCCTCACCCTTGATCACCTCCAGCTGGCTGGCACCGCCAACGGTAACCGGATCAGGCTTCGGTACCGGTTGAGGCCTCGGGGCAGGCTGAGGTGCCGGTTGCGGCGCAGGTTGCGGTCCAGGAACAGGCCGCGGCGCCGGCTGAGGCTTCGTTACCGGCTGCGGGGCCGGCTCCGTGCGCAGCGTCTGGCGGACAGGCTGCGGGGCAGGTGCTGCCTCCTCCGCCTGGCTTTCATCTACCAGGTCCTCCATCTTCCTGCCGAGCTGATTGAACCAGAGCGTGAACCGCTTGCTGGCCAGGAAAAGCCACAGGATTACCAACGCTATCAGGATGAAGGCCGTCAGGAAGCCGCCGAAAAGGTTCCGGCTCCAGCTCACGACCGACTCGCCGCATTCTCCTCCCAAACCGCCTCCGAAGAGGTTTCCCAGACCGAAGAGGCCGGATATGTAGGCCAGGATGAATGAAAGCAGGAGGCCTCCCGACAGTGTCAGCAGGAGGGTCTTCGGCATCGAATAATGCCACCTTCCGAGCAGCAGCCGCACCGAAATGGCGAAGAGCGCGATAATCAGTACGAGGCTGCCGAGTCCGAACCATTCACGTACAAGGAGGTTGGCCCAACGGAATCCCAGTTTCCCGGCGATGTTGCTGGCATCAGCAGATGTCTCCGCAATCCGGGAGGTGAGGAGACTCTGGTCCGCTTTCCATGTAAAGAAATACGATACGGTGGAACAGAGCGTGAAGAGGGTGAACAAGGCTATTACCAGACCGGTAGCCTTGACCAGCCTGGACTTGTCGTCCTCATCCATATTCTTCCAGAACTTGAACATTATTTCCTGTTCTTCCTGTTGTTTTTCTTGCCGTTCTTGCGGTTCTGGCCCATATTCAGGTTAAGGCCAGGACGGTTGAAATTGCCCGAGTCGAAAGAGATCTTCGTAAGTTCCAGTCCCTCAGGGACTTTTATACGATAGTCCGACAATTTCTCGATGTCGTTGAATATAGTCTCGTCGGCGACGCTGTCCTTGTTCCAGATGAGGTACTGCTGCCTCATGTAGATGGCGAGGGAGCGGATCATCGCCGTCTTCACTTCACCGTCAGGTTCGCCCGCGATCAGGTCGATTATGCTTTCGATGTTGCGTCCGTAATGGTTCGCGCGGACAGGGGACTTGTCGATAGGAATTACCATCGGACGTGCAGCCTTGGCTTCCGGAAGCGGTGCCGGGAACGGGGCGTCGATGTCCAGGTCGTAGCCTGCAATCATATAAAGGTGGTCCCAGAGCTTATGCTCGTAGTTTTCCTGGCTGTGGACCTGCGGGTTGAGCAGTTCCATGGTCTTCACCACCGCCCTGGCTTGTTCGCTGCGCTTCGCCTTGTCAGGAATCTCCTTGAGCTGCTCGACCATACGCAGGACGTTCCTGCCATATTCGGGCATCTGAAGTTTCTCCCTTTCCGTGTTATAGTAGAGCTTGATTGAATTATCGTTAGCTTCCATATATTCCTTATTTAGAGTACAATCATGCAAATATACAAAATTATTCGACCAAGTCCGAATTGACATACCATATCGCGGTACGGACGTCGTTCCAGCCCATCCTGCGGTAAATCGAGGCATATCTGCCGACCTGCCTGGCGTAACGGGGATCCCTTTCGCCGAACTTGTAATCCACCACGGTCACGGACCCGTCACGGACGATCACTCGGTCCGGACGCCATTCCCTGCCGTCGGTGTCGATGAGGGAGACTTCATTGAATATGCCTTCACCGTCGGCCGGGAACCATTCCGGATGCGAGGCTATCCTGGAGGCAAGGAATCTCACAAGTTCCTCTTCCTGGGAAGGTTCCACTTCGCCGTCCAATACCGCCTTGCGCACGGAAGACGGCAGGTCGGACGGTACGACGACGCGGGAGAGGATGTCGTGCATCACTGTACCGTTGTGCCTGGCTTCCAATCTGGCGGCGCCCTCTTCGGTGAAGAAATCCACCGATTCAGCAGTGAACTTCAGCCTTCCCCTTTCGCGGACATCGGTGTCTTCCGGTCCCGGCTCTGGATTGAGCGGGAAGGACGGGTAGCCCGGCTCCAGTTTCCCGATATCTTCCACCTTGCGGCCCATGGAACAGAAGTCATAAAGGTCTCCCCTGGTGTATATGACCGACTCATCCTCCGTTACTTCCCTCTCGAAGTCTTCGCTCTCGTCGAGGAAGGATAGCAATATTCCTGAAAGGCTCTTGTCCGGTTTGCACCCGATCTCGGAGATTATGGTCATCCCCTTGGAAGCCCTTGTCAAGGCCACGTAGTAGGTGTTGATATTGTCGATGTACTGGAGGAGGAGATCCCTCTTGTAGTCCTCTTCGAACAGCGTTCCTGAGCTCTTTGACGACAGCTGTACGTCGAATGCGGCTTTCCCGGCGCCCTCGACAGGAGTTCCTTCAAGGTCCGGCACGGTCCAGACGTGGCCGCTGCGGAAAAGCTCCACCTTCTCCGAGAACGGGAATATCACATAAGGGAATTCGAGTCCCTTGGACTTGTGGATGGTCATGACCCTCACCGAGTTCACGTCGGACGGGGAGCTGACCTTCGGATCGGCTGCTTCCCAAGCCTTGAGGAACTCGTCGAGGGAGTTGCCGTTCACGTTGACGAAGTCCAGTACATAGTCCATGAAGGACTGGATGTAGAGGGTCTCGTCGGCAAAACTCTCTTCCGTTTCGGAGAGAAGCCTGACCAGGCGTTCACACAGGTCGGTCAAGGAGTGATAGGCGGTCTGCCCTATGTCCAGTCCTTCCCGGGCAGCCAGGTATGAACCGATCGTGTCTTCCGGGTTCCTTACCGACGAGAGCAGGGAGACCAGCTTCCGTACGACCGGGGATGCCTTGATCCGCAGGGAATCATCGGATATAACGTCGTAACCCTTTTCCATGAGGAAGGCAGCCACTTCGGAGCCTGCATTGTTGTCCCGCACGAGGACGGTGATGTCTCCCGGAAGGGCTCCTGCCGCGAGTACTTTTTCCACGGTAGCAAGAACGTAGTCAAGTTCCTCGTCAGGGAGGCAGAATATGGCTTCTACGCTGCCCTGAGCGGCTTCCTTGCTCCTGACCAGCTGCTTCTCGAATCCATCCGCACCTTTTCCGTAGATCGACGAGATCGTAATTCCGGTATTCTCGCCGTACAGGCCGTCCAGGTAGGTGGCTGCATATTCGAAGAAACCGTTGTTGAATTCCACTATGTTGGAAAGGCTCCTCCAGTTTTCCTGAAGGCTGCCCTGGCCGCTTTCCGGGAAATCCTGTGCGACTTCCCTCGCCATGAGGTTCCAGTCCGAGCCTCTCCAGCGGTAGATGCTCTGCTTGACATCTCCTACCAGGAGATTCTCGAAGCCCTGGGAGTCGCTGTTGGCAATCAGGGGCTTGAAGTTCTCCCACTGCACGCGGGAGGTATCCTGGAACTCGTCCAGGAGGAAATGCTCGAAGCGTACGCCCAGTTTCTCGTAGACGAACGGGGCGTCGGATCCATCGATTATGTCCTTGAGAATGATGTTGGAGTCGTCCAGGCTGAGGACGTTCTTCTCCTTCATAAGGTCCCGGAACTCGCGGGACAGGTCGGAAGCTATGCCCAGGTCGTTGATCTGCCCGAGTAGTATCCGGGCGGTCTCATAGAGGCGTTTCCCGCTGTCATAAACTTTCACCAGCTTCTCCACGGGTGGCATCAGATCCTCTTCCAGCCCGGCGTATTTAGCCTGGTCCGCCTTCTTGAACCATGTCCCGAAATCCGAACATTTATTCCGGAAAGAAGGTGTCATCTCCGGGATTTCGGACCGGCCGTCCATAACTGCTATCTTGGAAAGCATACTTTCCATGAAGCCGCGAGAAGTAATACCGGGCGAAATGCCGCAACGGGCGAAGGCATCCTGCACCGCGCCGGCCGCTTCCTTGAGTTTCGAAGAGAAGGAGGCGTTGAAGCCCCTCAGGATGGCCTTCATCTTCGCAAGGTTCTCCTTTGAATATGCCTTCACCTCGTCTATCCCGTGCTGCTCGACCACCGTCCGGTGCTGGTCCGACTTAAGGCGGACCGCCATTTCCTGGAGGCCTTTGCCCAGATTGAACTTGCCGCCCTGCTCCAGTTGCTCCAGCATGCTGTTGCTGAGCCAATTGAGCAGTTGGGTATTATCCTCGGTCAAGGAGTCCAGGATCCTGTCCACGCTCTCTTTCACTAGGGAATCCTTGTCCAGTTCAACCTGATATGAGGCGAACTGGCCGATCTCCCGTGAGAATGCCTTCAGGGTCTGCTGGAAGAACCGGTCTATGGTGCTTACCGCGAATGCGCCGTAGTCGTGGAGGATGTTGACGAGGACTTCCCTGGCCTTCTCCTTGAGTTCAATTGAAGAAGGGAACAATTCCGGAACGAATGCGGGGTTGTACGGGGATGAGTCCGGCTCCCTGGACAGCGTGTAAAGCTCCTTCAATATCCTGCTTTTCATCTCGTCCGTAGCCTTGTTGGTGAAGGTTACGGCAAGTATGTGGCGATAGGCCCGGGGATCTTCGTTCCCGAGTAGGAGGCGGATGTATGTTTCCGCCAGTTTATATGTCTTGCCTGAGCCTGCAGATGCTTTCAGTATCCTGACCATATCCTTTCCCTCCTATCTTCCGCAAATCATCTTGAAATCACAGTAGGAACAGGTCCCGAGGTCGGATGTCCGCCTCCAAGGTGTCTCTGTATCAGCCATTTCCGCAAGCAGGCCGTGGAGTTTCCCTTCCACTTCCGCATTGAATTCAGCGGACACCGGGACGTTCCTGACTCCTTCTGTGAAGAATCGGGAAGGCTGGTAGATAGAGTTCACCAAGGTCATCCCTTCCGCCTCCTCCGAGCCGCCTGCGAGGATGTCGTAAAGGAACAGCTGGAACGCGACCTTCGGCCGCTTGGAATTGTCGTTCCCGAACAGCGCCTCGGCCAGCGCGGCTGCCTTGGCATCGGTTATCTCCACCTCCTTGTCTTCCACCTTTCCGGTCTTGTAGTCCACGATCCTCAATTCTCCCGGAAGGAAACTGTCCATGCGGTCGATGAAGCCGATGAACTTGAATCCGTCGAACTCCATCGTAAACTTCTTCTCGAGGCCGATTATCCGGAACGAATCCATACCGAGCCTGTCCAGGAGTTCCCGGTCCCTCTGCAGGGTCTTGAGCACGTACTGGACGATGACCCTTTCTGTTACCAGGTCCCTTCCGGTGACCTCCAGTGTATTGAGTTTAGAAAGGATCAGGCTCCTGACACGGCTCCGGATGTCCTCCTTGCGCTTCATCCAGGAGTCGATATATTCCCTGGTAATCACTTTCAGGGCTCCCGGGAAGGCAGCGTTCCTGTCCCTGTCGCTCATGTCGTAGGACGGGTCCATCGCTCCCTCGCCCATGTAGAGGGCCTGCATCGTGTAATGATACACGTCACCTATCATTCCGGCGTCCAGATCCTCAGCCACGGTAGTCTCTTCCTTGAGACGGACGATCTTCGAGAAATAGAACATGGCCGGACAGTCGAGATAGGACTTCAGGGCAGATGCCGAAAGGGTGGTGTCCTTCAGGATTACGACATCTTCCTCAGTCTTGGGAATATCTGTACTGTCCTGGCGGACCTTCGCCTCGGACTTGACGAAACACCTTTCCAGATCGAGGTCGTAATGATATTCCAGCTGCTTGATGTAGCGGCTTTCTTCGCCGCTCTTCAAGCCTTCGGTCCTGGAATCATAGACGAGCGTCACCGTCTCGGCCCGCTGGATCATCCTGTAGAAGTAATATGCCCAGATGGCATCCTGGTATTCGTAGGTAGGGAGGCCGAAGCCTTTCCGCAGCTCAGGCGGGATGAAGGACGAGCTCACGCTCCGGCGCGGGAATACGCCTTCATTGCATGAGAGGATTATCAAGTGCTTGAAATCCAGCGCCCTGGTCTCAAGTGGCCCCATGATCTGGAGGCCTCGCAGCGGTTCCCCGTTGAAAGGCACCGAAACCGGCCCGAGCAGCTGGTCCACGAGCCTGGCGTAGGTCGCCGGAAGAACCTCCAGCTCCTTGGCTTCCAGTTGGTTGATGGCATTGTACGCTTTCCTTGCGAATTCCAGCTCGAGGGCGGCCTCGGGATCTTTCGCCATGTATGAGGCGATGCCGGTGATCAACGCTTTCTGGTAAACCGCGAATCCACCGATCTGACCTGGAGAGGTGGATTTCGGATCCTTGACCACAGGCTGGAATATCAGGTCGAAGAGAGGATGCCCGTTCAGCTCTTCCTGAGGGATATAATACTTCGCTCCTGCCTTGACCCGGGCCACGATCTGTGCGGCTTCCCCGTCATCACGGGTTATTTCCTTGAATATTCCAGAAGAGAAGATGGCCCAGACCTGGGCGTGGTAGAAATACCATTTCCCGTCTTTCTGGCGCAGGTGCATCTGGAGGGCGGAGACCAGTGTCAGGAAATCGAAGAAGGCCGTGCCTCTCATCGGGTATCCCATAGTGACGTTGATGTCCTTGATCTCCGGAGGAATCGAATTGAGCAGCGGCATCAGCAGGCTCTCATCCGGGAGTACGATGGCATATCCATCGCTGCCGGCCAGCGATGGTATCAGTTTGACCTGGCCCGTAGAAGAAGGGGTGCTGACGACTCGTATCTCCGGAACCTTGAGGCCATCAGGGTCGGGACGGAAGCTCTGGGGAAATTCCGCGATATTGGCGGACATGAAGAACGAGGAGTTGTTCCCGGGGTCCCGGATCATGTCGGAAGAGAAGTCCCAGCAGAAACTTGCGAGGCCGGCGTCGCGCATCCTGCGCATCACCGCTTTCTCGCACTCGTTCAATGCATTCAGGCCCACGAAAACATATTCCTCGACCTCTCCGAATGTCTCCCTGAGGATATCGGAGGCCGCTTCGGTCCTGATTCTTTCCGCAAGGCTCCTGTAAGCCATGCCCTCGTAAGACATTCCCTTGTCCATCAGGGACTTGCGGAAATTGCGATAAAGCGGCAGGAGGATCTGCCAAATCTGGAAGAAACGTTCCTTGACATTGGGGTTGTCGGAATCCGGATCGACCGTCAGGCGACCCGAGTCCTTGAAATGCTGGATGAAGCTCTCGATCGCTTTACGCTGGGTCTCGGTAAGGTATGAGAACGTGTCCTGGATCGCCCGCAGGTCTGCCACGTTGGTGTACAGCTGGCCCGGGTCCACGAGATACTTGTCCACATCGTCGAAATCTCCGAGCAGGACATCTCCCCAGAAGATGAATTCGTCCAGAGGCTCGGCCTTGGGAAACAGCTCCCTGTAGCAATCGTAAAGCTCCAGCAGCAGGCTTACCCTGTCCGTGGCCTGAAAGCCTGAAAGGGTATAGAAGAAGTCATTGATGGTCATCATACCCGGAGCCACGGAAGGGGTTCCGGATGCCTTCACCTCTTCCCCGAGGTACTTCTTGAAGAATACCTGGCTGCGGCGGTTAGGGAATATGAATTTTCTGCGGGAGATGTCCCCCGCAGAAAAATAATGCCGTACTACTTGCTGCAGGAATGGTGTCATCCAAGATAGGCTCCCGTATCCTTCAGTTCAGCACGCAAAACGTCCACATCCACCTTGGAAGGCGGTACGCCCTGCTTCAACGCGAGCCTTGCAGCCCTTCCTGCAGCCTCACCGACCGCCATGCAGGTGGACATGACCCTGGTGGAGGCCATCGCTTCGTGGGTATATCCGCTGCAGCGGCCGGCCACCAGGAGGTTCTCAACGCCCTTCGGGACCAGACATCTGTATGGGATGTCATAATTGTCCTTCGCGAAGACCATGGTACAGTCGCCTCCGGTGGAATGATGGATATCGAGCGGATATCCTGCGACCGCGATGCAGTCCGGGAACCTCCTGCTGGAGATGATGTCGTCTCCGGTGAGCATATACTCGCATTCGGTCTGGCGGCTTTCACGTATCCCCATGAAAGGAGACACCCTGTCCACCCATGCATCCGCGAAGCCAGGAACGAACCTGCGAAGATATTCGGTGATCACATGCATTTGGTCGCGCGCTACGATCTCGCCGCGGGTATAGCTCTCCGGGAGGGTGGAATCGGTGCCGCTGACCCTGGTCATGTTGACCCAGATCTCATCACTGGCGAGTCCGGTGATGAGGATGGTGCGGGCAACCGGGATATCCAGTCCTGCGGCCTGAGCCTTGAGGATCTGGTTCCTGAGACCGACCGTGATGAACTTCTCCCGCTTGAATTGCTCGTGAGGCATCGTATCCATGTCGAATTCTTCCGGATGGTTCACAATCGCATCCCGGAGTGCGGCCACGTCCACTCCCCTCATGCTGTACATCAGGGTAGGCGGCTGCATCCCTCCGTCGCTGTCTCCCTTGAACATACGGACTCCTGCCCTGAAGGCGACGTCTCCGTCTCCCGTACAGTCGATCACGGTCTTAGCCAGGATGGCCTCGCGTCCGGCCTTGCTCTCGATGATCAGGCCCTTGACCTGGTCGCCTTCCTTGATGACATCGGTCGAGAAGACATAGAACAGGACTTCCACTCCCTTTTCCTTCATGATCTCCAAGGCTACATCCTTGTCAGCCTCCGGGTCGGTCATCGTGAAGCTCATATGGAGCTTGCATGGGAAATGGGAAGTCGCTGCACCGCGCTTCCTAAGCCTGTCTATGAAATCCTGAGGCAAGCCTTTTACGCACTGCTTGCCGTTCACGTCCAGGAATGAAAGGATCGGGAGGCCGATCGTGAGGTTGCCTCCCAGGTAACCCCTGCTCTCGATCAGCATTACTTTCAGACCATCTCCGGCAGCAGCCTCGGCTGCCATTATTCCGGCAGGGCCGCCTCCAACCACGAGGACGTCAACCTGTGCCCTTACCGGTGTTTCCCTTGCGGGTTCGGATATCATCTTCATCTTTCGTTGAATTTTACAGTTTCAATATATCTTCCATATCTCTTTTCAAACAATCCTGCCTTGGAGGCATCCGGTTCGAATGACTTCATGACAGGAGGGCAAATCGCCTTCTGGGCGGAAGCGACATCCGGATAGAGGCCGGCGATCACGGCCCCGTTGAGTGCCGCTCCGGCGGTGCCTGCATTCATCGCTGCGGACACATCGATCCTGCGGCCCGTCACGTCGGCAAGCATCTGCATCGCGAACGGAGACTTGCGTGAGACTCCGCCCACCGCCACGAGTTCCTCGACAGGCACGCCGTGGGACTCCATGTGGTCGATGATAGCCCTGGTGGCGAAAGCCGTTGATTCCACGAGGGCATAATAGAGTTCCGGAGCCGTCGTGGACAGTTTCAAGCCACTGAATGAGGCAGAGAGGGCACTGTTCAGGTAAGGGGTGCGCCTGCCGTTCAGATGGTCAGTGGCAAGAGGGGCGTCCGGGTCAGGTACGACCTTGGCAGCCTCTTCGTTCAGCAGGGATAGCATCCTGTCCATCGCGGAGGCACGTTCGCTTTCCGGGAGGAACTTCTCCAGCGGCCAGCCGAGCAGCCTCTTGAACCACGCGAATGCATCGCCGTAGGCAGAAAGACCGGTCTCGAATCCGTCACAGCCAGGCAGGATCATCCCGTTCACCTGTCCGAATACTCCAGGGACTATCCTTCCGAGGATGACCTCGTCCGGGACGACATTCATGAAGCAGGCCGATGTGCCCAGGTTCATGATCATCTTTCCTGGCGCTGCTCCGGCTCCTAGGGCCCCCGAATAACTGTCTATATTTCCGACTCCTACGAACACTCTTTCTGAAAGGCCGAGCTTTTCCGCCCATTCGGGACAGAGAGTGCCGGCAGCCTCCTGGCAAGGATGGTTCTTCTTCGGCAGGCGGCGGAGGAACGGGACCAGGACAGGGTCCAGGGCATTGAAGAAGTCCTCCGGCGGGTATCCTCCCCATCTCTCGGACCACATCCATTTGCCCTGCGCCACGGCGTGCCCCATCTTCAGTTCCCCGACACTCCTGCAGCCGGTGAGCACAGCAGGGACATAATCGCAGAGCTCTATTGCGGCATAAGCATCTTCCCTCAGTCCCGGCGACCTCCTGAGGACATGGAGCATCTTGGACCAGAAGTTCTCAGGCCCGTAAAGCTTCCCCGAATGGTCGGCATAGTTGACTTCGAACCGTGGAAGGAGGGCGTTGATCTCCTGGGATTCCGCTTCCCCGGTATGGTCCTTCCAGAGGATGAACATCGCATCCGGGTCATCTTCATGTCCCGGCTTCAGGCAGAGCGGAGTGAGATTGCCGTCTATGAGGCATGGGGTGCTGCCGGTCGTGTCGGCTGCAATGGCGACTATCGAATCCTTGTCCGGACATTCGGCTATCACCCCTTTCAGGACTGTTTCGACCGACTCCAGGTAATCCAGAGGATGCTGGCGGAAACGGGCCTCCGAAGGGTCGCAGTACAAGCCTTGTGACCACCTTGGATAAGGGCATGTGCAGACCGATATCTCCCTCCCTGCCTGAGGGCCTGCGGCTTCGTACAGGACGGCCCTGGCGGAATCCGTTCCCAGGTCCATTCCGATGGTATATTTAGTGTCATTCATATCATTGTAAATATACTCATTTATTTCCGATTATTGCATTTTTTGACTATATTTGATAAAAATCAATCCACAGGAATGAAGGCACATTTCTCCAAGCTGATAACCCTGGCCGCCGCTTCCCTGCTTCCGCTCTGGCTTTCCGCCCAAACCGTCCGGGAAGAAATCGAGGCCAACCCCGACAAGGCAGGTTACGTATATTCGATGTATGATTTCGACACTCCTGCCATCGCGAAAGCTCCGAAAGGCTACAAACCTTTCTACATCAGCCATTACGGCCGCCACGGTGCCAGGTTTTCAGGTTCCAACCCGGAATTCGTGAATGTCAGGCGCATCCTGCTCGCCGCCCGGGAGGAAGGTAATCTGACAGACCTGGGACAGGATGTATTGCGGAGGTATGAGACCGTATTCCCTATGTTGGAGTACCGCGCCGGCGACTTGACCCAAAAGGGGTATGCACAGCAGAAGAAACTGGCCGCAAGGATGTTGCGCAACTTCCCGGAAGTATTCCGGAAGAAAGGCAAGGTGAACGTGGATGCTCGTTCCACGACAAGGGCACGCTGCATAATGTCCATGGCGGCTTTCTGCGAGGGTCTGAAGGAGAAGTACCCCGGCCTTGGGATAACCAGGACAACCGGTGCTTCGGAAATGGCAGTCCTGAACCCTTTCACGGAGTACAATCCTGAGATGGAACCCCTCAAGCCTCTGACAGACACCCTGTCAAAGAGAATAGATGAATATTCCGAAAGGGTACTGGATCCGCACGCTCCCCTGGCAAGGCTGTTCAAGGATGTGTCCAGGATAGCCCGGTTCGGCAGCGAAAGGGAGATCGAGTCGATGTTCTACCGCACCGCATCTTTTATCCAGAACACGGATTCGGAGGTTCGTTTCTGGGATATATTCTCACTGGATGAGATGGTCGCCCATTCGAAGGTTTCGAACTGCAACTACTTCCTGCTTTACGGTCCTGACACCCTTTTCCAGGGCGGCAGGAGGTGGTCTGCCATACATCTGACGATGGAGGATATCATTTCGAAGGCAGTACAGGACATCGCGACCGGCGAGACTGATGTCAGGCTGCGCTTCGGGCACGACATTATGATCATCCCGATGCTCGCCTTCCTCGGAGTCGAGGGCTGGGACAAGCCTATGTCTTCGATTGACGAGATTGCCGAGGAATGGCACTGCAACCGTGTGCCGGTAGCTTCGAACATCCAGTTCGTTTTCTACCGCAACAAGAAGGACGACATACTCGTAAGAGTGTTGTACAATGAACGGGACATCGAACTTCCGATCGGCTCCGCAAAGGCTCCGTTCTACAGATGGCCTGATTTCAAGGCATTCTGCGACAAGCAGATAGCTTTGACTCGGGAATTGGTTTCGAACACTAAAAACTGATTATTGCGATGCATAGGAGATTATTTTCCATACTGTCCGTCCTCCTGGCGTGCTGTTTCTGCGCAGCCGGGCAGGATGCGTACCAGGATGTCCGGCAGGATACCCGCAAGGCCGGAAACATCTATTACGTCAGCGATTTCGCAGACAGGGACCTGACACCGGCCCCGAAGGGCTACAAGCCTTTCTATATCAGCACATACCAACGGCACGGGGCAAGGTATATCCTGGAAGAATCATTCTATGACAAGATCAGGAACACCTTGGACGAAGCCGAATCGGAGCGTAATCTCACTCCGGAGGGAAAGAAACTGAGGGAAAGGTTCCTGGCTGTATATCCTTCGCTCAAGGGACGCGGAGGGGAACTCACCCCGATGGGTGCAAGGCAGATGAGGACGCTTGCCGAAAGGCTGTATTCCAACTACCCGAAGGTATTCAGGCGCAAAGGTGCCCATATCGAGGCTTTCGGGTCCTCCCTTAACAGGACGATGCTAAGCATGAACGCATTCTGCGAGGCGCTCAAGGAGAAGAGGCCGGACCTGGACATCCGGCAGGAGAGCAGCTACGCCGACCTGCCGTTCCTGAATCCTCATTCCGGCAACTCCCCTTACACGACTTCGTTCGACAAACGCAACCGCAGTGAAGCGGGTGACTGGCATCGCCCGTATGTTGAATACTGCAACCGCAAACTCGATGTCAACGCATTCATCAGCAGGTATTTCCTGAATCCGTCGAAGGTCAGCGGGAAATTGGACTTCATGCAGAAGCTCTTTGACTTTGCCGGCGACGGCCAGTGCCTTGACGAAGATCCGGGGTTCTATGACCTGTTCACCCAGGACGAGATCCTCGCTCTCTGGGAGTGCGACAACCTGAAGTACTATATCTGGAAAGGGAAGAGCGACGAGAGCTACGGACTGCCTTGGAAGGCCACCTGGAGCATGCTTGACGACATCATCACGAAGGCTGACCAGGACATGGCGGACGGTACGGCTGCCCGCCTGCGTTTCGGCCATGACGGATGCATCATGTCGATGTTCTGCCTGATGGGTATCGACGGATGGGCATACAAGGCTCCGGACTTCGACTCGGTAAAGGAGACATGGAAGTCTTACGAGGTACCGATGGCAGCCAACGTCCAGATGATATTCTACAAGAACAAGAAGGACGACGTGATATTCAAGATGCTCTTCAACGAGAAGGACATGAAGCTTCCGCTTGAGAGCGTGAGCGGGCCTTACTACCGGTGGTCAGACTTCAAGGAACATTATATCCCTGTGGTCGCAGCCGCCCGGAAGGACAGGGAGGCTTTTCCGGAGCCGGTCGTGCTGACAGGTTCGGTGACCTGCGAAGGGCAGCCTCTGGAGGGGGTCCACGTCTCCGACGGTGTAAGGATAGTGAAAACCGGCAAGGACGGCCGGTACAGGATGTACAGCGACAAGAGGCAGGGATTCGTATTCATAACCACCCCTTCGGGCTACGTAGCGACGAGCAGGGACGGTCTGCGTCCTGACTTCTACGCCCACCTGACTGAGCCTCTGGGTGTTCCCGAGGAGCATGATTTCACCTTGAAGAAGGAGAATCAGGATACATATTCGATATTATACTTCACGGATGCCCATCTCACGAACGCCGACTTCAAGCCGGACCTCAGGGAGTTCAGGGAGACAGCCATGCCGAACATACGCAAGCAGGCCGAAAGGCTTTCCGCACTCGGTCCGGTATATACCTTGAACCTGGGCGACCTTGCGCATGAACTGTACTGGTACACCTATGGCTTCAATCTGAAGGATGCTGTCAACACTCTCCTGGAAAACCAATACCCTACCCTGATGTACAGCGTCTCGGGCAACCATGACAATGACGGAGCAATCCACACGGACAACACCGACCGCGATGCGGAGCACCTCTACAGGGAGGTCCTGGGGCCTGAATACTATTCCATGAACATCGGTGGCGAGCACTGGATCATGATGGATGACATCCTGTATGTCAACGTACCGGGCAAGGGGAAGAAGAGCAAGGGAATAGTCGGTGACAGGTCATACGGAAAGGGTTTCACCAAGGATCAGATGACCTGGCTCAAGGCCGACTTGAAGGACCTTCCGGACGATGCCAGGATCAGGCTCTGCCTCCATGCCCCGATCGTAACCGGCGATGAAAAGGGTACGATGTTCGACAGGACGTCGCAGGTGGATTCGATAGCGGCATTGTTCGCCCGTTTCGGAACCGTGGACGTTGCCTGCGGACACGTTCACAGGATGCAGTTCATCGATTCCAAGAAATGGCCTGTATTCAAGGAGATGGAGGTCCCTGCGATATCCGGTGACATGTGGACCACCACCCCGGTCACGGTACTCGGCATCGATGGAGAGGAGGCCGGAGTGGCCTCTGCTACGTTCAGCCGCGACGGAAGCTGCGACTACGTCTACAGCACCCACCGTTTCGGAGAGAAATGGATGAGGATATACGACATGAACACGGTGATGTCCTATTATGCAAAGGACAAGGACATCAGGGCCCAGATGAAGACCTATCCGGACAGGACCGACTACGCCGACAAGAGGTTCCGCAACTTCATCTATGTCAACTGCTGGTACTTCAGGCCGGACTGGACCTTGGAGATTCTCGAGAACGGTAAGCCTTTGGAAGTGAACATGGTAAGCGATGAGGACCCGCTCTTCAACATCAACAAGTACCTTCCTTCGTTCATAAACAAACCGGTGTTCAACGACAAGTACGAGAGGATCATCAACCGGCATATGTTCTCAGCCAAGGCGCGGACTGCCAGGGGGAGGGTCCTGGTCAGGGTCAAAGATGCCGAAGGCAATGTCATCAGGGAGGAAACCCTGACCCGTCCGAAAGCATTCTCACCGGATATGGAATAACTTGGGAAATCATATTGTTTGCATATATTTGTGAAAGATTAATTCAATTATCATGAAAAAGAAATTCAGATGTCTGGTATGCGGATTCGTATTCGAAGGTGAGAATCCGCCAGAGCGTTGCCCTCAGTGCAAGGCTCCTGCTAGTAAATTCGTTGAAATAAAGGAAGATTCAGGAAAGCCTCAGTGGGCTTGCGAGCATCACCTCGGCGACGGAAAGGTCGAAGACGAAGAGATTCTCCAGGGCCTGCACGACCACTTCAACGGGGAGTGCACCGAGGTCGGAATGTACCTCGCGATGTCCCGTCAGGCGGAGCGCGAAGGATATCCTGAGATCGCCGATGCTTTCAAGCGCTACGCATTCGAGGAGGCTGAGCACGCTTCCAAATTCGCCGAGCTTCTCGGAGAGGTAGTCTGGGACACCAAGACCAACCTGGAGAAGAGGTATCAAGCCGAGGCCGGTGCCTGCGAGGGCAAGCTTGCCATCGCCACCAGGGCGAAGCAGCTCGGATATGACGCCGTGCACGACACTGTACACGAGATGGCGAAGGACGAGGCTCGTCACGGAGCCGGTTTCTACGGCCTCCTGAAGCGTTATTTCGGCAAATAAATCCGGGTTTGGAGTTTTGATGTGCAGCCTCCGGGTGTTTCCGGGGGCTGTATTCAATGGATATGGAAGAAGACAACAGGAAACTGTATCCGATGAAGTTCATCGGGTTGCGGGACGAGACATCCTGGGGCAGCGTGGATTATCTGGTCGCTGACCTGGGTTTCAAGGATTCGATGGTGGACAACGGCTGGTTCGGGGGGAATACCCTGAGCGAGTTGATGGGGACCTATCTGGAAAGGGTGACGGGAGACGATGCCTTCGAGTACTATGGCTTGCAGTTTCCCATCCTTGTCAAAGTCATCGAGACAAAAGACTGGCAGCCGCTGCAGGTGAACGTGGCCGACCAGGAGGCTGCGGAGAGATATGATTCTTTCGGGAAGACCGTGCTCTGGTATATCCTCGAGGCTGAAAAGGGCTCCGGAATCCGCCTTGGATTCCGGAAGGATGTCGAGCCGGCGGAGTTCTACCGCCGGTGCCAGGAGGGAAAAGTGGAGGATATCCTTGAAACGGTCCATCCTTCGGTTGGAGACTCAATCTTGATCAAGCCGGGGACCGTATTCGCGGCCGGGCCGGGACTCAGGATCCTGGAGATTTCCGAATGCTCAGAGCTTTCCTTCAACCTCCACGGCTGGGGGAAGGAGACTGAAGGGATGATGCTGGAAGAGGCTTTCGACCTGATCGACTACTCCCCTGCTGAAAAGCCTGCTGCCGGGCCGAATGCTTCCGGAACGGTTGAAGAAGGCGGCCGCAGGGTGCTTACCACGGTGCCGGAGTTCACCGTCACCAGGATCGACCTCGCCGACGGACTCCATATATTCAGTGAGCACCCTGGAAGTTTCGCGATATATTTCTGCGAGCGTGGAGAGGCTATCATCCAGACTCCTTCGGATGACGGCGGGCAGTCACGCTACCCTCTGAAAGCCGGGCAATGCATCCTGGTGCCTTCGGAGGTAAATGATTTCTTCATATTCCCTGCCGCACAGGACACCCGTCTGCTGGAGGTCCTGACGGAGAAGAGGGTGGTCAGGGATCCATATGTCCCGGACGAAGCTCCGGATCCGCACATAAAAGTTTGGAATTGACATGGCAGAATCAGATAGGATAGACAAAGTCCTCTGGGCGCTCAGGATATTCAAGACAAGGACTGAGGCTACTGAGGCATGCAAGGGTGGAAAAGTCAAGATCGGGGGCGTGAACGCAAAACCTTCAAGGCTGGTCAAGTCCGGAGAGACTGTCGAGATACGGAAGGGCACGGTCCTGTACACTTACAGGATCATACAGGCTCCCGAGCATCGTCTGGGGGCGAAACTGGTTCAGGATTACGCCGAGAACCTGACTCCTCAGTCCGAGCTGGACAAGCTCCGGACTCCGGTCGAGACATTCTTCCTGAAACGCGACAGGGGTTCCGGAAGGCCGACGAAGAAGGATCGCCGGGCCATGGAGGATGCTTGGGACCAGATCGACTTCGGCAGTGATGATGACGACATCACGGACGACGATTTGTAGTTTTTTTTGGATTATTCAAAAAAAGTCGTACTTTTGCAGTCCCAATAACATCGCGGGGTAGAGCAGTCGGTAGCTCGTCGGGCTCATAACCCGGAGGTCGGAGGTTCGAGTCCTCCCCCCGCTACTACAGAGGAATAATCTAACTGGTTATTCCTTTTTTTATAGTCAGAACTCAGAGTAATGGACTTCTTTCAGTAGTTTCGACTTGAAAAGGGCTTGAGGAGAGACGATTTGTTCGGATGGGTCGAACTTTTCGCCATATCGCTCTTTGATGAGCTTCTTTACACGAGGAAGCGAGATGGGATAATCGGAAAAATGATTGGGCTTGCATAATTCTATACCTGCTCCTTCGAAGTAAATCTTCCAGATAAGTTCCGAGCAGTACATTCGGTTGTCACTCCATTGGAACAATGTGTCATAGTGCTTACCCTTGTATTTGGCACCGACAGATTTCATCTTTTCTATTGAAGGTGCAGATAATGGACTTTTCAATCTTTTAGCACAATATACCCTATCCTTTCCTCTGGCAACCCAATCTTTTAAGGGTGTATATCTAACAGGTTCCACTGCCTCATATACATATGCTTTGTCTCCAATATGAAAGACAATTCCACAATGCGTCCATTTGCTATGTTGAGCCAATTTGATGATTGGACTCTGGCGGGAGGTAGATTCGTGAAAAACGATGTCGCCATCCTGTGGCACTGTAGATACCTGTCCACAGGACGATATAGTCAGAGAGATGAAAATAAATATCAGCAATCTGAGGTTACCCATCGTATTCACTTTTGTTACAAAGATACAACAAACTATTATTTTGTCACATTATGAAGTATCCTCAACTTTAACGTATAGACAAAGTAAGAAGCCACTTTCATTGTTCGTATTCTTCATGATGGGATAGACTTCAAACGTCATCTGTAAGGGTGAAGTGATACCCTACCTTCTCAAAGAACCGGACGCCCCTCAACAGACGTGCGTAGGAGGCATAAAAGTTAGATAACTCGATATGGTAGCCTACTACCAAGGAAAAATCGAAAGATTTTTCCTTTTTTTTGTGCCTGTTTCGCAGAGCGTTCTGTGAGGCTGGAAGGGACCTGGCACCGTCAACTTTGCAACCATTTGAAAATCAATCAATTGAAAACACATCGGTGCCAGGTCTCCTTCTTTTATGGCAGACCTGGAACCAGCCATTTTGTAAGCGCCTGAGTATCTGCAACATACAACAAGGCGGGTGCCTGGTCCTTGGTAAACCTATTTCAGGACAAGACACCCCGGACGACATTCACCGTTTGTTTCTGATTCGACTAGTCGTCCTTTTCCAATTCAAAGATAGATTCGACTGGTTTACCAAAATACCTCGCAATCTTCAGAACCAATACTCCGGAGGGGATGTAACCACCCGCCTCGATGGAATTGATCGTCTGCCGACTCACTCCTACGGCGGCGGCAAGCTCCTGCTGGGTGATGTCCTTTATCGCCCGCTCTACTTTAACGGTGTTTTTCATTTCCCTTCCCTCCTGATCGCTTTCATCGTTAAATTAAACTTCAAGATATACACCAGGAAATACAAGTAGATCGCAGCACATGTAAATGTCAGGAAATCGAGACCCATTATGAACAGGATGCCTAGAGCCAGAATGATAGCCGTAAACCATAAACTCCAGACAAAGGACTGCATTCTGATCTGTCCGGTCATTTCATCTTCATCCTTTTCTCGGGATAAAGCTATAAAGCAGAGTGAAACAAGCAAACCCAGCATCCCCAGTGTTGTAATCAGATTAGCTTCGCCTTTGTAGAAAATATCGTCTCCAATGGCTATCCAGGGAACTTTAATCTCTGGAAGGCTGACACTGAAGAAAAGGCATACACATAATGCGGCAAATGGCAGAAACATCCACATTCCTACTTTCTTGTAGGAGTAAGGAAGAAGGTAATTGCGTGTTTTCATATGGCATTGACAGTATTACATCTGCCACAAATGTAAAAACAATTTTCCGAATTGTCAAATTAACTTTACAAATTGTATGTTTAGTTTAACAATTCAGGATAATTGGAGATTCCTGCGCAAAGTGACCCGGTCGTGGTCTTATGAAAGTGATCCACTCTGGTCCTCGAAAGTGACCCGCCTTAGCTGAAAGGAAAAACCTAAATAGAAAGCAGGCTGGAGTGGTTTTTTGTCACTTCAGCCTGCTTCTGTTTTTTCGACGAATTGAAGGAAGGGGGTGGGTCAATTATGAGGACCACGATAGGGTCACTTTCGAGAGGATTTTCCATCCTGGTTTCCAGGACGGAGGGCGCCCATACGGGCGCCCTTTATCGTGCTTGGTCCGCGCGGATGACCCGGTTCTCCAGGTACACCGCAGCGCTGGCCAGGATGTAGTAGATGACGATCTGGACGGACATGGCGATGAGTTCCGGCGCGATGGCCTCCAGCGTCCCGGCGTTCGACAGGTTCATGAAAGCACGGCAGCCGAAGGTCGACGGGAAGAGGTAGGAAACCGCTTTCCAGAAAGGAGGGAAGTTGGACGCGGGCCAGGTGAAACCGGTCAGGAACACCGCCATCGGGGTCAGGAACAGGAGCAGGACCAATACCGTTTCCCGCTTGGTGATGAACGTGGACCAGAAGAAGCTGAAATAGATGATATCCACGACGAAGAACACGAGCAGGATGAGCATCTCCCACCAGTAGCAGTGCTGCGGCAGGTGGAAAAGGTGAGGAACGAGCAGCGCTCCGTACACGCCCAGCACCATGAAGATGAGGAAGTAGGCCGCACCTCTGCCCAACACGATCCGTCCCATTCCGAAGCCGCTCAGGTTGTCCGTCAGCCGGGCGAAGCTCCTGTGCTCTTCCCGCAGCGTTCCCGCCAGCGTCGTCGAGCCGTAGAACATCACCTGCTGCAGGATCATGAACAGGGCCATGTACACGAAGAACATCGTGAATGAGATGGTGGGATTGTACCGCAGGAATGTGTCGTACTGCACGGGCTCGATGAGCTGCGTGGCGTCCTGCCCGGTATAACCGGCTGCCGCGTAGTGCTCCGCCTGGATCTGATGGACTTCGTCCAGCATCACCAGGTTGGAGGCCATCGTCATATTCTTGTAGTACAGGAAGGTGGACATATCGGCATAGGTGGATAGGGTCGCCTGCTCCATCCTGGCCAGTTTCTCGTCGAAATCGGCGGGGATGTACACGATGCCGTGGACCTTCTGTTCTGCCATCAGTTTCTCCGCCTCCGCCATGGATACGCAATCATAGGCGATGGCGCATTCCCGCGTCGCGTCGAATTCTCGCAGGTAGCGGCGGCTGTATGACCCCTGGGACAGGTCGACGACAGCAACCGGCATCTCATCCACGACGCCGTCGTGATAGATGTAGTTATAGAGGATCGGATAAACGAGGCCGGCGAAACAGAAGATGAGCATCACGCCGCTGTCGGAGAAAACGAGTTTCAGCTCGTTCACGAAGATGCTGAACGTATCACGCAGCCATTGTCCGATATAAGTAAGATTCTTTTCCATGACTCAATTCCTCGAGTAGTTTTGGTAACGGTAGGCATTCTCCAGGCGTTTCGCGGTCAGGAAGGGCAGGATGAGGTAGGCCAGAAGGGCCGTCAGGTAGGGCCACCAGCCGGCGAAACCGGTACCGTAGATCACCTCGCGGACGAAAATCTGGTAGTAAAACCGCAGCGGGAAGAGGACGGAAAGGCCCTGGAGCCCCGCCGGAAGCGAGGAAATGGGCAGGGTGAAGCCTGCGAAGGAGAAGCCCAGCACGCTGTAAAGGGCGCCGATGCAGACGGAAAGCCGCAGGGTCGGAACCAGGGAAACGATGAAGATCGCAATCCCCTCATAGGCCAGAACCAGGGCCAGCATCGCCAGGATCATCCAGCCGATGGATCCCTTCAGCGGATAATGGAGCCAACCGAAGATAATCAGCTGGATGCCCACACCCATCAGGGTGAACAGGACCGTGTAGGGAACCATCTTGCCGACGACCGCCGTCACGATGGAACCGTCCGCGTTGTCCAGCAGGTGCTTGGAAGTCCCGTATTTCAGTTCCGATGCCAGGGAGTAGGCGATGACCAGCACGATGCACATCGCCAGGATGCCCGTCAGGATCATATTGTTCAGGTAGTAGCCGTAGTTCGTGGGGCCGTTGCCGATAGTATGGGCGTCCACGACGACCGGCTGGATCCGGCCCATGATTTCCCGCTCGTTCACGCCTTTCGCCCGCAGGACCTCCCGCTGGACCGCCCCGTTGGTGAGGTTCACCATCGTCAGGATGTCCTTGTAGGCCAGGGCGCCGCCGATGACGGGGTTCATCGTGTTGACATACACGCCCATCTTCGGGCACCGGTTCGCCTGGATATCCTCGTTGAAACGTTCCGGGATGACGACGAAGGCCGAGATGCGCCCCGTTTCCATCTCCCGCCTCGCCTGGGCGACGCTTTCGAACGGCAGGGCCTGTCCGAGCTGTGTCGCATCCAACTGCTGGCGGAAATTCCGGGAAGTGGAAGTCTGGTCCAGGTCCACGATGCCGATCCGCAGGTCCTGGGGCATGCCTTCGCCCAGGAATGTCAGGAAGAAGACCGTCGAGACGAGCATCGGGACGCCCGAGCCGAGGATGTACAGCGGCCGTTTCCGGATGATTCCGATCTCCCGGCGGAGGATGCTTCCGATCTGACTGAACCAATTCATAGTCAATCGTTATTTGGTGCTCATGATGACGCTCATTCCCGGGCGGAGGCCGTCGACCCGGCCGTCCGGACGGGCGCGGACCTCGAAGGTCTTGGTGTCGAACTCGCCGATTTCCTTGGTGGCACGCCAGGTGGCGTAGGACTCGCGGACAGCGATGTAGTACACGGTGGCCGTGACCTTCCGGTTATCCAGTGCCGGGACGGTCAGCTGGACTTTGTCTCCGCTCTTCAGGCTGTGAAGACGGTCTTCCCGGATGTTGAAGGTGAACCACATGTCGTCCAGGTCCTGGATGGTCATGATGGGGGAGCCCTGGCCGACCAGTTCGCCCACCTTCGGATAGCGGTCGGAGATGATGCCGTTGGCCGGGCTGGTGAGGTTGATCTCATCCAGGTAGGCGTTCACGAGTTCGACGGCCGCATTGGCCCGTTCCACGAGGGCGACGGCGGCGTCCTTGTCCTCCTGGCGGGCGCCCTTGACGGCCAGGTCGTACTGGGACTTGGCGGCGGCAGAAGTGGCAACGGCCGCCTTGTACTGGGCTTCGACCTCGTCATACTTCTGGTCGGAGACGACCTTCTGGTCATGCAGGGTCCTGATGCGCTCGTAGGACTTCCGCATCACGTCCTCGCCCACGAGGGCCTTCTGCCACATTTCATAGGCGCCGGTAATCTGTTCTTTCTGGGCGCCGTTGTACGCTTTGTTCCGCTGCGCGACGGCCGCCGCCTTGGCGGCATTGGCCTCTGCGATCTTGGAGCGGATTTCCGGGGAATCCAGGATGACGAGGGTGTCGCCTTTCCGGACATACTCGCCTTCATCGGCCCGGAATTCTTCGATACGGCCGGGAACCTTGCCCGACACCCGGTATTCCGTCGCCTCGGCCTCGCCCTGGATGACCAGATCCTTCGGACGGGACACGATATAACCCACGATCGCTACGATCAGCACCACGGCCACCAGGGCCGCCACTCCGATGAGGAGGTTGTAATTCTTCTTTGCCATATTCTTTGTTTTTTTGATTTCCGGTTATTTGGTTCCTTCCGCCTTGCGGAGGTTGGCGGCCGCCATCTGGAGCTCCGTGGAGGCGTCCAGGTAGTCGCTGTGGGCGGAGAGCCAGGCGGTCTGCGCGCCCAGGACGGTATTGGTGGAGATGACACCGGCTTCGAAGCCGAGGGTGGCGGTACGGAGGTTCTCCTCGGCACTCTCCAGGTTGGATTCGGCCATCGTCAGTTTCTCTACGGCTTCGTCCCAAGCCTTGCGCTCCCGGGTGACTTGCAGTTCGATCATCTCCTTGGCATCCTCCAGCTGGTCGCGGTAGAGGGATGCTTCAGCCTTGGCCTTGCGGTAGCGGTTCATGTTCTCCATCCCGTGGAAGAGGGGGACGTTCACCATCACGCCGGCATTGAGCATGCCGCCGTTCCAGTTGTTCTGGAAACCGTTGAAAACGTTCGGGTTGGAGACGATGTAGTTCGCCGTCAAGGCCACCTTCGGCATCAGGTCCGCGCGGACGACCTTGGCCTTCGCGTCATAGATCTGCGTGGCGAGGTCCAGGCTGCGGGTTTCCGGGCGGTCGGCATAGATGTCCTCCAGGGACTTGTCCATGCCGCGCTGCGGCATCGGCAGGATGTCGAGGTTTTCGTCCGCCAGGACGATTTCGCTGTCCAGGGGCAGGCCGATGCGCTGACACAGCAGCATCTTGGAAAGGGTCAGGCCGTTGGCGGCCTTGGTCAGGAGCATCTCGGCCTCATTGGCCTTCACCTTGATCTGGAGGGCGTCGGACTCGGTCATGACGCCGGCCTGGACGGAGGCGGCCACATCGGCCTGGAGGGCGTGAAGCAGGTCCGCATAGGACTCGGCCAGGCGCTTCTTCCCGGCGATGGAGACAATCTGCCAGTATGCCTGGTCCACATCCAGGACGATCTGCGCATATTCCAGGTCATACTTGGATTTGGCGAGATCCTCCGCCAGGGCCGCCATCTTGTTGGAATAGATGATCTTGCCGCCCACGAAAACGGGCTGCTGCACCGTCACGGCTCCCACCCAGACGTTGTGAAGGTCCGGATGGAGGGCTTTGTCGATGTCGGCGCCGATGGCGTTCACCGGATCGGCGATGTTCGGGAGGTTGCCCATGAGGGCGGAGGGATCCACCTTCTGGAGCATTCCGAGGACCGTCTGCCACATCGGGCTGGTCATGTATTCCTGCGCAAGGGCGGGGTTGGTCTGGATGGCGGTCATGAGCTGGGTCATAGCCTGGTTCATCGCGCCGGAGAGTTGTTGTCCGGCAGCACCCACGGCCCCTTCGAGCTGGGCCTGCATAAGGGTGCCGGCGCCGGTCAGAAGCGCCGACTGCTCCTCGCTGATGAGGGCGATGTCCCTGTCATTATACATATACGCGCCCGTTGCGCTGATGTTCGGGAAATAGTTCGCAAGCGCGATCTTCCGGTCATAGCCGGCCATTTCGATCCGGGTCCGGGCCTGGTCGAGGTCCTTGTCCGCACGGACGGCCATCTCGCGGCAGTCGTCCAGGGTCAGGCGCTGCGGCTGGGCCGCGATGGGCAGCACAGGCAGGAGCAGCGCAAGAAGAAGAGACGTTCTTTTCATATTTATACCTTTTGACATTTTTCGTCTGTTTCGTTTTGTCGAATGACGGTGCAAAGATACTGCCATAAAGTGCAATTAAAAAGCTCCAAATTGGCGCATTTAGTATCTAAAGGTAGAATTTTGCGAAATTTTGATATATTTACGAAAAATAAGTTACCTTTGCGGAAAGCGAAATAAAGATAAAAATGAACAATACCTTACAAACCATCAGCCTCCAGCAGATCAAAGCGCTGGCCCCCATCATCGACGAATATGAACTCGGCGACGACTTCCTTCTGGGCGAAGTCAGCGGCAAGCAGGTGGAAAAGAACGAGTCCATCCTTCGGATGCTCCAGTACCCCCTCCGCTTCGACGGATTCATCATCTTCTTCCTGAAGAAAGGGAGGTTTTCCGTGGACGTGAATCTCAATTCCTACGAGGTCCACGAGAACTCCCTGATGATTCTGGTCCCCGGCAACATCGTCAAGCTCTCCAACTACGACGAGAACCGGCTTTCTGATACGGAGCTGATCTTCGCGCTGATATCGCGTGAGTTCATGTCCAGTATCCGGTTCGATTTTGCGAAGGTCTTCCAGGACAACCTGCATCTGCTGGACAATCCCTGCATCACCCTGAACGAGTTCCTGCTCTCCATGGCAAACGATTATTTCAACCTGGCCCGGAAAGTCGTCTCCACGCCGTTCGGAAACAAGCGAGAGATCATCGGCTCATTGCTGACCTCGCTTACCTACCTGAGTGCGGATGTGTGGGCTGCCCAGGTGGACCATGCGCGGAAACAGGAAGCCGAGCAGAAATCGGCCCGGCTGAATCAAATCTTTGAAAACTTCCTCTCCCTCGTCAACGAGTACCACACAAAGGAACGCGGGATGACTTTCTATGCCAACAAGCTCTGCCTGACTCCCAAGTATCTTTCGAAGCTGGTCAAACAGGCCTCGGGCCGTTCCGCCCCCGACTGGATCGACGAATTCGTCATCCTGGAAGCGAAGAACATGCTCAAATACTCGAACATGCCCATCAAGGAGATCGTGTTCAGGCTCAACATTCCCAACCAGTCCTTCTTCTACCGGTTCTTCAAGACGCATACCGGCATGACCCCGTCGGAATACCGGAACAAGTAAACGGAACGCAACCGGACACAATCCTTCCCATGTTGCAAATGATGCAACGGAAGACACATGGCAACATTTGATGCAGAAAAGGAAACATCCCTTTTACCGGCGGTGTTTCCTTTTCCATAATTTTGCCGTCGGGACCACCCCCCGGGCTGAAACTACAATAACCATTATACCTATGCATCATTTGAAATTCGTTCACCCGCCTTGGCAGGGTGACCGTAAGGGCCCTCAGGCATTACGAGGAGATTGACCTGCTGGTCCCGGAGATTGTGGACCGGGACACGGGTTATCGCTATTATGCCGTGGGGCAACTGCAGAAGATCCAGAGCATCACCACACTCAAGAGTCTCGGCTATTCTCTGGAAGAAATCCGGGACCTGTGGGACGATGAGAGCCATTTTCCTTCGGTGGAATCGCTTGAGCAGAAGATACTTGCGTGCGAAGAGGAACTGGCTGATCTGAAGGAGCGGCGGCGCATGCTGCGGGCGGTGGTGGCTTCCCAAAAGAAATTGCACAAAATGGAAAAAGTTTACTTTGAAGCGCTGCCTGCCATTACGGTGGCCAGCCATCGCACCATCATCCCTTCCTTCCAGGATCTCGGCCGCCTCTGCTGCGAGGTCATCGGCCCGGAAATGGCTCGTCTGGGCTGCGAATGTCCGGAGCCCGGCTACTGCTACACCATCGAGCACGGCGGCTACAAGCCGCAGGACATCGACATCGAATATTGTGAGAAAGTGACGAGGAAAGGCACCGACTCGGCCATCATCCAGTTCAAGGACATTCCGGAGGTGCCGCTGGCCGCCTGCCTGAAGGTCTTCGGCCCGTATGACAGGCTGTATCAGTCCTATCTGGACCTTTTCGCCTACCTGGAGAAGGAGGGT
>JAEEGK010004488.1_pt1 | contig 34155 bp, 27 predicted proteins | sample 8958771 | NCBI WGS metagenome assembly JAEEGK01 (sample SAMN16246547, study PRJNA631951) | gut metagenome | biome: gut microbiome; feature: rumen; material: SC-attached | host: Bos | place: Iran: Karaj | collected 2018-10 | reverse complement strand
TTTTAATTATATATTTGTTTTATTTACTTTTTATTTAAATATATTTATTCATTCTTTTTAAATAATTTACATTTCTCTTTTTGTTCTAATTGGAAATTTTTTAAATCATCGATTAATTCATCAAATCCTTCAGATATTTTTTCTGATATTCTGTTTTCAATTTTATTATTAATGTTTTCTGTAATAGCCATAGAATCTTTAGATTTAAAAATATTGTTAAATGTTTCAATAAATTGTTTTTTATAAAATTCAACAATTTCAAAATATAATTTTTTAGTAAAATTTCTTATTGCATAGGTTTTAGATTTTTTTAATATTCTTTCTTTCAATTTAATTTTTCCTTCTTCTTTCCAAACATTTAAATTTTTTAAAATATTATTTACACCAATTTCTTTTTTTTGAATTAATTGTGTTTGTAAATTCAATAATTCTTTGGCAATATAATCTGAATTTTTATCCAGAAATTGATTTAAATTTTGATTATTTTTTTCTTCAATAAATTCCATGAATTGATTTGATATATCATTAATAATATTTTCACATTCAATTGATAAATTAAAATCTTGATTATAATATTTTTTAAAACATTCAATAATAATATATTTAATAATTTCATCTTCACTTTTTTTATTTAAAACATCATCAATACTTTTAATTAATGTATTTTCTTGTTCTACAAAAAAATTAATAGCTTCAGATTTACATACTTCTTGAACCATTTTGACAGTAGCTAGATTAATAGCATAATTAGATTTATTTTTAGCTAATTCCATTAATTTATCTAAATTTTTTGCAGGAAGCATACCCTCATCTGTTTCTTTCGATTCTGCTAATACATTTATCATATTTATATCTTTTTCTCCTTCTCCTATTATATCTAAATTATTTTTGCTTAAAATTTCATTAATATAATTCTTCATCTTTTCAAAATCTTTATTACTTATGCATTGAGTATATACTATTATTATAGGTAAGTATTTTTTTTCATAATTTTTATATTTATTTCTTAAAGTTATTAAAAAATTTAATTCAATATCCTGAAATCTATTTGCATTAATACAATAAAATAAACAATGAATAATTTTATTAGGATCATTCAAAGATAATTTCTCATCAATATATTTTAGAGTTTCATTTAAAACACAATTAATATTATTTTTTTCATCTAATTCACTTCCTCTTGTATCAATGAATTTAATAAATTCATATTTATTAGATTTATATTCTTTTGTTTCTAAAGTTCCAACTTTTCCAAAAGAAATCGGAGCTTTATTTGATTCTTCTCTTAAAATGGAATTAATTAATGTACTTTTCCCTACTCCTGTATAACCGACAATTTGAATATTATAACAAGAAATTGTATTAAGATTAATTTTATTTATATCTTCCTTAATTCTTTTTTTGTAGAAATCATTTAATTTTACATTTTCTTTTAATGTTTCAAAAATTTTATAAAATTCTAAAAACCTTTTTTTATCAATATCTTCAAGACACCATTGTGATTTTTTATTATCAAATAATTTTTCACATTCATTTAATAAATTTTCACAACCTATATTAGTTTCTTTTAATAATTCATTTTTTGTTTTTCTAATAAGTTCTTTTAATTTTTTTTCATCTTCTTCTTTTTTTTTTAATTCTTCTTTTCTTTCTTTTATAATTTCTTCTTTTATTTTTCTATTTTCTTCATTAATTTTATTAAATTGTTCTGTCATTTGTTTTTGAAATTGACTCATTTTTTCTAATTGCAAAGAATATTGTCTTTGAGATTCGTGTAATGCATTTATAATTTGTGAGTGATCCACTTCTTTTCTATGTGCAAATACACTGCATATTTTTCCAATTCCATCTAAAATATTTGGAATAGTATTAGTAAATTGATTGGGCTTTTCATCCATTTATATGTTTATTTTTATCAAATTGGTTTATATTCATTATTACTTTAAAAAAATAGAATGATTTTTAATGGAATTTATGTCAAAGTTTGACATTTGTCTATATTTTGAATTTTTAGGTGAATATCATATAATAAAATCAATACCTCCTTTAAGCTAATTTTTCAACTTATATAATTGAGTTAATGAAGTTATCAAAAAAAATACTTTTCCTTTTATTTTACCAAAGAATATCGTTTTTTTTGATTTATAAAATAGTTTAGAAATAAATAACTATTAAATTTATTATTTTTAATTTTTTTTTTTAGTCATATAAACAAAAGTAATAATGAATAAATAATAAGAGAAAATAATCATAATCTAAAATAAAAATCAATATTTGAAAGAACCATAAGAATATATATAATTATTCCTTATTATATTATTCAAAATTACAAGATTATAATAAACAAAAATTGATGTTTGATTGGATGCAAAAATATTTTTATGTTTTTTTCTAAAAGATTTAAAGTTTTTATTTTAATGAATTATTCATTATTAAAAATATTTAAATTAATTTGCAATTGTTTTTTTAAAGTTAAAACTTTTAATAATGATATTTATTTGTTTAATTAATATATGAAAATAATAAAAGATAACTTGAAAATAATTTAAAGAATATTTAATAAAATTTATTGATAAATGAAAAACAATATCTCTATAATTCAAAAAGTAAAAAAACAAAAAACAATAAATCATAATTATCTACCAAATGATATAAATAAGAAAGTAGATTTAATATTTGAAAGATCTCAAATAAATGATAATTGGGATGAAAATAAAGAATATTATGAAAAATTTTTATGGGAATTAAAAGCAGAAAGAAAAAAATCTCATGCTTTATTAAAAACAAATTTGAAAGTAGATAGAAAAAAATTAAGTAAGACTTTAAAATTAAATGATGTTGAGAAAAAAAAAGTAAAATCTACAATTAGTACTAATAATAATAAAAAGAAAAGTAGTTTATTACATAGTTTTTTTAAAAAAACCTTGATTCAAAAAAAGAAAAAAGAAAGTAACAATGTTTTTGAAAATTTTAAAAAAGAAGATTTAGAAGTTATAATAGAAAAACCAAATTTACAAATGACAAGTAATATTCAATTATTTTTTCAATCACCAAAAAAAAGGAAAAATTCTTTAGATTTAAAGAAAGAAGAAAATAAAACAATGAAAAACAATATGATTAATCATAAAATAATAGATAGTACTAAAATATATTCAACTTTAATTAATAAAGGAAATGCATTTGAAACTGATTTTGATATTGAAAACAATTATAGAATTTCTACTTTTTGTAATTTAGAATTAAATGAAAAAAAAAGAGAAGAAATTACAAAAACTCTTTTTAATAAAGTTGAAAAAAATTTTATTTCTAATGCAACTAAAATAGAATTCAATAAAAATAGTGATATTAAAATAAGTAATAATACATATGATAATAATATTGAAAATAAAAAAAGCGATAAAAGTGATAAAAATGAAAATAATGTTTTTATATATACAATAAAGGATGATTCAGGTGAAAAGAAAAAATTAAAATTTTGTTGTTGTATTCCAATTAAGTAATTGTTTTGTATTATTTTATTGTATAATTTTATTATCAAATGTAAAAAAGATCTTTTTAAGTTCATTGATAATCAATAATTTAATATAATATATATAATTCAATTATTTTTATTTTAATAAATAAAATTATTTAAAATGCTTTGAACAAAAAATTTAAATTTTACTAAAAATAATAAAATTCAGTAAATAATTAAAAATTATATATTCATTCTCACTATAATTTATATGATTCAATAAATAATTAATTTTTAATATTTAATAATTATAAAAAATATTATAGATGAATCAATAATAAAAAATCAAAAAAATTAAACCATCTCTTAATAAAAATCTAACAAATCAATTTTAATATAAATTAAAAATAAAAAGTAAAAAAAGAGGAAAATGGGTAAAAAGAGTAAATATTTAAATTAAAAAATAAAATAGATGAAAGAAAAAAACCTCAATTAATAAAAGGCTCAAATGTTGGTTATGATTTAAAAGAATTAAAAAATACTTCAACATTAGAATTAAATAATATTTTAAAAACAATATATCTTTATTTTAATATGAAAACTCGACAAAAAAACAAAAATGTTAATTTTAAAATTTTATATGATAGAATTAAAAACGAATTAAAAGAAAGAGAAATTTTTAGAAAATATAAAAAATATAGATTACCAGTTTTTAATATAACTAAGTTTACTTCAATCGATGAAGTAAACGTTCCTTCTTTTTTCAATGATAAAAATAAAATTATTGAAAAAAATCAAAAAAATTCTATTTCCACAAATTTTTCTTCACCTTCAATTTCAGTTAAAAGTTTTGAAGAAGATAATCTAAAAGAAGAAATTGAAAAATTAAAACAAGAAATAAATTTATTATATGAAATGCTAAATAATATAAATAATTCTTCATTTGAAGTTAAAGAAGAAGAAAAATTTGATTTTAATAATAGTTTATCTAAATTTTGTTTAAATAAAATATCTGATTTTAATTTAGATAATGATAGAAATTTATCTTTTCAATCTGAAAATATTTCTATTTGTAATGATAAAATTGAAAAAGAAAAATTTTTTGAAGAAAAATTATATTTCCAAAAATATAATTAGTTATAACTTTGGATTCTGAAATTATTTATTATATAATTTTTTTTTTTTAAGGTAAAAATCTTCTAATTAATTTTACATAAAAATATTTATTTAATAGATTTATCATAATAAATATTAAATTAATAACATAATATAATAATTTATCTGATTAATTTCCTGTGTAAACATTATTCATTATTTTATAAATTCTAAATTTTTAATTTATATAATTATTTTTTCATGAATAAAAAAAAAATGAATTATTATTAAAGAAAAATGGAAACTTTTCAAAATTTTAAAAACAGAAAAGGCTTTTATAATAAACAAAACCAATTCACAAAAAATAGATTAATAGAAGGAATAGATAATAACAATAAACCAATAAGAATAAATGTAAAATCAAAATCTGATTTAGTTAATAATGAATTAAACCAAAATAAAGAAAAAACAAAGGAAAATATGAATGATTATTTTAAACCAAATGAAAACAGAAGAGAAAATGATATTTTATCTCATAAAAAAGAATATAATAATTATTCAATTCAAAATAATCAATATATTACAAATGAAATTAATAGAAATATGTTTTATGAAAAACCAAAAATAAATAAATTAAATAATAATATTAACAGAAGTGAAAATATTTCTGATATCAATAAGGATATTAATAATAAAGATACAATAAAAAAAGAAGATAAACCAATAAGTAGAAGTATATCAATAAAAAGTGCTCAAATTTATAATAACAATGAAAAAATATATTATAGAAATAAAGGATTAAATAATTTAGAAATGACAAATTCTTTCATATCAGAAAATAACAATGTAAATAATTTAAATATCACTCAAGAATCAAATAAAACAGTAAATACAAAATTTATAAGTCCAATTGCTTCATATGTAAATAGTATAAATGGAAGAATTAATTTAGGAAATTCAATTCTTGCAAGAAAATTTCATATTCCAACTTCAGAAGAACAATTAATGAAATTTAATAGAAAAAGAGCTTATAGTAATTTAGAAGTAAAAAGTGAACCTACTTCTTATAGACTTCATAATTTAAGTAATAATGATTTTAAATATCATCATAATATTTTTCCTAAGAAAAATTTAAGTAATCCTCATATTATTCAATCAGAAAATATTAGTGTAATTAATGAAAATTATATTAATTCAATTCTTAAATTTGAAGATTTGATTTATTTGGAAAAAAAATTAAAAAATATTTTAAATGGTTTTGATAATTTAGAAAGATTATCTAAATATTGTGTTGAATGGTATAATTTTTATATTTATTCTACTTTTTATTGTTTTTTTAATAATTTCACTACTAATAATTTAGAAGATAAAAGGTTATTACATGAATATTCAGTTTTAGAATTTTTAACAATTATTGTAATATATGAATTAATTAAAGATATTAATATTACTCAATCAACAATTAATTGTTTAATTAAATTAATGGATGTTGCTTATCAAAATTTTTTAATTATTACTGATTTTTTAATTTCCATTATTATTCAATCTAAAAATGATAATTATTGGGTACAAAAATTAAATCAAGTTATTTCTAAAAACATAGAAAATAAAATATCAAAAAATAACCATTTGATCTCCTTAAAAAATGGATGTATATCTATATTAATAAAGAATATATTAAAATTATATAACACTAATATTTATATTAACCCAAGTGAATTAGTATTTTTTTTAAGAAGAAGTTCTAGAATATTACTAAAAACTTTAAGTGATTATTTTAATAAAAAAATAAATTTAATAGTAGATTCAGATAATATAGAAATCTCAGAAATTCCAATTATTTCAAATAATAACGATAAAATTTTTACTTTAATTTTAGAAGTAGAAGGAACAATGTTAACAACGAAAAAAGCAGAAAATGGTCAAATAATAATTTTTCCAAGACCATATTTAAAACAATTTTTAAGAGAAATTAGTAAAACATTTGAAATAATTATTTTTACTTCTTCTGAAAAATGTTATAATGTTGATCAAATTTTAAATTCTCTTGATAAGAAAAAAAGATTCTTTCCTAAAAGATTGTATAAAGAAAATACTATTTTATTTAATAATGTTTATTTAAAAGATTTAAGTAAATTAGGAAGGGATTTATCTAAAGTTATTATTTTAGATAATAATCCACTTAATTTTCAACTTCAAAAGGAAAATGGTATTTTTGTTAGAAATTTTTATGGAAATAAAAATGATACTGTTTTTGTTAATTTATTACCAATTTTAAAAACAATTTCAAATAATATAAATAATGATGTCAGAGAAGAAATTAGGAAATTATCCAATGAAATTTATATGAAAATTACAACTGATTTAGGGGAAGATAAAATTGAATAATAAAAACTTTAAAAAAATCCTTATTAAATAAATAAACATTTTTTTATTTATTATTATAAGTGTAAATATATTTTATAATATTTAAAATTGGGAAATTGTTATTTTAAAAAAATTAGAAAAATTGATTAATAAAAAAATGAGAAGAAGATCAACAATAGAAAAAGAAGGAGTAAAAGCAGCATTAAAAAAGACAATATCTCAAAAACAAAATAGTTCTCAAAAAACAGTGAATATAACATCAGAAGATTTTATATTTGATTTTAAAGCATATAACCAAGAAATATTAGGTAAATATATGACAAAAAAAGAATATCAGACAATAATATCAGAATTAAATATGGTAGTGACAAAAGCATTTATAATGAATAATAAAAAGGAAAAAGTAAAAATATATAAATTTATATATGTTTTATTATTAATTACAATAATATTTTTTATAGCAGGTTCTGTTTTTTTAGTAAAAGCACATTCATTTAAAATAAATCATCCTCAAGAATTAAATATACCTTATGTAATAGGAGTATTATTGACTTTAAGTTCAGTTATTATTTTTATAGGATTATCAATATATAATTTTAAACATAGTTCAATTAGAATGTTAACTATTGAAGATACAATTCATTCTTTTATAAGAAAATATGTAAGTTTCTTAAATGTTTATTTCAAAGGATTTTTTAAATGGACTTATCATCCAAAAAAAGTTTTAATTGAATTAACAGTTGAAGATGATGAAATAATAGATGATGATGATAATGCAGATACAAATAAAATTAAAAATGATATTGAGAAAAAAAGAAATAAAAAACCAATTGAATTAGAAAAATTAGAAGAATTATTTGAAGGTTATGATAATGAAGATGATGAAATGATTGAAAAAAAATTATTTGGTAATGGTTGGGATGATGATGATGAATATGAAAAAGAAGATGATACTGAAAATTATTTACAAAATCAGAAAAAAAAAATCAATGATATTTATAATATTAAATTTAATGATGGAAAAACTACTGAATTAAGTAAAGATACTTTAAGATTAATCACTGAAAATGAAGAAAATAATATTCAAGAAGATAATAAAAAATTAGATAAAACTTTTAATTCTTTTTCAAGAACTAGAAATGAATTAATTGAATATTTTAAAAATTTCCAAACTAAACATTTTAGAAGTTATAGTGATAATATTCATTAATATTTTTTATTTTTTTTAAATTCTTTTTTATTTATAATTTAATTATTTTTTATTATGAAAAAACTTAAAAAAAGTATTTCTAGTGTTTATGAAAATAATTTTTTCAATGAATCTTCTTCTATAACTAAAATTACTTCTGAATTTAATTCTTCTAATTCAAGATTTAATTCTCCAATAATATCAACTAAAAGAAGTTCTTATGTTTTTTTCAGTTCAAATAATGTTGTTAGTCCAATTCAAAAAAAGAAAAATTTATGGAAAAAAAAATTAATATCATTCAACAAAAATCAGAAAAAAAAGATTGATAAAAATATAATGTCTGAAATAATTAAAGTTAAAGATAAAACAAAGAAAAAATATGATTCTTTTCATTCTTTTAATTTATTAAATACAATTAAAATCAATATATCAGATAAAATAAAAAATACTACAATTAAAAAAAAAGAAAAAAGTGTATCATTAAATAATTCAATTAAAAACATTAAAAGAAGTTTAAGTTCACAAAATCAAAATTTAATATATATAAAAAATAATATGCAAAATTATTTTGATTCAACAGGAAAAATTAAAAGACATAAAAAAATAATAGAAACTCAAAATATTAATATTGATAATGATATTGATAAAATTATTTGTGAAAATACTGAATTAAAAGAAAAAATAAACTTAAGAAATAAAGATACTGATAATAAAAATAATATAATAAATAAATTAAGAAAAATTGTACAAGAAGAAAAAAAAGAATGTAAAATATTATCTAAAGAAATTAATCAATTAATTGAAGATAAAAAATTTTTAAATTCATGTTTGATTAACATAATTGACAAAATTAATAAATTAAATGAGATATTATATAAAAACGATTTAAAATCAAAGCAAATTCAATCTGGATTAAAAACTATTATAAATAATTTTAAAGGATGTAATTTAGATGAATAAAATATATAATTTATTTTTTTTTTTTGAACTTAAAAAAATAAAAAAATTTTTTCTCATTATTTTTAATATAATTAAATATTGTATATTTATATTTAAATCAGTTATAAAACAAATAAATCAATATTATCACCATCAATTTGAAACACATTTTTTTAAACTATCCTATTTTAATATTAAACATATTAATATTTACAACATAATTGTCAACTTTTATCAATTTGAAAAATTCAAATTGATATATTTATAATTTTATGACAGTTTAACTTTCAATACAAATGTTTAAATCAAATTGATAATTTATATTAACAATTAATAAGATTTCATTATATCAAGAATACCAATAAATTGTTCTTTTTGGTTATTTTCATCAAAACTATCATTTATTTTATTTACATTATTTATATTATCATCTGATTCATTTGTTGACATAGTGTCTTTTCTTTTTGGAATACAAAATTTAAATGTGTTTTCTAAACTTTCTAAACTATTATTATTTAAATCTAAAATTTTTGGAAATTTTTTTGGTGTTCTAAAAGAAATTTTTGGTGTTTTAAGAATATTTTGTTTTTTGAACATTCCAATAATCTATTATAAAAATTAAAATTAGATCTTTTTTTTTTATTTAATTAATATATACAACATAAATCAATTAACAATAATTAAATATATTATTTATTTTTTTTAAATTTCATATTAAATTATTTTTAAATTTGAAAAACAAACAAAAAATGAAATATGAATCATATTATAAAAATAAAGTAACATTTGATGATAAGATAGAAGAATTCGATTATGTTAATTCATATGAGGATTTTATTAAAAAATGTTGTGAAATTTTTAATATAACTGAAAAAGAAGAAATAAATTTATATTATGTAAATGAAAATCAAGAAAAAAAATTAATTGAAAATGAAAATGATTATATTAAATGTTCTTCAGATGATGATGGTTATTATATTTTTGAAATACAAATAAAAGAAATGAAAAATGAAAATATAATAACTTCAAAAAGTAAAAATGAAAACAATCAATCTCTTATTTCTGAAGAAAAAAAAGAAGATGAAGACGAAGAAAATGAAAATATAAATATTAACCCAAGTAAAATAAAAGTGACTTTAGTTAAAGAAGAAAAAGAATTTGATTATATAGATAATTTAGATGATTTGATAAAAAAATGTATTGCAGAGTTTGATATTTCTGATATAATGATAATTCAATTATATAATATAAGAAAGAATCAAAAAATTTTAATTGAAAATAATTTAATGTTTATTTCTTGTATTCCTGATAAAAAAGGATATTTATATTTTGATATTCAATTAAAAATTAAAGAAATTAAAATTGTTTCTTTCTCAGAAAATAATATAAGTGAAAATGAATATTTAAATGAAGAAGATTCTTTTATTAATAAATTAAAAGAATCATTTCCTGATTTTAATAATTTTAATGGAAAAGACATTTTAAAAGAATTTAAAGAAAAATTTGAAAAAAAAATTGAAGAATTTCAAAAGGAAAATGAAGTTTTTATTAACTCAAAAATTAATGAAATAAATGAAAATATAAATCAACAATTTTCAAAATTAAATATAGTTTTAAAAAAAATATTAAAAGATATATCAAAAAAATCTTTTCTAAAACCAAAAAATTTACCAAATCAATATATAAATTATCAAATAACAAAAAATAAAAAATTTTCATTGATTCCAGAGAAAGAAAAAATAATCTTTAATCAAAAAAGTCAAATTCAAAATTTAAAAAAACACTATTCATGTGAATTTAAACAAAAAGAATATATTTTCAACTTTACTAATTCTACAATAAATGAAGTAAAAGAAATAAGAGTAAAAAATAATGGTTATATAAAATGGCCAAAAGGATGTAAAATATATTTAAAAAAAAAAAATGATAAAATTAAATTATTTGGTGAAACTGAGAATGAAGTTAATCCAGGAGAAGAAATAGATATTAAATTAAATATTATTATAGATGTTAATATTGAAAAAAATTTTAAATTTAATTCAAATTTAATTATTTCTTATAAAGATAATAATCTTTTCTCTTTTAATCAATGCGAAATTCAAATTATAATTAGAAATGAAAATGTTGAAAATAAAATTCCAAAAAGTAATAAAGGAAAAACTTTTAAAAATATAATTAATAAATCATATAATTATAATATTAGTAATTCAGCACAAAAATCTTTAAATAAATCTTATTCTATTCAAGAATTTAATAATAATAATTCTTATACTCAAATATATAAAAAAAAATATAGAAAAAATTCTATGACTAAATGTGGTTCAAAACAAAATAATTTATTAAGTTTTCAATAAATTATTTAAACAAAAGATTAAAGAGTTATATTTTAAGATAATTATTTTAATATAATTTTTTTCAAATTAAAAAAAGAAAATTAATTTCATTAATATTTCTTGTCATGTAACATTTCTTTTTTAATATAAATATGTTTCTTTTATTAATTGGATCATATTAATAATTTCTATTAATTGTGAATTTAATGATTCAATCATTTTCTATTATCTTCATTCTTTACATTCATTAAATTCATTAATTGAATAATTGATTCCATCTTTTCATTATTAAATTGTTAAAATTCAAATTTAAATTATTACTATTTTTTTTATTATTTAATTTTTCTTCATTTTCCTCTTTTTTTATTTTATTATCCACTTTTTTTATCATTCTTTTTTTTTCTTTTATTTTCATTTCTTTTTCTGTTATATTACTAGTTTTAGGTTGATCCTTACTGTGAGATGATAAATTTAATGAATTTTTTTCTTTATTTTTTCTTGACATTTTTTTTTCTCAAAAGATGATTTGATATAATAGGAGAAGTTTTTTCCCTTTTCATATTAGAAGAAACACTTTTTGGAGTTTTCATACCTTCTCTTTTATAATTTTCTTTTTGATTCTTTCTAATTCTTTTACCCATAATTAATTAAAAATAAAAAAGTACAAATTTTTTAATATATTATAAGTAAAAAAATAAAAAAAAATATAAAATTTACTTATTTAAAAAGCATCATATTTTTAAATTCTTGAAAATTTAAAAATCCATCTCTATCACTATCCCATTTTTCCATTAATTCATCTAATTCCATAGGAGTAATAGTTTCATGAAGTGTATTCATAACAGATTTAATATCAGATTTAGAAACTTTACCATTTCCTTTTTTATCAAAAATTTTAAAAGCTTCATAAATTTCTTCTTCTGAATCATTGTCCTTCATTTTACTTATCATTAATGTCACAAATTCATCAAATTCTATTGTTCCATTATAATCGGAATCTACTTCTTTTATCATTTCTTTTAAATCATCTTCTGATAATTTTTGACCCATTTTCTCAATTGCTTTACCTAATTCCGAAGGATCGATTTTACCATCGTTGTCTTTATCAAATAAATCAAATGCACATCTTAATTCTACTAATTTTTCTTGGGAAATGTCCTTAAATAAATTAATCATTTTTTTATTTATTTAAACAAAAATATTTAAAATATTTTATATTATATAATTATTGTTTGAAAGTTTTTATTTATTCCATTTCTTCTTTTTCAAAATACATTTCACCTTCTTCACCAAATTCTTTATCAGTGTCAGATTCTAATCCTTCTTCCTTATAACCTTGTTTTTTTCTCTTTTTTGTTTCTTCATCAACTTTACCTTCTTTTTCTTCATCATCTATATATCCATCAATAGCTTCTTCATCTCCAATCATTACTCCACCACCTTCCATTAATATATTATCACCTTCGTCTTCAGTGTCACCTATCATGACACCACCACCTTCCATTAATATATTATCACCTTCGTCTTCAGTGTCACCTATCATGACACCTCCACCTTCCATTAATATATTATCACCTTCATCTTCAGTGTCACCTATCATTACTCCACCGCCTTCCATTAAAATATTATCACCCTCGTCTTCAGTGTCACCAATCATGACACCTCCTCCTTCCATTAATATATTTTCACCTTCGTCTTCAGTGTCACCTATCATGACACCACCACCTTCCATTAATATATTCTCTTCTCCTTCTGAGATGTCACCTATCATGACACCTCCACCTTCCATAATATCTTTTGTATCATCTGGTTCAATAATTATACCTCCACCTTCCATAATGTCTCTTTCTACATCAGGTTCAATTATTTCACCTCCACCAACCATAACATCTTTAGTATCATCTGGTTCTATTATTTCACCTCCACCTATCATCATAATCTTTACTTCACTTTCTTTTTGTCTTTCTTTTTCTTTTTGTCTTTCAATTTCTTTTTGTCTTTCTTTTTCTTTTTGTCTTTCAATTTCTTTTTGTCTTTCTTTTTCTCTTTCAATTTCTTTCTGTCTTTCGTTTTCTCTTTCAATTTCTTTCTGTCTTTCTTTTTCTCTTTCTTGTATTTCCCTCTCTTCTCTTTCTCTATCTTCTTCTTCTTGAACATCAATCATTACACCACCTCCTTGCATAATTTCAACTTCATCATCAGGTTCAATGATTTCACCTCCACCTATCATCATACCATCAAATTCTTCTTCTTCTTTTTCTTTTTCTTTCATTTCTCTCAACCTCTCTTGAAAAGCGGATTCAAAGTCTTTTTGTTCTTCTTTCATTTTTTCTTTCTTTTTCAAATCTTCTTTCAAAGTTTCTTGATATTCTAAATAAGCATCTAGAGTCATAGGACTTCTTTTTTCTTTAATTGGAATAGTGGGAATGGTAGGTTTGAAATCACATGGAATGTTTTGTCCTCTATGAGGATAATCTAAAATTTTTTGTTCTTGTAAACATCTAAAATATTCTATTGCAAAATCTATTATATCTAAAGGTTGATTTCTTAATATTTCTGTCGTGAATTCAGTTAATATATTAGGAAAGTCATCTGGTATTGGAAATTGTTGAATATATTTTGAAGCCATTTAAGTTATTAAATTATTTTTTTATTTTTAATTTAATTTTTTCTTTTTTATTTTTTCCTCCATTGATTAAAAAAAACAAAAATTAAAAACATACAGCATCAATAAATTCCAAAGAAAAAAAAACAAAGAATAAATTAAAAAAAATTAATAAAAAAAAATGATAAAACCATATATTTCAAGTAGACATTTAAGTGAACATAATAGAACAGTGAGCAATGAATACATGGCAAGAAAAATTCACAATGCAAGAGCATTAGTAAATATGAAAACTCCTGAAAGTTTTTTATTTTACAAAAACCAATTTCACAGAAGCAAAATGCAAAACACAAAAAGTAAAATAAAAAATTTATATAACTCCAAAAAAAAAATTATGTTATATAGTAAGAGAATTTGAAATACAGAAAGACAACACATTCTTATTTAAACATATAATGGATATAAATAACGCAAGTTTAAAAAAGCAAATAGAATTATCAAAATTAAGAATACAACCAAAAAATAATTATATATCAGGATCAAAAAAATTAGAATATTTAAAAGTAGCACAAGAAAATCAATTAATGTTAAAAAGATTAAAAGAAAGAACCTCGTGTTATGATGTTAGTCAATGGGAAAAAGATTATGAACAAAATCAATTATATAAAAGAAATAAATGTATTTTTCCTTCAATTAATTTTTCTAAAACTCAAAGATATACTATAACAGAAGGAAATAAAAAAACAAATTATCCTCTTGGAAAAAGTATGAAATTATTTCATGAATTCGATGCTAAAGATTTTGAAGGTGTTAAAAATCTTCAATGTCAAGAAAAGAAAAAAGAAGAAGAAAGAAAGAAGAAAAAAAAATTAGAAGAAGAAAAAAAAAAACCTAAAAAATTATATGAAACTCAAGATGAAATTGGTGATTTAGGAAAATGTAATATTCAATTTATTGTATTTAAAGATAATTTCAAAATTAAAATTGAAAGTGTTGATTATCCAGAAAAAGCTTTTGAATGTATTTTTGATGACAGAGATAGTGTTGAAGAAGTTCAAAAATATTATAAAAAATATAAAGAAATGGTTTCTGATTTAAATTATGATTCTGATGATGATGTTATTACATTTGAAAATGAAAATAAACCAAAATTTCAATATGTAATTTATTTTTTAATATTTTAGAAATGTAAACAATTACCTGGAAAAAAACCAAAAAAAAAAAAAAAGGAAGAAGAAAAAAAATTAAAAGAAGAAGAACAACTTGCTTATTTAGAACCTGAAGAAAAAGATGAAAAGAAAAATGTTGATGAAGAAGAAAAAAAAGAAGAACAAGAACAAGAAGTTATATATATGGATGAAGAAGAACAGGAAGAATCAAATTTGAAGAAAGATCAAGATTTTGGAGATGAAGATGATATGAAAAAACAAAATGAAAAAGATAAGGAAGATTTGAAAAATGAAGAACAGAAAAAAATTGCTGAAGAATTAAATCAAAAATTAAAAGAACAAGAAGAAGGAAAAGAAGATAAGAAAGAAGAAGGAGAGAATAAAGAAGGAGAGAATAAGGAAGTTGAAGGAGAGAATAAAGAAGAAGAAGAAGGAAAAGAAGATAAGAAAGAAGAAGGAGAGAATAAAGAAGAAACAGAGAAAAAAGAAGAAGTTGAAGAAGTGAAAAAAGAAGAAGAAGGAGAAGAAGGACAAAAAGAAAATAATGAAGTAGATGATAAAGAAATAAATGAAATGTATATGGAAAAAGAAGAGCAAGAAGAGTATAAGCCTATAAATAAGCCAGAAGAAGAAGAAAAAGAAGAAAACAATAATAATGAAAAAGAAAAGGAAGAAAACAATAATGAAATAGATAAGGAAGAAAGCAATAATAATGAAAAAGAAAAGGAAGAAAACAATAATGAAAAAGAAAAGGAAGAAAGCAATAATAACGAAAAAGAAAAGGAAGAAAACAATAATGAAAAAGAAAAGGAAGAAAACAATAATGAAAAAGAAAATGAAGAAAACAATAATGAAAAAGAAAAGGAAGAAAACAATGATGAAAAAGAAAAGGAAGAAAACAATAATGAAAAAGAAAAGGAAGAAAACAATAATGAAAAAGAAAAGGAAGAAAACAATAATGAAAGAGGAAAAGAAGAAAATAATAATGAAAGAAAAAATGAAGAAAACAATGATGAAAGAAAAAATGAAGAAAACAATGATGAAAGAAAAAATGAAGAAAACAATGATGAAGAAAATAAGGTTGAAAATTCAAATTAATAAAAAATATTTAATTTGAATAAGTTATTATTAATTTTTAATGTAACTCCTTTAAAAATATTTAAAAAAAAATAAACAATCCAACAAAAATTATCCTCCCTATGAAAAAATAATATAAAAACCCTAAAAAAAATAAAAAAAAAAATATATTCAAAAAAAAAAAAAATGTCAACAAGCCATAGTAATACTCGTTCAAAAAATCCTCAAATATTCATAGCAAAACTATCACCAAGCATTCGTTATAAAGACCTAGAATATGAATTTAGTAAATTTGGTAGAATAAGAACACTTCAATTAAAAAAAGGATATGCATTCATAGAATTTGAAGATTATCACGATGCAGACTACGCGATTCACGAAATGAACGGAAGACGCTTAATGGGTCAGAGAATCGTAGTGCAGGCAGCTCGTGGAAGGAGACCAGATACATCTCCACGTTCACGTGTTAGACGACCAGGTCCACAGGAAACTGACATATGCTATAATTGCGGGAAGACTGGTCATTGGGCTAATGAATGTAGAGAAGCTAAGAAACCAAGGTAAAAATATTTTTTTTTATTTTTTTAGAGGAAAATTTTATGAAGATAAAAAAAGAAATGGAAGTGATGAGAGAGAGGATAGAAGAAGTAGAAGTAGATCCTTGTCTAAAGGAAGTTTATATAATAAATCCAGATCACAATCTAAAAGCCCTGATAACAAAGAAGAGGATAAAAAAATTGAAGATGAAAAAATTGATATAAATAGAGAGGATGATAGGAAAAATGAAGAAGAGAAACAAATTGAAGTTAATCAATAAAGTTTAGATATTTTTATTTTTTTTTGTTTTGAATAGATTTGTTAAATGAAGAAATTGATTAAGAGAAATATAAAATAAATTTTATGTTTAAAAATTCTTTTATTCTTTTATTTACAATTGATAGAGAAGAAAAAAATAATTTTTTAATTTTTGGAATTGTATTTATTTTTAATTGGAGAAATGTTTTATTATTTTTTATTTTTTAATATTCATTAAATAAAAATAAAAAAAGATATTTAGAATAAAAAAAAGAATAATTTATTTTTTATACAAAAGTATAATAAACCATTTAACAATTAACTATTTAAAAATTTAGAAAAAATTAATATTTATTTGTTTGATAATTATAAGGAGATCTCCTTCCACCATTAAATTGTTGATTATATTGCTGTTGTTGATTGTATGGTGGTTGTTGATTATATTGTTGTTGTTGATTATATTGAGGTTGTTGATTATATTGTGGTTGCTGATTGTATGGTGGTTGTTGATTGTATTGTGGTTGCTGATTGTATTGTTGTTGTTGATTATATTGAGGTTGTTGATTAGGACTTCTCCTTCCTTGATTCATATTTGGAGTTCTCATTTGTCCATTTCCATTATTATAAAAAGGATCATTTCTAAAATCATTCATATCATTATTAAAATCTTCTCCAGAAGGAAGACCCAAAGGTTGATTACCTCTATTATTCGCATTGTTATTATTCCCAGGACTTAATCTAGGAATATTATTCCTCATATCATTTAACAATTGATAATTCCTTTCAAATCCTACTTTCTGTCTATAATCATTATATTCTCTATTAAAATTATCTAAATCTCCTTCATTCATTCCTCTGAAAATATTATGTTCTTCTTGTTCACCAGTATTCTTATTTCTTTGTTTAATTAATTTAGCTCCTCTATCATCTAACATTCTCTGATGAGCAGCTTTCTGTATTCCATTACTATTTTTATAAGCTTCCTGTTTCTCAGAAATTCTATGACCATCATCTCCATATTGTCTAATAGCTCTTGACTGATAACTTTCTTTAACAGGTTGGCCAGAAGAATAATCAATTTTACTAACATAAGCTTGAGAAATCATTGTTCCTTTATTTGCACCTCTACTATTTTGATTCTGAACATTCACCAAATTATTTTGCATATTATTAATTTGATTATTCATATCACCAAGTAAATTTTGAATGTGATTTCTTCCAAAACCAAAACCAGAAAAAACATCATCAAATGGATCACTGAAATCATCTATTCCAAAAAATGGTTTGTTTATGAAATCATTGAAAAAATTGTCCATTTGATTGTTACCGTTATACGTTTGATTTCGTTGAATTCTGTTGTTTTGAGGATTCGAATATGGATTTTGAGAATTACTTCTTTGATAGTTGTTGTTTTGTCTTTGATTATACATGTTTTTTATTATTTAATTTTCAAATGGAATTTTCTATTAAATAGTTTTTTAGAAAAAGGAAAATCAATTTTATGATATTTTTTTAATTTTTTTTTTTATTGGAATTATTATAATTAATTATTAATTTATTTATATTTATTATATAGTGTAAAAATGAAAAGGTATAATACAGGACCATTTGATAAAAATAAAAAAGGTTTTTTCAATGATAAAGAAAAACAAATAAAATGTAATAAAACAATTAAAGCTTATATAAATGAAAAATTAAAGAATTTAAATAAAACACAATTAAAAAATTCACCAACAAAAATAAAAAAATCAAAAAATCCAATTATAATAAAGTCAATAATTCCATGTTCAATAAATTCAAGTACGTCAACAAATTTAAGTGATAAATCAAAAGAATTAAATATAGAAATTGAAGAAAATGAAAATTTAAAAGAGCAAATAAAAACTTCTAAAAATAATATAAATAATTTAGAAGAAATATTAAATCATATTTTAAAAGAAAGTTATCCTTTAAGTAAAGAAGAATGTCCAAAACCAACTCCAGAAATAAAAAGATATTCAATTCCAAAAAAAGGAAAACATGAAAGAATAACAAGTTATTCAAGAGAAAAAGATGGTGAAGAAAAATATATAAAATATATTCAATCACCAGAACAAATAAATAAATATGAAAAATATTTCGATGTAAAAAAAAACTATTAACTCAAAAAAAAGAAAAAAGAAAATATAAATAAAATAATTTATTTATTCACTTATTATTTATTTCCTTCCTTTTTTAATTTATTATAAATAAAAAAACTTTTAGTGAGTTCTAATTTATTTATTTACCAGAATTTTTAAGTTATAATTATTATTATTTATCTATATAATAAATGAATAAATAACCTTTTAAATAAAATTCATCTTTCTATCAAAATATTTTTTTCTTAAATAAAGAAAAAAACGATAAATGTATTAATTATTAGTAATAAATATTAATCAGACAATAATAAAAAAAAGTTATTTCCAAAAAAAATAAAATTTTAAAACTAAACTCTCAAAAAATAAAAAAATAAAATTCCTGTAAAAAAACTCAAGGTAAGAAATTATCAGGCATTTGATTAGCATCTTGAATTCCAGGTTGTTGGATAGGTTGTTCTCCAGCTTTAACATCTAATTCATCCATAACTTTCATTCCATTAGCTTCAGCGACTTGATTAATTAATTCATTAACTTCTTGATCATTTGTAGTTCCAACATTAACATTATCAAAGACTTCATTCATCATATTACTATTAACATCTAAATCATCAAACATTTTTTCAAAATTAGCCATTGTTTCATTGATTTGAACCATATCACCAATATTCCCAGCAGAAACCATTTTCTCAGTTAAACTTTTCATATTTTCTGTCAATTGTTGGGTTTGATATGCACTTTGTAATCTTTGAGATATTGTATCCACTTTTGATGAAAGAACTTGATATCTTTTTATTTCATTTTTCTTCCTTATTGCATCCGCTGCTGCTATTTTTGCATGTTCATAATCTCCTTTTGCTATCAAATCCTTCACTTTGTTTAATAAATTCTTATGTGCTGTCTCTGCTTTCTTACTTTCTTTTGAAAATTGCTTTGCCATCATTTTAAATTCAAAAATGTTGTCAAACATCTTGTCAGATGGATTTTCAGGAGGCTTTGGTTTTGCTTTTTCTTGTCCCATTTTCTAATTAGGTATTTTTTTATTATTTTAGATTGTATATTAATTGTAGAATAATAAATTTTAAAATTATTAATTAATATAAATCATTTCAAAAATAATCATTCATTTTTTTAGAAATTCATTAATTGCTAAATTAATATCACCTTCATATCGTTCTAAAATTTCATAATTTTTATCTTCATTCTCAAAACCCATTTCTTTCAATTTCAATAATTCTTCTTTGTATTTTTCCTTAGAATGATTAATCATTTCATTCATTTTTTTCATCATTTTAGGGGAAAACATTTGTTTTCTTGTTTGAGGGTTTGAAACAATTTCTTTCAATTTTTGATTAGACTCAATTAGTGATTTAATTTGAGGATGATTCAATATTTTATTCATTGAATTTATATCTGATATAATATTCTGTATCTCTTCTACAAATATTTTATCATTTAACTTTTGACTCACCATTTGCGGATTCATTTTTTCTATTGGTGTATTTACCGTATTCTTCTTTTCTTTTTGAAATAAATTATTAAATTTTTTTTCCAAAGTATTAAAATGATTATTCTCTTCATCTTCAATTAAAATTATAGTATCATTATTTTCAATATGATATTCATTTATATATTTATTATTATCTAATTTTCTTCCTTTAAAAACTATATTTATAGATTCTATTGGAATTGAAGTTTTTTTTGCACAAGCTTGCTTCAATACTTCAACAGGCCAATTTTTATTAGCATAAACAGAATAATTTTTTGTATTATTTATCATTTTTACTTTAATATTAATATTTGGTTCAGACATAATTTAAAATTATTGTTTTATTTAACTTTTTATTTTTCAAAATTTATAAAATAAAATAAAATTTTAAATATATTTTTTTTCAATAATTAATTTGAAAAGCAGAATCAGAATTTTGATTAGTATTTGAATTAACAGAATTTTGAGAAGGTTCATCCATTCTTACAATATCAAAAACTTTTTTTCCTGAAACAGAAAATAAAAACTTCTTTTGATTAAAATTATCACTTTGATGAATATTATTATTACTAACATTACAATTATTTAAGTTTAAAATATTATTATTTCCATCATTAAAATTATTATTTTCAGTAACAGTTTTAAAGCAAACAAAATGTTTTCCAAAATTATTTTGGTTCCCTTGGTGATTATTATAAGAATAATTATAACTATTATTATTTTGTTGATTGATCCCTTTTTTCATTAATTCATATAAATAATTAATTTGTTTAATATTATCTAAAGTAGCAGTACCAGAAAAAGGATTATCAATAAGAAAAGAAAGTGGATTTTGTAAAAAAATAGGTCTTTGTCCATTTTCATCAATAATATTACTGAAATTTTTTTTTTGAATTTCATGTGTTTTTTCATGAGCACTTAAATTACTGCTTTGACTGAATCTCTTAAAGCAACCAGGAAATATACAAGCATAAGGTTTTTCACCAGAATGAATTCTTAAATGAGTTCTTAAATTAAAATCTAAAGAAAATTGCTTATTACAAATTTCACATTTAAAAGGTTTTTCTCCTGAATGAACTAAAGAATGTCTTCTTAATTTTGAATTATCTAAAAATTTTTTTTTACATACTTTACATTGATATAATTTCTCACCATGTGTTAATTGATGTTTTCTAAATGCTCCTTTGTCATTAAATATTTTCTTACAATCTTCAATTGGACATTTAAATTCTTTTATTTCTTGATATTCATTATTTTTTCTACTTTGAGTTTGTGAAGAACTTATTTCATTCATATATTCTTCTTTTATCTTTTCATGATATTCATTTACTTTTTCTACATTCAAATTTTCATTTTCTATTTGAGATTCTATTTTTATTTTTATTAAGTTTGAATTTTTTGAGTTTTCAGAATTTGAAATTAAATTTTCATGATTTTGTAAATTTTCTGTCATCCTAAATTAATAATAATTTTTTTATGATTGAGCTTTATATACTTCTAAGGCGGATTTTTATTTTTTGTATTTTTTCTTACCAGTTTTAAAGATAAAAGCTTTTATTTAGTTAAATAAAGTTTTTTATATGATTTTAAATTAAATTAAAGGTTTTTATATATTATTTTAACTTTTTCATTATATTTTTTTTAATTTTTTTCTTCCTTTTAGAAAAATTAAGATATCTTTTTATTTATTTTTTCAAATTTTCATATTTTTCATTTTTGACATTTTTTTTTGAGCCAACCATTTTTTTCTTCTTTTTTTCATTTCATTATTTTCAAAGTTATTTCCTTTTAAAAACTGAATCCACACATAAATTCAATTTATTAATTGAGTATTTATTCTCATTTTTTGTTTTTCATCTTTTTAATCAAATTTCCGTTCATTTAAACTCTCTTCAAAAGTTCCATTATTTCCAGAAGAAAAATTATTTAGATCCATTTCTAAATATTTTATTAATAATAAATTTCTAAAACATATTTTCGTTTTAATTTTATTAATTAATTTTTATATTTTAATAACTAAACATTTAGAGTTTAATCAATAGAATATAAAAAAATATAAATAAAAAAAATTCATTCATATTTTTAGTATTTTTTTCTAATAAAATGTAATTTTCATTTATTGTTTTATTAGATTTTTTAATTGTTTTGAGTTAATTTATTTGTTTTAATCATATGAAAAAAAACTAAATATAAAACCGTTTTTCTTAAAACAAAATAATAAATTTTTATTTTTAAAATTAGTTTAAAAAAACTTATTTAAAACCTACTTCCTTCAGGAGGTTGTTTTAATTTAGTAAGAGATTTATCCATTTCACTTTTAATAGCTTGTAAATAAGATTCAATAGTACAATCTCTATTCCAACTTTTTAAAATATTTAAAGAATTAGGAAGAATTTCTCCATTGCTTTGATTTACACATGGTAAATTAATTTTTGTAACAAATTTAACTTTGGGAGGAACTTTAGGATAATTTTCATCACAAACAATTTTTAATTCATATAACATACCATTATTTGCAAGAATACTTCCATTCCATTTTGTAAATGTATTATCTTCTGGATCTTCTAACCCATATGATACTATTCCATCTCCTTCTTTTTCTAATTCTGCAAGAAGTCTGAAGGTTCTTGGGACATATGGTTCATGAATGATTGAACCTTTATCTTTATCCATTTTTTATATATAATTTTTTTTTTTTAAATTTGTAAATCAGAGTTTCAAATTTTATTTTTTTAATTATTTAAAATTTTAATTAAATTAATTAGATTATTGGTTTTTTTATTTATTAAATAAAGTCTCAGATATTATTCCCAAAATAATTTACAAATGATATTGTTAAATATTTATATCTATTTCTTCTAATTCAATTTCTTCAATATGATGTTTTTTCTTTATTTCAACATTAATAATAGAATCATTTACAAGATTAATTTTTTTAAATTCTTCTTCAGAAAGAGTTCTAAAATCACGTTCACATCCACAAAATTTGATGACCATATTAATTCCCAAATCCATTGCAATACAAATTAAAATAATACAAAACATTTTCAAATAATAAACATTTTGATAAACCATTTTGTCAAAATTCCCAAAATTATAAAAGTTAGGATATTTACTCATAAAAAACACAAAAACATAATATGAAACAACAGAAATTAAAACAAGGAAAAAGCCAATAAAAGTATAATTATAAGTAGTTTGAATAACTTTAACATTAACAATAATAACAACAGCAGAATAACAAATAGTTCCAGCCAATTTCAAATCTTGAGTATCTCCATTTAAATTATAAGGCTGTAAAACCATTTTAAAAGTAAATATATATAACACAATAGCTTGAGAAAAACCATAAAAAATCCATTTCCAAAATCTCTTATATCCAAATAATTTCCCGTAAATACCTTGTCTATAATAATGAGGATTATTCATAAAAGTAGTGTCTTTAAATTGTTGATCATAAATCCCAAACCAAATAATAGGATAAGCTGCAAAAGCAATATTATAAAATTGATATATCCAAGGTTCATAAATCGTTTGTCCACTAAATAATGAATCAAAACCTAATAAAAATTGAGGAATAACAAATAAAAAATTTTTATAGAAATTATAGCAAACAATAAATGAATTTTTTCTATAACTTTCTCTACCATGAAAAAAAAGAAGTCTTTTTAAAGATTTAAATTGTCCAATTGCATAATCACTAGCTCTTGCAGCTTGTTTACCTTCAATTCCCATAATTCCAACTCCAATATGTGCTGCTGTTATCATGTTTACGTCATTAGCTCCATCTCCTATTGCTAATGTCGTTATATTATTTTCTCTATTTTTAATTAAATTTACCATTTTTGCCTTTTGGATTGGAGTCACTCTACTACATATTATACTATTACATCTCATTGAAAGTTCATAAAATGCATTTTGAAGAGTTGAATCTTCTGTTATTAGATTTAATTCATTTTGAGATATTATTATTGCAAATTTTTTATTTGATAAATTTTCATTATTATTATTTATTATGTTATTTTCATAGAATGAATTATAGTTTTTTATATAATTATTGATTTGAAAGGTTAATGTTTTTATTGTCGAATTTTCTTCAAACTCAAATATTGTAAAATTTTCATCATTTATTAATTTACAACTATATGCTATTGATTTCGCAGTTTCTTTTTTATCTCCTGTTAATACCCAAACTTTTATTCCTGCCTCAATAAATGATTCTAAAACTTCATCTAATTCATCTTGTAATTCATCTTCAATTCCTGTTATTCCTAATAGTATTAAATTATCTTCTACTTTATCTGCTAAAATATTTAACATTTTATTTTTTAAATATGTATTTATTTGAGCTTTTTTATATTCTTTATATATAAGTTTATATGTCTCTTCATCTATTTCTTTATATGCAATCATTAATGTTCTTAAACCTTCATGAGCATAATCTAGAATTTTTTTATTTATAAAGCTTATATTTCGATCTTCATTATTTAGTCTTTCTGAAATGACATTATCTGCTCCTTTAATAAATAATCTTATTTTATTATCTGGACATTTTAATATAACACTCATTCTCTTTCTTTCAGAAGAATATTCAAATTGAATCAATTGCTTATAAGCTTTTTTATTATTATTTTGGTCTAATATAAAAATATTATTATCTATATCTCTCCCTGAAAAAATATATTTATAATATCTAGCACAATTAACAAAAGCAACTTCATCAGGGGAAGAACCTTGATAAACTATTTTCTTTTCATTTTCAAACTTATTATCATCAATTAATACACTATGACAAGTAGATAAACAAGTAAAAAATAAATCTAAAAGTTCATTATTATTCTTATTGAAATCATTAAAAATTTCTTTATCATAAATATTAATATTAGTAATTTCCCCATAATCATCATTAAATTTAAACTCAAAATTTAAATTCTCATCTCTTATATCTCCATAAGATTTATTTCCAATACTCATTTTTTTAAATTCCATATAATTTTTAGTTAAAGTTCCAGTTTTATCACTAAATATATATTTAACTTGTCCTAATTCTTCATTTAAAGTACTTGTTTGAACTTTTGCCATTTGTTTATTTGTTTTATCATAAATTTGGCAATCCCAAGAAATAAAAAAACCTTGAATATATTTTACCATTTCCATTGTAACTAAAAGAGAAATTGGGACTAAATTATTTAATAAAACAATCCAAGTTCCTAATCTTAACAAAAAATATTTTAAACCATAACTTTTAGATTTATTAATATAAGGTATTCTATTATATTCAGTGGAATTTAATATATAAACACTAAAACAAGCAGCAACTAAACCTAAAATTAACTGAAAAACAAAAATAAAAATTATTTGTTCATTCATTATTCCTTCAATTGATGAAATTTTTGTTCTAGCATTAGGTGAGTTTTTCATTATTTTAGTTTCATGTCCAACATAAACAACTAAAGCATAAATGAAATCAGTTTGTTTAAGAGAACATCCTCTTAATAAAAATGAATCAATTTCAATTGAAACAATATTTTTATTATAATTGATTTTTTTAATATCATTATTTTGATTTACCCTTCCACTATTTATACTTAATGTTTCTTCTATTAAATCTGAATTTTTAATTTCTTCTTCATTTGTGTCGGTATTATGATAATTATTATTATCATCATTTTCTATAATATCTTCATCAAAATTAAAATAACCATTAAATTCATAAATGTATTCATTTGGTTGTTTTGTTACTAATTCTCCTTTTATATTTAATAATAAATTTAAATTATTTAAATTAGATGTTAAATCTATAAATTTTTTAATTGATTTTTTAAATTTTAAATTTGTTTCCCCATCTAAATTTTTTGTTTCTACAAAGCAATTATGATTTTTATCACTTGAATTTAATAAAACACAATCAGCAGGAAAAAATTCATTATTATTTACTTTAATTATACTACCTTTAGTTACATCTTTCCATTTTTTCTTTTCAAATTTAACTAAATCAGAATTAAAAATTAATATTTCTCTATTATTTTCATCATCATCACTTTTTTTTCTCTTCCAATCTTCATAAAAATCTTTTATTCCATTTATTGAAACAACAATTAAAAGAGGCATTAATATAATTGGTTTACCATCTGCATTTGAAATCTCTTTATAACATTGTAAAATTGCTATAACTAAAAAATATATATTTGACATTTTTGAAAATTGTTCGAATATTATTTTTGGAAAACAATTATACCATGTATATCTTGAAGTTGAAATTTTATTATTAACTTGATAATACCTTTTTTTCTTTTTCTGAGTTAAATCTTTTCTGTTACATTCTACTATATAATTAGTTTCTTCTTTTTTAGACTCTGAAAAAGGAGAAAAAATTAAATAATTTGTTATACCTGATATCACATTGTCCATTTTTTATTTTTGTCAATTAATTTGAAGGAATTAATTTAATATATATGAGATTTTATAAATTATATAATTATCAAATTTTTTTGAAAAAAAAATTTTCGTATTTTTCAATTGTTTTTCCTTTCAGCCCATTTATTTTTTAAAAATTGTATTAATTAAATATTATTAATTAACTTATTCATTAATATTTAGAATTCTAATGAATCATGAAGCAATTTTTTTTCCCAATGAAATAATAAGACCCTCTTCCAATATAACATTATTAATGAGAATTAGAACAATAAAAAAACATATGAAAGATTAAAATATCGTTTTATATTAACTTTTAGAATAAAAACAAATTTTATTTTCATAATCTGAAAATATCAATATATCAAACTAAAATTAATAACTCACCATTAGTAATACATTTTAAGTATTTATTGGAAAAAAATAGTTTCAAAATACAAGAATTATGCTTATCCGTTAAATAATATCTATTTCCTTGATAAGAATTTTTAAGAATAAAGAAAGCTCTTTTGTAGAATAAATCAAATAAATATTTTTATAAATAAATACTAATTAATTGTATTTTTACTAAAAATAAATATTTTATATTTAATACAATTAATATAAAAAAATATTAAAAAAATACCATTATAACCCAAATAATTATAAAAATACAAAAAATAAAAATTCCATAAATAAATAAACGTACAAATTAAAAACCAAATAAAAAAAATAATAAAAAATATAATAAAAAAATGCTAAAAGATGAAATAAAAGAATATCTGATTCAAGTAACAATAATAGAAGCCCGTTGTTTAAAACCAAAAACTGATGGAGGATTAGCAAATCCTTTTGTAAAAATAAAATGTGGAAATCTTCCAGTTCAAGCAACAGAAGTAATAAAAGATAGATTAGAAGCAAATTGGAATCAATCATTTACATTTGAAGGTATGAAATTAACAGAACAACAACTTCAAACAACAGATTTAGTAATTGAAGTATATTCCAAAAATAATTTTTTTCAAAATGATTTAATTGGTCTTTACTCAATTGGTTTATCTACCTTATATAAAAACGCCAATCATGAATTTTATAATATGTGGGTTGTATTATATAATCAAGATGAAGATCCTGAAGAAGCTCAAGGTTATGTTTTATTAGATGCTTTTATTATTGGACCAGGTGATAGACCTCCTGTTCATGATAGAAATGAAAAAGTTAATCAAGATGTTGAAAATAATGAAGAAGTTAATATTGATGAAATGACTTTTGAACAATTAAGAGCTTATCAAGAAAAAATGCAAAGTTATCAAATAATAGGAAAACCTCATGTTGCTAGAAAAGGATTTCAGTTAAGTTGTTATATATTTAAATGTGAGAATTTAGCATTTTTTGGAGGAAAAAAACCAACTGCTTTTATTTCTGCAAGAGTAGCAGGTTTGGTTAGAAGGACAAAATCTGTCAATCAAAACCCTAGTCCAATATATAATCAAAAAATGCTATTTCCTTGCTTTTTTCCTTTTCTCAATGATAAAATATTACTTAGAATTTGGAATGAAAAAATGTCTTCAAGAGATGATTTTATTGCTAATATACCTGAAGTACAAAATAATAATGATTTCTTTAATTTATCTAAATTAGTTTCTATGGGAGGAAGAATGCCTGCAAAATGGGTTAATTTATATGGGATTCCTGAAGAAGAAAGAAATTCAACTTTTAAAGCAAAAGTTGTTCATCCTAAAGAAGGTACAGCTTATATGGGAAGAATAATGTTAAGTTTTTCTTTATTATCTGCTGAAGTTCCTGTGTGCTCAACTTTACCATGTAATCCTTTTCATGAACAAGACCCACAAACATATAATTTATATTGTGATATTTATACTCTTAAATATTTAAAAGAAGAACAATATGATATTGCAGTTTGGTGTGAGTGTAAAATTGGTCCTTATAGTACTGGTATAAATGCCCAAAAAAAACCAAATAAGAAAGGTACAGTTAAATGGAATATAACAGAAAATACAAATGAAATTACTTTACCTTCAATAACACAAATTAACTTTCCTAAAGATTATGCTCAGGTTCCAGATATATTTATAAATTTATATACAGGATGTGGGGAAAAAGATTCAAAGAGAATTGGATATATTAGATTAAAAGCACTTACTGTAAATAGATGGACTAAAGATGCTACTCCAAGATGGTTACATTTTAAACCTTTAGATATGAATAAAGATAGTCCAGGAAGTGTTTTAGTAAATTTACAATTTTCACCTTCAAGTGAATCTTCAAAAAGAATATTTAAACAAATGGGAATTTCAATGAAATATACATTGTACTCTCATATTGTTAATGGATTTGAATTATGTCCTAAGTTAGAATCAAACAAAAAAGAAGTTTTTGAAACAAAAGTTCAAGTTGAATTAAATGACAAAAGTGAATGTACAAAATATAAAACTGGAAGATATCCTGTTTGGAATGAAATACTTAATTTTGTAATTGAAACTGACTGGAAATTAGACTTTACTCCTGATGTAGTTGTTACTTTATATAGGAGAGTTCCTAAAACTTTTAGTAAAGAATTAATTGATGAAGAAGTTGGAAGATTTACAGTCCCTGTTGTATCAATTAAAAAAATGAAAAAATATCCACATTATTTTAATTTAATATATAATAATGAAATTAATGGTCGATTAATGGCTATGTTTTTTATTGTTGAGGAAAAAGACAAAGCTATTGGAAGTAAATTTGGAGCAATAAAACAAATATTAGATAAAATACAATTAGCTGATATTAAAATATTTACTCTTGGTTTTAGGAATTTAGATTTTAACCCTGATTATATTAATAATAAAACTAAATTTTCTGCATCTTTAAGTGATGAAAGTAATACAGTATTTCCTGAAGAAAAGGATAATACCCCTCTTGAAAAATTTAATCCAAAAGAAGAAAGTAATTATTTAAATTTGATTAATTGTTATGAATTTAAAGATGTTGAAATAAGAGGAGATGAAACTTTTCAAATATTTCCTTATGTTAAATTAAATTTAATTCATGAAAAAATGTTCTTTAATGAAGAAAGATTTATTATATTTAATGTAGATGAATTTGTTTCTACAGTAAGTGAACATCAAAAGAAAGTGTATAGAATATTATTTGAACAAAATTTAGGAGATACTTCATTAGCTCAAGAACAAAAAATTTTAGATAAAAATGTAGTTCCAGATGATTATATTGATACAAAATATTTAGAAGATGATGATGAGAACAAAAGTGAGAAATTAAATGAAAAAGATATTGAGGATAATATTGATATTTCAGTTCTTTTAGATAAACCTAAAATTGAAGAAGAAGAAGAACAAACATTTTTAGTTCAAAAAAATGATGGGGATGGAGATCAAGGTTCTTTAATGGCTAGATTAATTTCAAATTATAAAAACATGGAAAAAGGAGAAGTTTTTTCTTTCGATTGTAAACCTAAAGACAAAGATGATGAAAAACAAAAAATGAAAATTTTAAGAAAAAAATATTATGCTGAAATAAGAGAATTAAGAAAAATTGAAAGACCAACTTTAGATCAAACTAATAGATTATTAGATTTAGAAGAACAATTTAGAGATGCTAAAAAACCACAAATGAATGAAGCTATGTTTTATGGATTTGAAGATATATCTGATGCATATAATTATGATAGAGATTTATATAAAGAAGATGTTTATGAAACTCATCCTGATATGTTATTAATTCCTTATAAGACTAAAAAATTATATTATATTCCACATAATCCTTTCCAAGAAATTTTTGAAACTTTAGATGGTTATTATAAATTAGGAAAGTTAACTGAGAATTTAATTAAATTTAATGTTAAAGTAGAATTTAAAAATAAAACTGACACAGGGTCAGAAAGTCACTTAATAACAACTTCAAACACCCCAGAATTATCAGATGATAAAGCGATGGAATTATTAGAATTAGAAGTAAATAAAAATTTAGAAAATTACGATATATTTAATGAAACATATCAAAATAAACTTCGTTTCCTATATTTAAACAAAGAAGAACAAAAATTAAATAAAGCAAATGATTTAAAACTTCCTTTGACATCTCTAAAAGTTAGAGTATATATATATAGATGTTCAAATTTAACAGCTCAAGATAATTTTATTGGTTTCATAGATTATATGGCAGGATATAATTCATATAGTCAAGCAAATGCCTATTTACAAATAAGAGTAGGTTCAGATGATAATTCAAGAGAAAAAGGCAGTAAATTTGTAGAAACAAAAGATTCATATGTAGCCAATTCCTTAAGTCCTGATTTTTATCAAATGTACGAATTAGAAGCAGATTTACCAAAAGATTGGAAATTAACAATAAATGTATTATCATATACAAAAGGTTCTGGTTCAGATTCTTTAATAGGTTCCACAGTAATAGATTTAGAAGATAGATACTTAGGTGAATATCGAACATTAAATTTAATAAAAATGAAATCATATGAAAGTGAATTAATCCACAAATTAAAAGAATTAGAAAATCCAGAATTAGAAACACAAGATAACACATCAATAGAACTTCTAAATAAAAAATTAACAATTCTAAATGTGCAAATAGATAATTTAAAAGAGAAAAAAATTCCAGTAGAATATCGCCCCTTATATAAACCAGGAGTGAAAACAGCACAAGGAATAATAGAAATGTTTGTAGAAATATTACCTCAATTTAGAGCTAAAATAACTCCTCCTGCAAAAATAGAAAGACCACCTCCTCAAGAATATGAAATGCGTTTAATAATTTGGGAAACTCGTAATTTACCATATGAAAATGGTAAAAAGAGAATAGATGCAATGATAAAAGTATCATATGATCCAGAAGGTTATTTAGAAGATGATATACAGAAAGAAACAGATTGTCATTTGGGTTGTATGGATGGTAAAGCAGAATTTAATTGGAGAATGAAATTTAATTTAACAATTCCATGTACTTTCCCAAGATTAACTTTTGATGTTTTAGATTTTAATGCTTTTTCATCAAATGAAGCTTTATGTTCTTGTACTATTTCAGTACAGAGATTATTAAAGAAATTACAACAAGAAGGAAGATTAGAAATAAAAAATAAATGGATTCAATTAAGTAATAGAAATGATCCTGGAGAACCAAAAGGAGAAATTAAAATTGATTTGTATTTTATTCAAAAATTTGAAGCTGATCAAAATCCTGTTGGAGAAGCACAAGACGAACCTAATCATTCTCCAAAGTTAACTAAACCTAAAAATGGAAGAGGAATGAGTGATTTTTTAAAAGGAACATTTTTAGATATTACTGGATGGAAGTTTAATTTTTCACTTTTTGGAACTTTGGCTATTATTGGAGTATTTGTTGCTGTTGTTTTTGTTTTTGTTATTTGCTTTGTTCAACCTGGAATTATGGTTAAGTAAAGAAATTTAATTTTTCAATTTCTTTTTGATCTTTTATATATTTTTAAAATTGTTTTTAATAGTTTTTTTTTTTAGTTTTTTAAATTTTTTTTTATTATTTTAATTAATTAATTTTTTTTTGAGCATTCCAACAAATGATTAATTATTTTTTTTTGGTATAATAACTCTAACTTTTTGGGTGAGGTTTTATTCAATCCTTTCAAATAATTCTTATATATATTGTGTAAATATTTACAGAAAAAATTTGATAAAAATAATTTGTTAGATTTTTTTTTTCCAATCATTTAAATCAATTGATTCATCAAATTTAAAATAAAAATCATTTTCATTTATATGAGTAGGGAAAAGATTTTCATCATAAGTGGGTGGTATAGGAGGAAAAAATTCATCATTAATGCTATCAAGTTTAATAATTGGACTTTCTGTTTCTTTATTTATTATATTTGAAATTTCTTCTTTATTTTGTATATTTTCCATTTCATTATCATTTTTTTTTCTTGGATTGATATAATTAAGTGACATATTATTAATATATAATGAGCGATTATTTTTTTTTATATTATTATAATTCCCATTTGAGTTATTATTATTTTCTGATGAAATTAAATTGTTTTCCTCATTCATTTGATCATTTTTATTATTTGAAAAATTGTTTAGATCATCTTCTTTTGTTTTACAATTAGTTATCATTGATAAATTATTTTCCATATTTTCGAAGGAATTTTTACCATTTTTTCTACTATTATTAGTATAATTTCTACAATTATTAATTGAAAATATTTTTAAAATATATAAAGTAAAATTATTAAGATAATGAGGATTATATTTTTCATTTAATTCTTTTTTAAAATATTCTTCGATTTTTCCTTTAACATAATTTTTATTTGTAAAATTTTTAATATATTTTTGAATTCTTATTAAAAACTTTTGAGCATGAGAACGCAATTGAATAATATTTCTTGTTCTAATAACTTCATTTAATTTTTTCCAATTATTTCTGTATTTAAAAAAACCTTCTAAAAAAATTTTATTTTCTATTAAGTTCCATCTTCCATTACTTCTTTTTCTAGATTCTTTGTTAAATTTTTTAATAATCTTATTTTCCTTCTCTATTTCAGAATCATTTTCTGTTACTGTCTTATTTGAATCAATCTCTTCATTTTGATTTTTTTCTTTATATTTTGGTAATAATGCATTATTATCATTTAAATTTAATCTAATTAAATTTTTTTTTTTATATTCATCTATGTCATTATTAAGAGATTTTTGCTCTGACTCCATTGTTATTTAAGAATTATATGTCTAATAAAAAATACATAATTATAGCCAGTCTAAACTTTATTATTTTATTTTAATTTTTAAAACTTTATATTGAATTTTGTCATATTTTGAGAATTGGTATCTTAAATTACAAACTTTATAATTCATTTATTTTATGTATTATTTAATTAATATAAGTTTATTGTTCACAATTAAGATGAAATATTTATTTATTTATACTGAGATTTTTAAATTTATAAACTTATTTTTATCTTATATTAAAAAAAAATTTGCCTAATGAATTAATTACTTTATATCTCTTTAATTATTTAGAAATAATAAATAAAAAAAATATCTAAATAAATTTTATTTTAAATTTACATTATGATGGTATTGGGTATTGAGCCCAATCCCCAATCCCCAATCCCCAATCCC
>JAEEGK010004487.1_pt1 | contig 34172 bp, 17 predicted proteins | sample 8958771 | NCBI WGS metagenome assembly JAEEGK01 (sample SAMN16246547, study PRJNA631951) | gut metagenome | biome: gut microbiome; feature: rumen; material: SC-attached | host: Bos | place: Iran: Karaj | collected 2018-10 | reverse complement strand
TTATAAGAAAAAAAAGATAAAAAAAATGCTCATTAAATAAATAAAGATAATATGAAAAACATAGGAAAAAAAATGTTAAGAAAAGAAATAAAAATATATTTTTTTAGTTTATCCCTTTCAAAAAACATACAAAAAATATTAAAATAAATAAGAATTATAATAAAATCAATAAAAAATTTAAAAAATAAATGAATAATATAGAATCATTGGATGATATTATAGAAAGTAAATTTTCTTATAAAACATTATTACCTGCATTAAAGCAATTTCTTGAAATAGAATATTGTTTTTTATTAAACACAGAATCATTAAATCCTACAAAAATTCCTATTAATTCTCATTTAGGTTTTTCATCAATTGAAAATTATTTTACTTTCCCAAAAATTTTTTTAAAATGTATTTTTAATGCACTTGATATAGATAAAAAAAGGAAAATATCATTTGATAATTATGTTAAAGGTTTTTTAAAAATTTATACAGGAACTCTTGAAGAAAAAATTAAATTTATATTTGATATGTTTAATATTAATAAAGACCCATTCATATATTTTGATGACGTACATTTAATATTAAATTATACGAATATTTATGATAATAAAAGTCAAAGTGATAAAATGAATTCAATAATAAATTTATTTTTTGGAAATAATAAATATATGGATTATAGTTTATTTTCCCAAAGAATATTACAAAACAATTATGGTTTATTTATTATTGTTCTTGCAATAATATTTGACCATTCAACTTTTAATCAAGAATTTTCTAGTATTTTTGATGAAAATCTAATTATAAATTTTTCTTCTTCAGGAAGAAAAAATAGGCAAAAAGCATGTATTACTAATACTTCTGCGATGAATTCAAATAATTTAAATTTATCTAATAACCAAAGTTTAAATAAGTCTAATCCTCTTTTATATAGTAAAACTGGAACTTTAGGATGTTATAGTTCAAAAGGATATCAGAAATCAACAAGTATAAATTCTAATAATGAAGTTTCTGATTATATAAAAGCTAATTATTCAATTGATATTTATCCTTTTTTATCTAATTTAAATATCAATCAAAATAATCAGACACAAAATCAAAGTGTTAATTTTCATTACAATAATTTTAACAAAACTAAATCTAATAATTCAAATAAAAAAAAAGAAGATAGTAATATATTATGTGAAAATTCAATTATTTTAAGTACAAAAGATAATAAAAATTTAAATGAAAGAAAAGAATCATCAGAATCTTTATTTGAACTATTTAATGAAGATATAATGGAATTAAATAAATTTGAAAGTGATTATTTAGAATTAAAATTATGTTTATTATTTGAAGAAGCAGCAATGAATATATATAGAATACCAATTGGTTCAAGTAATTTAATTGTTAAGAATGGAGAAATATTTTCAAATCATTTTAAATCAAATAATAAAAAAACTATTAATTCTTTATTTTATTTTTCTGAGAATAAAACTAATGTGAGTGAAGATAGAACTCCTAATTTTAATATTACTGATAGTATTTCTCCTTTACCTGAAAGTTTAATTAATCGTCAAAAAAGTCATAAAGTTGTTAAAAATTTTTCTGATTTTTTTCAACAACATCAAAATAGTCAAAATATTATTAATGATATTTTTGAAGATGATGTATATATTTTAAATAAAAATAAAGATAAGATGAAACGATATTCTATTTTTTTAATTAAGGATTTTATTTTTGTTAGAGGGAAAAAAAAAGAAAAAATAAAAATCAAATATTTTATTCCTTTAAAAAATTGTTATATTGAGAATAATAATAATGATGTTATGTATATTAAAGATGTGAAATATTATGAACTTGTTTTAGTGAGTACAATTCAATATAAAAAAAGAAAATTTAGAATTTATTTTAAAAAAAGAAAAGAAATAAATAATATGATAAATTTAATAATTAAAGAAACTAAATATTCAGTTATTTCATCAGAATATTCTTTTATAAAAGATATTGGGAAAGGTTCATTTTCAAAAATACAATTAATGAAACATAACAAAACAAATAAATTATATGCAATAAAAAAAATAAATAAAAATGTGTCTTCAATAGAAGAATACATAACAATAAATTGGGAAAGAGATATAGTAAAATTTTTAATGAATTATGAATGTCAAAACATAATTAAATTTTATAATATAATTGAAACAATGAAACATATATATTTTATTCAAGAATATATTGAATCAGGAAGTTTATCAAATTTTATAAAAAATAATCAAATAAATTTACAATCAAAAACAATAAGGAAAATAGCATCACAAGCAATAAATGGAGTTAAAGAACTTCATGATTATGGTATTGTTCATAGAGATTTAAAATTAGAAAATATATTATTTGATTATAAAGATGAAAATAATTTTAATTTAAAAATCATTGATTTTGGTCTTTCTGTTGTTCTAACTTCAAAAGCAAAAACAAATGAAAATTATGGAACTTTTATTTTTTCTTCTCCTGAAGTTCTTTTAAATTTACCTTATAATAATAAAATTGATTGTTGGAGTTTAGGAATCATTTTTTTTTATTTAGAATATAGTTTACTTCCTTTTAATATTTTAGGAAGTGGAAAAGATAATGAACAAGGAATTGCTAGTAAAATTGTTTTAAATGAATTAAAATTTCCTAGAACAATTGAAGGATTAAATAATGAGGAAGAACAAATTTCTCAAAAAATTATTGTTAAAGTTATTTCAGAATGTTTAAATAAAAATTTAAATAATAGAGCAGATATTTATACATTGTTTAAAATTATCAAAGAGGAAACAAATTCAGTTAAATAATTTTATTTCTTTTTTTCTTTTTATAGGTTAATGTTATTTTTTAATGTTAATATATTGATAAATTGTTTTCTGGTTTTAAAAGATTATCATGAATTAATCATCATAAAGTTTCTTAATAACATTGTAAAAATATCAATTTTTTAAGTAAAATATTATAAAGAATTATTAATTAAATAAATTTTAAATATCTGGTTATAAACAACAAAAAAATATTTGTATTTATATAAAGACAATTTATTATGTTAACCATAAATTGTTAATAATGATAATAAAATGAATATTTTACTTGCTTAACATCTCCTGATAATGTTTAGAAAGATTCATTTCATTATTTCACTAAAGTTAAAAAGTCTTTTTATATTATAACTTTTATTTATTTAATATGATAGATTGAAAAGAGTGATAAAAATTATTTTTTGTTGGTTTTTATATATAATTTATTTATTTATATTTGAATTCTATTTTTAAAATTATCTAATAATTAAGTAATGTCTATTAGTTATTATTATTTTTTCTTTATAATATTAAAAGTGAAATTTCTTTGAATAGAATTATTTTTTTTAATCCTAGATAATTCAATATTATTTTTTGATTCAATTTCAGTTTTATGTAATAATAACTGTTCTTTTTTTTTAAAAAAAAAATTTTCTTTAGATGAATTTTCAACTTCTAAATCTGCTTTAGAATTACTTAAATTTTGATTTAGATTGTATTTCTGAATTTCATTTTTATCTCTATTAGAATAATCAAGCATTTTTATTGTTGAAGAAACAATAGATTTATTATCATTATTACAAGAAGAAGTATCATTATCATCATCATAATTTTTTTTTTTAGAAACATCAATAATATCATTTAATATTTCTTCATACACTTTTTGTCTTTGGAAATTAAATTGACTATCATATGTTATATTATTATTATTAAAATTATTCTTAAATTTAAAACAACATAAAATATTTGTTGTTAAATAAAACTTCAAAAGATATTTTCCTAATTGTAAATTTATTTCTTTCCAAGGTATAAAAGTAAAATCATTTTGAATCATTAATAAAGTTCCAAATTTAGAAGAACAATCATCAACATAAATTTTATCATTTTCTAAAGTTAAATTACAATGATTTCTACTAACAGAAATATCATTTATTATCATATCACTTGAACTACATCTTCCAATAGTAATTTTATTATTATTTATTTTATTAAGTGAAATATAATAAACTAAATGATAATTATTATTACTTAATTCACTTTGATTATAATGATGAATTTTTCAAAAGATAAATAAGAATTTTTTAAAATTTCAGGAGCAATATCTAATAATGATATACTTTCATTATTAATTTTTATTTTTTCAGATATTTCACTTTTACATAATTCACAAACAAATGTTGAAAAAGAATATCAAATTATACTTTTATCTTGAGAAATATAATTATAAGTTTTTGATGAAAACCATTTTTTTGCACAATTTAAATGAAGATATTTTACACTTCCTAAACATTGACAAAGATTAATTAATGGATTTTCTCCTATAAAATCACCTTCTAATAAACATATTCTACATATATAATTTTTTTCTTTGGTTTTTTTCTTTTTAATTTGAATATATATTGAATTTAATTTTTTTGATGTTATTTTTTCATTTTTAATATTTTCAATATTATTAAATATTTTATTTTTATAAATTTCATTTTTATATTCATTTGTATTTTTTTTATTATTAATTTCTAAAATATTTTTATTTCCTGAAATTGTTTTCTCTATTATAGAAGATATCATTTGAATTTTTCTTGTTAATAAAACTATATTTCCTAATTTTATTATATCTCCTTCTTTTAATAAATGAGATTTTTTTTGATTTGAAAAAATTGTATTTTTTAAAACAATCCAATTCATATCCTCAAAAGGAATTAAAAATACTCTATTTTCAAAAAATTGATTGTATGTCCAAATGAATTCATTATTTTCGTTTTTTATAATAATTCCAATAATATTATCTTTTTTATTTAATTGTGTATATTGAAAATTTTTATCTTTTTTTTGTAAAAAATAAATTGCATTATCTATAGATTTATATATTATACATGGATAAAGAATTTTTTGATGGTAAGATATTATATTTTTATCTTGATAATTAAATAAAAAATTATTTTCCCTAATTAAAGAATGTGTTGTTACATTTAATCTATAATTTTTCATAAATTAAAAAAATATTTATAATATATTATAAGATTAATTCATTTATTATTTAAAAGAAGATTTAGAAAAAAATTTAAAAAATAATTTTTCTAAATTAAAAAAATGAATATAAAAAGTAAAGAAAAATTATATATCAAGAGAGAAATTATTTAAAATTTCGAAAATATTTACTCCACTATCACTTTTTAATTTATTATATTTATTCATTACTTCTTGAGAAACATTAAATCCAGAAATTAAGACTGTCCTTAATGTTTTACAAGCAAAAATATCTTTAAGACAATATTCCATGAAATTCAAATTTTCCTTTGCAAATGTTTTATCTTGAGAATTAATTTTATAACCAAAAGCAATAAGACTTTGATTCAATTTAATTTTTAAACTTAATTTCTTTAAAAAATCAGAAGATGTTATAAAATTACCAATAACCAAAGAATTTAATTGATTTGTTTCAACTGCTTTTATCAAGTATTCTTCAATTTGCTTAGATAATTGAATTTTATTGGATTCACTTTCACAAAAAATAAATAAATTTTTAAGATTTTTATGACATTTAACAGCTTCAAAAACTTCTCTAAATTCATCAATTTTTTTTTCCCATGCTATATCTTGTTTAAAAATAATAACAAGTGTTTGTAAATTCTTATCACAAGCAACTATTTCACCTATTTTCAAACAATGTTTCCCATTACATATTTGATTAGAATCAATGTAAAATATTAAACATTCAACTAAAAATTCTTTTTGAAATTTATAGTTATTATAACAAGATTCTGCTAATTTATCAGGTAATTGTTGATTAGGATCTATGTCATTGAAAATTCCTTCTTCAATTTCTTTGCAACTAGAAAAAAAAACTTCAAATAAATTATCGAAAACTTGAACACCATATTTTTTAATAAATGTATCTTTATATTGTGATAACCTTGAAAATATTTGTTCTTTAATATTATATTGTTTAATTTTATTTTCATTTAATAAATTTCTTTCAACATAAAACTCTGTAATTGCAATTTCTAAATTTTTATCATCAATTTGAATTTCTTTTTTTAATTTTTTTATTTCATTTAATACTCCTTTAACTCCTTCTGGTGTTGAATCATACTTATTTAATATTGAATCTAAAGTCTCATTCCCAATAATTTCTTTTATTTTTTGTCTTTTTCCATATAATTCTCTTTCATGTATAAATTGACTGTAATTATAATCATAATCTCTTTCTGGACTGGAGGAGCATCCCATTTTTTTATTTTATTTATTTTTTTTTACTTTTTATCATTTATATAGGGGAAATAAATTAATATACTTTATTAAAATAGATCTAGTATAAATTTTTTAATGTAATAAAATAATAATAATATTTCAGAAATAATATTTAATTAGAAGGAATATAAAGAAAATTATCATCTTCTAATTCATTTGCTCTTATTTTTCTTGGTTTTTTTAAATAAAAATACATATAATAAACTAAGCAGATTATAATTATAATTAAGATTATTAAGGAAAATAAATAAAAATTAAAACCATTACTATTACTATATCCATTATAAATTCCTATAATTTTTCTATCCATATCAAAAATAAATTGATATTTTTTCATGAAAACTTTTCCTAAAATCCAAGTTGTACTTGAATTTTCTGTATTATTATCAAAAACAATGGAAAAAATAAAATTAGAATCATTTTTAATAAAAAGATCATTATAAGTAAAATCAAATTTAAAATTAATATCTTTCAGAATAAAAGTTAAATTTTTAAAATTAGTAATATCAAAATTTTTATCACAATAAAACAAACTAATATTTCTTAAATGGTCAAATTCTTCTTTGCATTTATTTTTAAAGAATTTTTCATTAAAATATTTTTTTAATTTAAAAGGAGCTTTAATTAATCCAAATTCAATTTGAATTAAACTTTTAGTGATAATTCTTTCAATAGTTTCATTATTATATTTAATAAAATCAAATTCAACAATCCAATCAACATTATTATTAATTTTTCCAGCTTTTTGAAAAACAAAATTTCTTTCATTAAATGTTTTATTATATAAATGAGGATAAGTTCCAATAATTAATTCTCCATTATTATCATCAAAATAATTTATAAAAAAACTATATTTTTCCAATTTAACATTTTGTTTTATTTGATATATAAAACTTAAATCTTCTGCAAATTCATAAGATTCAACTAATCTTAAACCTAAAGCTCCTGGTTGTTCATATATTAAAGAAGTTGCTAAAATTAAAGAAACATTATTAATTTTTATATCATTTATTGTTATTGTTTCATATATTTTATATCCTTTATTATATTCTTGTTTTAAATATTCATCTGGCTTTTTTGTTTCTTTTATTAATGTTGTTGATTTATTTGCATTAAATGTTTGATATGGTAAATTCACTTCAGAACTTGTTATGAAAAATGTATATGCTTTTGAACGTAAATTTAAATTTACTTTTTGAGGAGGTGTTCCTATTAATAATGTTATTTCTAAATCATTCTGTAATAAATTTTCAGGAAATATATTCTTTTTTTTTGTGGATTTTTTAAATGGGAATGTTATATGAGATTGAATTGAATTTTTTATTTGGATAAAAATGATTATATTATTAATGAGTATATAAAAATTTCTCATTTTTGAAAATATTATATTTTTTTTAATATATTGGCTCGAAAATAATAAATCATTTTTTTAATTATTTGGCAATCTCTATTGGTAAATGTTTAATACATTTGAATAAATAATACACAATTTAATAAAACACAATAATAAATTATTATCTAATTAAAAATTATTTAAATTATAATTCTAAAAAAATTATTAAGAAATAAACTATTAAGTATATTCAAAAACTTTAAATAATCTAAGTTTTAAATAATTTTAAACTTTTGTTTTAATTTTTATTAATAATTTTATTAATCATCCTTATAATTTGTGCTTGTGGATATGTAGTAATATTAACAACATCACCATAAGTTGCATATATCCAATTACAAATGTTAATTGGTAATTCATTCTGTTCAATTTGTTCTTGAATATTTACTTCTAATAAATATCTTTTTTGATTTTTTTTATGTTCAAAAATAAAACCTAATATTGGAGGTTCGTATTTTATTGCAATTTTTTTTGGAACTATATTTGGATTTATTATTATTGAGGAAGTTGTTGTTTTTGTTATAACTGTTTTTCTTACTTCTTCAACAGTTGACATTTTTTAAATTTATTTAAATTTATTTATTTCAATGGAAAAAAAATGATTTTTAGAAGAAATATAATTCAATACATTTAATAAATCAATAATCATTTAATATTTAAAGTAAAGCTAAATTTATCATATTTTTGAGTTAGTTTTCTATTTATATATCAATAAATTTTATTGTTTAGATAAAAATACCATTTATATTATCACTTTTTATTTAAAATAAGATTTGAATAATTTTAAATTAAATATAAATAACAAAAATACATAATATAAGTATTTTATTTATTTATAATATGAAAAATAAAAAAATAGAAGATTTAATATATTTTCTTCAACCTAAAATGCAAAGTTTATTAAACAATCTTTGTCTCAACAAAATTCAATAGATAAAATTATGATTTTAGTTGAATCAAATAAAAATATAATGAGCAATAATATAGCTAATTTAAAAAGAATAATTTATTCTCACAAACAAAAAGAAAATTCAAAATTTTTAAATTGTATCATATTATAAAAATTTAAATAAAAAGAAAATCCTTTATACCTTCATTATATCTTATTTTATTTATTCCTATTATCTTTCCCTTCTCATTCATCTCTTCCTTCTTAATTATATCAATAACTCCTAATTTCATTTTCTTTACGATTTCATTACACATCTAAACCGTATCCTGAAAAAGTATCGTATTTTTTTTGAGCACTTCTATTAATATTGGTAATAAGATATACTCGATTGTGGGAATAAACATTACCAATCTCAATTTATTACTGCTGTTACTATTCCTTCAAATACTCTTGAAATACTTCATCTGCATTTTGTTAAGTTGTTCCATTACTTTTTAACATCCACTAACCACACATTCCATAACATATTTTGGATATCTAGAAATAATTATATAATCTTTTTAAGGAGTTTATTGAAAACAAATCTCTTAAAAATATTCGCATATATTCTTCTATCCTATTTTTTACCTCCTTCAAATGATTCATTAATATTAACTTCTTATCTATTTTAATTCTATATTTATATTCCTTAATTGTTGGAATTCCTGAAACAATCATATAAAAAAAAATTAAAATGATATTGTATGTGAAATTACTGTATTAACCTTTTTAAGAGAAAAACCCTTAATAAGAGAAATAGATATATTTTAAAAATGTCAAAAATAAAAAAGAAATACTGTTTTATTGAATTTCAAAAATAAATATTGCCTGATAAGATAAACAATAATTTAAAAAAAAATTAAAATAAAACATTAAAATTTAAAAAAAATTTTAAATTAACAATTAATTCTTTTTAATAATTATGCAATACATTATATATAACCAATAGAATAATAATAATTATCATTTATGAGAATATCTTCTTGGATATTAATTTAAATAAATTAATATGTGAATTTTAAAGAATGAGTCTTTAAGAAAGTAGGTTTTATTTATAAGTTTGTAATAAAGTATAATAAAAATATTAATTTGATTTGTTATATAAATCATGTTTGTTATTAATTGGAGATTCAAAATTATCAAAAATTTTATTTTTTATGTTATTATTAAATAATAATTCACGTTTAAATTTTTGATTATTATTATTTCTATTTGAATTTAAATCAAAATTTCCTGAACAAAAATCATAATTAGTTTTATTTCCTTTTAAATATGATAAATCATTAATTTCTGAATTATTAATTAAATTATCTGAATAAGTTATATTTGGTTTTTTATTTTCAATTAAATATTCTTTTTTTCTCATTGTTGTTGATTTCTTTTTCTTTAATTTATTTTCTTCTTCAATTCTTTTTTTTTCATTTTTTATATTTTGAATAAAAGATGAATATTCATTATAGAAATTATGGAAATTAACAAAATCAATTTTTTTATCAAATTTCATTATTTTTTTTTCTGAGAAATCTTTTAATTGTAGAATAAAATTAATTGAATCAATTCTAATGTTTTTTAAATTACTTGTATTTAATTGAATTATAAAATTAGAAATATTTGAATATAATTTCATATAATCTGAAAGTAAATTAATAATATCTTTTTGATAATTTGAAATAACTTTAATATTTTGTTCATATTTTTCATTTAAAATTATAAAATCATTTTTAATTTTTATATTTTCTTGATATGATTCTGCATAAATTTTATAATTTTTTGAAATTTTATCTAATTTAAGTAAAATCTCTTTTTTTTCTTGTTGATATTCTTTTTCTTTTAAATTATATTTATTATTTAATTCAGTTATTTTATTACTTGCTTGAATAATTAATTTCCTTAATTTTAAATTTTTAATTCGTAAATCTTCATAGGTATCATTTTCATTTTCTAGAAGAGTTTTAAAATCTAATTTTTCATTATTTAAAGTAGTATTATTATTTGTTGGGGATTTAATATATTTTTTTGAATCTTTTTTATTTGCACTATATGGTCTTTTTGGTAAATTTATTTTAGAACTTGAATTATCTCTTGAATTTATTTTTTGATTATTTTGTTTCATTTTTTAAATTTAAAAATTATTGAAAAATTTAATAATTTTTTTATCCAAATTAAATAATCATTTTAATAAATTAAAAAAAAAAAAACAAAAAAAAAACCCAAATTTGACCTTAAATAAAAATTAAACAAAAAATAAAATAACTTTATTTTTGTTCCTTCATTTCAGTTCCTTCTTCATTTTCTTTATCTTTTTTATCAAATTTAATATTAATATCTTCTGTAGCTTCAGCTCCGACTTTAGTTTCTTTTTTATCAAGAAGAGGTTCTCCACTATCTTTCTTGAAGCAAATAGCAAGACATACCATAACGACTCCAAGCCATCCATAAGCCATGAACATTTTCATACAGAAATGAGTATCATAATCTTTCATTTTATCATTGACAAGTCCATAAATAATAGGAGCAGGAACAGTAGCAAAAATAGCACTGAAGAAACTATTAATCATACTTGAAGATCCTTTTTGACTTTCAAGAATTGCTCCATTCATTATTCCACCTATTGATGGTAAGACTGCACTTCCAAATACTTGGAATAATCCTGCAAAGATGAGGAAGTGCCACCATACTGTACAGAATGGTCCTGGGGTGAAGAGACCTACTGCCATAACATAGAACATGAGTAACATGTAGAGTGAGTTCTTGCTTTTGTATCCTCCTACTCGAGATGTGAAAAATCCACTTATTTCTGCTCCTATGAATGGGTTACATACTATCATTACTACATATATTAATGTTTTGGGAACTTTGTTTGTATAACCTAAGACATCTGTGACATAAGTTGGAATAAAGAATTGAAGAACTGAACGAATTGCAAGGAGGACTATTCTTGCTACAAGTAATGTTACAAATACACCATTTGTTAATACTGCTCCATGTTTCTTCCAGAAATTCAAATCTCTTTCATCTTCCTTACTTTCACGAATAGTGTAAATAGAATAATATTCAGCTTTAGAAGGTCTAATTAACTCTTCACCTTCTTTTCCTTTAATAACAGTTAATTTACTAGAGAAGTAAATAGAAGGAATAAACATGAATAAGAATCCGACAACAGCACACATAATAGCATTAAACATGAATCCTTCTCCCCATCTTTCACCTCCGAAATATAGATCAATAAGGAATCCACTAGCTCTTCCCCAAGGTCCAGTGATGCTCATAGCTTTATTCATGAAAGTCATATGTTTCTGAACTCCGAATTGGGCTGTCCACATGGGAGCATAAATGACAGGGAAAATGTGTCCAATACCAGAAACCATTCTCATGAAAAGGAGGAACATTCCATCATGTGAGAAGTAAAAAATAGCAACAGTGTATGCTTTAATGAAGCAACCAATAATCATTAAATATTTTCTATTGACTACATTCATACATGCTCCAAAGAGAATAGCACCCATTATTCTTCCAATTGCATATACTCCTGCGAAACATCCATATTCTAAATCCATTAAACCAAATTGAGGTTTCATGTATTTTGCTGCTGGAGCCATTATCCCTGCTGATTGACCTGCTAATACTGCGTAGTTCCACATAAGAATATATGTCCACCAACGTACTGCTTTTGATAATACTGGACGATCAAATTTCATGTCCTATATTTATTATATTTTTGAAATTTTACATTTGAGGACTGCATTTTTTTTTATGTGTTTTTTTTTGGATAAAGATTTTTTTAAATTACTTTTTTTAATTTTTTTTTTATTTTTTTATATAGGATTATTGGAATATGGTGTTAAAGTTTTTTATTTTTATTTTTTTTTTGGATTTATTTAATGATTTTATTTAATATTAAATAAAATATTTAAAAATTAAATGATTAATCATTTCTAATTATTTGTTTATTTTTTAATATCAGTTGTATTATAATATTCTATGAATTCCTTCTTGTCCTTGGATAAATTAGTTGATAATTTCTATCAAAAATCTTTCATCAATGTTACTACTATTTCTTCCTTTTTTTTATCATTTTTTATTTAATTATAAAAAAACAATGAAAATTAAAAATTAAAAATATTACATCTTCATGAAAAAAAATAATATAAGGAATATTAATTATTAAGGTTTTTATTTTTTATCATTTCATCTTATTTAATATTTGATGTTGAAAATTTTCTTTAAGATTATATAATGAAGTAAAAGAAGAAGTAAAAAAAAATATATAAATGAAAAAGAAGAAAATAAATATTAATTAAAATTATTTGAAAATTAGATAATTCATAAAAAAATTATCTAATATAACTACAAATTAATAGAAAAAAATTTTATATATTTAAAAAAAAAAAACAATATAAAAAAATAAACAAAAAAAAAGCAAAAAAAATGACATCTAAAAAAAAAGATTTTTGGTCTTCAATAGGAAATCCAAAATATGCATTAGCTCCAATGGTAGATAATTGTGATCTTCCTTTTAGAATATTAACTCGAAAATATAATACTCAATTAACATATACTCAAATGTACAATGTGAATTCATTAATAACAGAAGAATTATTTGAAAAAACAATATTAAATGAAATAAATGAAAATTTAGATTATCCATGTTTTATTCAATTTGCAAGTCATGATCCAGAAATATTATTAAAGAGTGCAAAATATGTAGAAAAAAAAATTCCATGTGTAGATTTAAATTTAGGTTGTCCTCAAAAAATTGCAAAAAATGGACATTATGGTTCTTTTTTATTAGATCATCCTGATGAAGTTTATAAAATAATAGGATATTTATGTAATAATAATTTACAATGTGGTATATCATGTAAAATTAGATTATTTCCTGATTTAGAAAAAACTTATGAATTATGTAAAAAATTAGAAGATTTAGGAATTTCTTGTTTAGCTGTTCATGGGAGAACTAAAAAAGAAATAAAAGATAAAATTGGTCCTTGTAATTGGGATGCTATAAAATATATTAAATCAATGTTAAATATACCTATTATTGCAAATGGTGGTATTGAAACTTTTAATGATGTTGAAAAATGTTTTAATTATACTAAATGTGATTGTGTTATGAGTGGTGAAAAAATGATTGAAAATCCTTCTTTTTTCAGTGGTAAAATATATGATATTGATGATATTGCTATTCAATATTGTAATTTGTGGAAAAATATTAAATATAATGATATTAATAATAATTTATATATTATTAGAGGACATTTGTTTAAAATGTTTTATTCTGCTATGCAGAAAGAACCTAAATTTAATCAAATGTTAGGAAATTCTAAAAACTTTGATGATATATTAAATGTTTGTTATCTAATTAAAGATATGAGAAAAAATGATCCTTTGGAAAAAAAATTTGGATGGTATAGGAGATATAGAGATAAAAAAAGTAATATTAATATTAATGAAAATTTACTCGATACTTGTAATAATGAAGATGATGATATTATTGGAGATTTTTTCCAATAAATTTTTCTTGTTTTTTTATATTAAATAATATATATGTATAAGTTTATATTTATTTTCAAAAAAATTTTTTTGTATATAATGAATAAAGAAAATTAAAATTAAATGAATATAATTTTTTGATTTTAAATTAGTTTATATAAAAATTAAAAAAATAACTAAATTAAATAATTAAATCAAATTAATTCCTGTAAAACATTAAATAAATTGAAAAAAATAAATAATTAAATGAATAAAAAATAAATAATATAATGTAATATAAAAAAATATAGGCTTAGATTTTATTAAAAAAAAATCCAAAGAAAAAGAGTTAGATAATAAATTTGAGTTTTTAATAAAAAATATTTGGGTGATTGTCCTTTTGCGTCTCTTCAAACAGTAATTGAATATAAAAATGAAAAAGAAATAAATAAAATAATAAAAAATTTAAATAGAGGAAGAATATTATTTCTTATGAAAAAAATAAAAATTGAATATTTAAAAAGAGATAATAATTTAGGAAATAGAAAATTTATTTTATTTCTGTTATATATAAAAAAAATAAAAGGTTTCCAAAAGAAAGAACAGATTTTTAGAAATAAAAGAAGAATGTAAAAATATTTATGATATTGAATTTTTTATTCTAATCGTAAATTTATTGAACATGAATGTGATATATGTAAAAACAATAATGGTGATTCAAATCTTAGATTTGAAAATTTAATTTAATCATATCAGTTTTTATTTTATTTAATTTATAAAAAAAAATTTTTATTTAAGAATATTTATTCTTCTAGATTTATATTTGAATTAAAATTGAATTTAAAAAATGAAATGGTTTTCAAAAAAATATACTAATAATGTAAATGTTAGAACTTTTGTAAATACTGTTTCTTAAAATTCATTTATTTATAAAATTTAATTAATTATATTAAAACTTTTTTTAAACTAAATCTTGAAAAAACTAAAAAAGTTGAAGATAAGAAAAATGATAAATATTCTAATTTATCTTTTTTATTGAAAAAATTATTAAACTAGGATAAGATATTATAGTATTTATAATATGATTTTTATATGTTTTTAATAAAAATTAAGCTATTTATTGTAATTTCAATTTATAAATATTTAATTATTTATAATAAATTTATTCAAAACATAAAATATATTTTTCAAATTAATTTTAAATAAATAATTCAAAACCAAATTAACATTAAAAGTTTGTATATAAATAAATTACTTTGAATAATAAATAAATCTAAAAAAAATAATAAATAAAATTTTAAAAGAAAGTTTATAACTCTTTTATAAATTTAATGTATTATAAAAGAAAAATTAAACAAATAAATTATAATACTTGAATTATTCCATTTAAAAATAATTTGCAAAATATCAAATATTAAATAACCTAAAAGACTAATAATGACACAAAAATAATAAAAAAAAATAAAAAACTTGATAAAAAAATAAAAAAATTTTTATTTTGATTCCCTACAAATCCATTCATCCTTTAATAAATCATTAATACAAATTCTTTTTTCAGGATTTTTTTCAAGACATTTATCAATTAATTTTAAACAAGCATTACTTCTATTTCCGAAAAATTCTTTAGGATATTCATGTTGAGTAAAAACGACTTTTTTTCCAATAATATTTTCATCTAATTTTTCATCATCAAAAGGTAAAGTACCACTTAATAAGAAATATAATATAATTCCAATAGACCAAATATCAACTTTATGATTATAAGGTTTATGAGTAAAAACTTCAGGAGCTAAATATGTTATTGTACCAATAGCTTCGTTTGTTTTTTCATCATAACCTAAAGTTTTAGTTAAACCAAAATCTATTATTTTTAAACTTTTTATATCATCCTTTTTAGATAATACTATATTTTCTGGTTTTAAATCTCTATGCATTAAACCAAATAAATTCATATATTTTATTCCTTTTGATATTTCTTTTATTATTTTTGCTGCTGTTTTTTCTGAAAGATATTCTTCTTTATTTCCTACAAATTCTAATAAATCTCCTCCTGATAATAATTCCATTATTATATATATATATTCATCATCTTCAAAATAATCTTCTAAGGAAACTATATGTGGATGATGTAATAATTTCATTATATTCATTTCATGCTTTATTAATTTATAATTTTTTAAACTTAATTTTGATTTGTTTATTACTTTTACTGCATATTCTTTTTTTGTTTCTTTATTTATTGCTTTTTGAACTTTACCAAAATATCCTTCTCCTATTTGCTCCTTTAAAATGTAAAATTCATTAAAATCATAATTTTTTATATTTTCTTTTAATTTTTGTAACCATTTATTTCTTTTTATATCACTTAAAAAATAAATAGATTTCTTTTTATTATTTGAATATATTATTGTTATTGTATAATATGTTTCTTTTGCAACTGTTATATTTTCTCCTTTTTTTATATATGCTCCTTTTATATTTGAAATTAATATTAATTCATTTTTTAAATTAGATGAAAAAAATAATAAATCAAAATCTTTCAAAACACAAAAATATCTTTTTAAAATAGAAATTTTACTGTCATCATATTTAAATAAATAATCTTCAAAATAAAGATTTAACTTAGGTAAAGTAGATTTGAATTTTTTAAAAGACTCTACTTTTTTACTATAATTATTATTAAGATCATTAATATTATTATTATTTTTTTCATTTTCAGAATCATCAAAATCATTTTTTTCATCTTCTTCAATTTCTAATTTAAAATCATCAATATTTTCACATAAACAAAATTGAGGAGGTTCATCAAAATCATTTTCTAAATTATGAATATTAATAGTTTGCGGAGAAAATTTATTTATTTTACTAACAGGACTTAATTTATATTTAGTTCTCATTAATTTTGGATTTAAACTATTATTAATTAAACTTTGACTATGATTTAATAAAGGTAAAATTGTTGAATTTCCTTTATTTAAATTGATATTTGATTCATCAATTGATTTTCTACTTTTTAATCCTTTTTGAAGTAATATATTTTTTTTTCCTTGATTTTTATCTATTGTATTAAATGATGATTGATTATTATTTATTATTTTATTATAGTTATTTGTACTATTTTTTCTTATTACTGTTTTTGTTTTTTCATTTTTTCTTAAAAATATATTTGTTGTTGAAGAAGAACCTTTTTTCATTTTAAATAATTCTACTGGAATTGGTAAATTTTTTATTGAGGAATGTCGATATAATTGTCTATTTGTTTTATTTGTATTTTCATTTTCTTCATTTTTTTTTATTTTTTGAAAAGTTTGAAAATTTCTTTGATTTGGAAAATTTATTTTTTTAGGAGATAAAAGTAATGTTTTTGATTGAATTTTTATTTGATTTTTTAATAATGGTTTTTTTTTCATATATTTATATGAATTTATTGTTTCTATATCAAATGGTTTATTTTTATAAAAATATATTATTAAACGTAAAAAAGTATCTGGTTTTTTATTTTGAATAGAATAAAAATATTCTTCAAATTCCATTTTATTTTTTCCTTTTTCAAAAGTTTCATCTAATATTTTATCTAAATCTTTTAAAATTTGAATTTGTTTTTTATATTCATTTTCTTTTTCAGGAATATAAGAAAGTAATAATTTAATATCTTCTTTATTAATAATTCCATCTTTATTAAAATCAAATATAGAAAAAATGACTTCTACTCTTTCTTTAAATGTTCCTACATATAAATTAAATAAACCATTTATAAAATCTTGTTTATTTAAAAATCCTTCTTTTTTCTTATCAAAACTTTTAAATAATTTTTCACAAATAAAAAATTGAAAATCTAAATATTGTGAAAATACTAATTCAGTTATACCTGTTGGAACAATACTTTTTTTATCTTCTGTTATTATTTCATTAGGAATTCTAAAAAATAATTCATTGTATATATCATTTAAATAATATACAAAAAGTTGATTTGAAATTAAGAGATTTGATTCTTGTAATTCTAAAAATTCTTTATATTCTTTTGAATTAGAATTTAATTCCGGAAAATCCATTTTAAATAAATCTTAATATTTTAAAAATTATAACTTATTTTTTTTTTATATTTTTTATTATAATAAAAATATAATTTTTTTTTCTTAAAATTTCTTTTAATTATCTAAAGAAAATAATTTCTAATTTATCATTCTTTATTTTGCTTTGTTTTAATTCTAATTTTAGTAAATTCTTCATTAATATTGTTGGAAACATTTTTATAAAAAAATTAATTTAATTATATAATTTAAATATATAATTTATTTATTTTATTTCAAAAAGATTCTTTTACTTTTTGGATTAGATATATTATTCTACTTCTTAATTGATTTTGTTTTTCATTGCTTATTTTCTTTATTTTCAGACATTCCTTATTAAAAAAAGTAATTAATAATTAAAATTTTATTGCGTTATATTGAAATTTATTATTTTTATTTAATTAATAATAAATAATTTATGATATTATAATATAATAAATACAATGATTTAAATTTAGTATTAGATCTGATAATAATTATAGAAGCTTGGAAAAAAGGGTATAATATATTTACTTGTTTTTTATTGGAAAATATTTTTTTGTGGTTTAGATTTTTAATGTTTTGTTTATTAATTAAATGTGAAGATGTTTGATATTTTATAAATTTTTTATTTTCTTTTTAATTCTAAAAACTAATCTAATGTTTGAAACATATTTTATGTATTCTTTTATTTTTGATAATTTCAATATTATTATTCCAATAAATTTATAATTTTTTTTATTTCTAAATTAAAATATAAAAGTCTGTAATATAATAAAAAATAAATCATTACTTTTTCAAACCTTTAATTTTCTTTTTTATCAAAAGAATAATATTATTATTCATAATAATATATATAAACTAATATGTTCATTATTGAAAAATTAAATGATATAAAAAATTGAAATAAAAGATTATAATATTATTTAATAATAATAAATTAAACAACTACACATTATCCCTTTAAAATTAAATTATATTTTATTTTCAATAAAAAAATAAACAATCCATTAAAAAAAAAAAAAAAACCTTAAAAAAAAATGGGAAATATGTTAGAGCAAATATGTTGTATAAATACAAATACATTAATAGAAAACAACGAATTTCACGAGGCATTAAAATTTGGTAAAGCATCAGTAAAGATGGGGAAATTTAAATCGAATTTAAAAAAAGAACTTCCAGAAAATGAAATACAATTTCATACAAAAACTCGTTTGAAAAAAAGAGTAAAAACATTATCAGAATTACCAGTATCAAAATTAAATGTAATAAGATTACAAAGAGGAAATCCATTTGATTATTATGAACCTTTAAATGAAACTTTAGGTTCAGGTTCTTTTGGACATGTTTATAAAGTTAAACATAAAATTACAGGTAATATTAGAGCTATGAAAAAAATTCCAAAAGATAATAAAATTCCTGGTTTTACTGATGAAGATATTATTCAAGAAATTGAAATTTTAAAACAATTAGATCATCCTTATATTATTAAAATTTTTGAGTTTTTTGTTGATTCTCGTAATTATTATTTGATTAATGAATTTTGCAGTGAAGGTGATTTAGGAGATAAATTAAATAAAATTGGTTATTTAAGTGAAGATATTGTTAGATTACTTATGTTTCAAATTTTCAATGCTGTTCTATATTTACATGCTAATAAAGTCATTCATGGTGATTTAAAGTTAGATAATATTATGATTGATTCTGTTGTTGAACAAAAGGATAAAAAAAATAAAATTTCATTTATTTCTTCTATTAAAGAAGCTTCTAAAGAAATTCAAAATAAAATTGAAATGGCTGAATTAGTTGATTTATCTAAATCTATTTCTTTACATTATAATAATACTTTAAATAATAATAGTAATAATGAAAGTACTATTTTAAGTAATTCTATTGAAATATCAAATGATTTAAGTAAAACAATATCTTCTGTTAAAAGCTTTAAATATCAAAATTCAACTTTGAAAAAATATGAATTAAAATTAATTGATTTTGGTTGTTCAAAAATATTTAATAAATATAGAAAAAATTTTGAAGATACAATAGGAACATTAGTATACTGTTCTCCTGAAGTTTTATTAAATAATTATAATGAGAAATGTGATATTTGGGCTTGTGGAGTTATTATGTATGTTTTATTAAGTAAAGAATTTCCTTTTTATGGAGAAACACAAGATGAAATAACAGAGAAAATATTAAATGGGAAATTTGAATTTTCAAATAAATTTAAATTTGTTTCTGAAGAAGCAAAAGATTTAATTAGAAATTGTTTAAAATATGATAAAAAAAGTAGGTTTTCAGCAAAAGAATGTTTAAATCATAAATTTTTTTCAGAAGAAATAGATTATCATAATATTTATCAAGATAATATAAATTCAAAAGAAGTTTTAAATAATTTAAAAAATGTATCAAAACATTCAAAATTTTATCAAGCAGTTCTTGCATTTTTATCACATAATTTTGCATTAAAAAGTGAAATAGAAAGATTAAAAAAAGTATTTTATAGAATAGATAAAAATTTAGATGGTAAATTATCAAAAGAAGAAATAAGTAAAGCATATAAAGAAGAAGGAATTCCAATTACTCATGGTGAATTAGATAATATATTAAAAACAATAGATTTTGATAATAATGGTTATATTGAATATGAAGAATTTATTATGACTACAATTTCAAAAAAAAGTTTGTTTACTGAAAACAATTTAAAAAGTGCTTTTGATATGTTTGATTTAGATAAAAATGGAAGTATTAGTTTAAATGAAGTTAAAGAAGTTTTAGGAATGGGAAAAGAAGTTGATGATAAAGTTTTAGATGAATTAAAAGATGAAATTAATACTCATGGTGATGAAGAATTAACTTTTGAAGAATTTAAAAATTTAATGTATTCTTTTGCTAAGGATGATATGAATAATTAATTTTTATTAAATTTGAAAAATTATATATTTTGGTTTTATAAATAATTTTCAAAAAATTGTTTAATATATTTATTTTAAAAATTTTCCTTTTTTGATCACTTGGATTTTCTACTTTTAATAATTGTTTTTTTTATTTTATTTATTATTGATAAGAATAAAATAAAAATTAAATGAGAAAAAAAAATTCCTTTTCATGGATATTAAAACTTTTAATTTTAATTGTTTCGATAAAATTAATAAACAACTTAAAAAAAAACAATGAACTGATATTGATAAAAAAATTATTATATGAATATATAAAATATGTTTATACAAATAAAGTATATTCAATAGGTACTATTGAAGGAGAAAATGCTTGTATAAATGCAACTTTTAATATACTTTTAAGTGATCCAAATACAGTGTTTCAATTATTTCAATATAATGGTAAAGAAATAGGTGACTTAGGCAATGAAATAGAATGTAAAAATTCACATAATAAACCAGAATTTTTTTATGTTATGTTTCTATTTAAGTATCAAAATTATGAAAAAATATTAGATGGAAATACTACAAATGTGATAGATTTTTTAAACCAAACATATCATCCCATCGGAATTTGTTTTTTTAAAGAATGTAAAAATATGGTTAAAAAATTAATTGATGATAAAAATTTTCTTAGTTTTATAAAAAATCAATTTAATGTATATGAACCAAAAATAATTTTAAGTGAAATTGAAGAAGAAAATATTATTGGAAAATATTTATTTAATGGCTCTTTAATTTTCTTGCTTTTAAAAATTTTGATAGGAGTAATTAAATTTTATGTTTATCCTAAAGGATATGCTTATTCATATAATAAAATAAAGGGGAAGAAAATTCAGTTTAATCAGATTATTATTGAAAGTATTAATAATAATGAAATAAGTGATGATGAGAATAAAAATAAAGAAGAAAATATGAGTATTGAACAAATTAAAAATAATAATGTTATTAATGAAAATGAAAATCAAAAACAATTTCTAAAAAAAATTAAAAACTCAAAATATATTCCTGAATTTGACAATTCTAGTGATTATCCTTTTACAATGAAATTATTTAAATTTTTAGATATTTTTGACAACATTAAAAATTTATCTGTTCAATACAATAGATTTTTCAATTCAAATAATATTAATTCTTTAATTACAATAAAGGTAATAATATTATTTTTTATTGTATATCACACAATTTTAAATGTTAAAATTAAATTACCAGGAAGATACTTTAATATGGATAATTTTTATGAGTCTTTTTTTTTTATACTAGTTAAATTATCAACTTTTGCAACTATAAGTTTAATTATGATTGATTCAGCGATTTTAGGATTTAAAATTATGAGTTTTATGAAAAATGAAATTAATAAAAGAAACAGATTTAATCCTTTATTACTTTTAACATTTTTAATTTTAAATATTCCAAAAATTAGTATTTTTTTTTTTATATATTTTACTGTTTATATTTATGGAATCTTTTCTAAACATGTTTTCAAGAATTATAATGCATTGTATGAATATTATAATAAAAATCTACAAGATAAAAATCATTGTTATCAAAATTATACATCTATTTTTAATCCTCTTTTTTTATATAAAGATTATAGTGAAATGACTTTTAATAAATGTTATGAATTTGTTTATTTATATGAAAATGAGTTTTATATTTTAATTTTCATTATTTTCTTTATTTTATTGTGTTTTTTTCTTAAAAATCAATCATTTGAAAAAATGTTTTTGGTTTTTGGAATAATATATTTTTTTTTTATTCAAATTTTTAATTATATACAAATTTCAAAGATAAATCCACAAAGTTTTCAAAAAGAAGATTCTAAGACATCAATGAACTTTAAATTAATTCATATATTAGGAGAAAATTATTCAATAAAATTACCTCATTTAGCATTTACTTATTATTTTTTTGGATTTATAATAGGTATTTGTTATTTTTTTTATTATGATTCAAAAGATAAACTTCCTTTAATAGAGAACAAAGAAATTAAAAATAATTGTATTTATATTCCATTTAAATTTTGTGAAAAATTTGTCAATTATTTGAATAACTTAAGTAATATTAAAAAAAATGTATGTTTTATTTTGAATTTATTATTTATCATTTTATTATCTTTGAATCATAAATTTCTAAAAATTGAATTAAAATCGAATGAAAATAAAGAAAGCCATACTAATTTAAAAATTTTCTTTTTTTATTTTGAAAAATTTACATTTGCTTTTTGTTTCTTTTTTTTAAATTTATTTATATTAGTTTTTCCAAATGATTCATTAATAAAAGAAATTTTATCAAATGAAATATTTATTATTTTTGAAAGAGTTAGTTTTAGTTTTTTTTGTCTTTGTGATTCTATAATTTTTCTTGCTTTTAGTATTTTTTTTTTAAGGATTAATATTAGTCATTTTAATATTTTAATATATTCAATAGGATTATATTTAATATTATTAATTTTGAGTCTTATTATAACAATACTAATTGAATATCCAATAAGAATTTTTATTAAATTATTAATTAGAAGAAAACCAAATAAATCAGAATTAGAAATTATATCTAGTATAAATTCAGTTTTTTCTTTATCATCAAATGAAAAAGAAGTGAGATTATTAGACAGTTATGATAATTAAAATTTAATCATATAAATTTATTTTATATTCAAATTTTTTGTTTTGTTTGCTTTTTAAAGGCAATTCAATTTTTAAATAATTATATATTTTTTATTTAAATTTAAAAAAAGAATTTATTAATAATTTCATCAATATTTACATTTTTTACTCAATTATCTTTTTTAATTTGATTTATTTTATTTTGTATATTTTTTAAATCTTCTTCATTTAAATTGTTTTTTTTTAATTCTTTTTCAATTTCTTTAATTTTTACTTCATTTTCATTTATATTATTTTCTTTTAAACTATTTTTTAAATCATAGAGCATTTGATTAATGTTCATTTTTTTATCTATAAAAACTTGATATTTTTTATCTGCTATATTTTGTAAATCAAAATATCTTTTAAGTCTTTCTCTAAATTCTTTTTTACTTTCATCATTTATTTTATAATTTTTATTATTTATTTTTATTTCATAAAATTTTTCATCTACTTTTTTGTCTCCAATATATAATATTCCTTTATTCAAAAATAAATTATAAGGTAAAATTTTAAATTTAAGAATAGTTTCATCATTATTGTTATTATTATTATCTTCATATATTAAATCTAAATCAATAAAATATTTCAAAAAGTATTTTTTATTTGAATTTTCATCAATATTTGGATAATAAATTTCAACTTCAACATCATCTCCTTTACTAATTAAAGTTTTATCAAATGAAATAATTTTTTCTGAATTATTAACAGGGCTAATAGGAATTAATATATTATCAAATAAATTATTACTATCATAAATGATTTTATAATTTAATTGATGTGAATTATAAAATATAAAATTTTTAAGTTCTTTAAAAGGAAAATTACCTTTATAATAATTTCCAAGAAGTGCAGCACCAATACTAGTACATTCATCAATGATTAAACTTTTACCTATTTTTAAATTATTCTTTTCTATTATTTTTTGAAAGATTGGTGTTCTCATTATTTCTCCTGCAATTTCAACACAATCAATTTTAATATTTTTTTCTTCGGCGATTTTTAAAACTTTATTTAAATATTCTTTAAATTTATTAATATATTCTTGTATTAATTCTTCAAATTTTTCCCTTGTTAAATTAATATTCATATCTAATTCATTATAAAAAGAATCAATATAAATGAAAATATCAGTATTAATTGTTAATTTTTTTCTGTTATCTTTTATTGCTTCTTCTATTAATCTATAATACATTTTATCATTTAATTCTATTTTATCCAATTTATTAATTTGTTTAAATTCTTTTACACAATATTTACCAATTAAATAATCAAAATTTCTTCCTCCAAAATTAAAATCATTAAATACATATTCAACTTTAAATTCATTATATTTAAATGTTGATAAGATAAAAGATGCTTTTGAATGTCCAATATCAATAAATAATATATTTTTCTTATTTTTCATAATTTTATTTTCTTCATTTATAAAATTATCTTTATATTTTGTATATCCATAATACATTGTTATTGCTGAAGATTCTGTAAAAATATTTACATCTTTCATATCAATACTTTCACAAATTAATTTTAATTTTTGTCTTTGAGAAGGAGTATAAAAATCAGGAACAGAAAATGAAGTTGAAGTGTATTTAATCTTTTCTTTTTTAAAAAAATAATCATTTATTAAATATATAAAATCAGCTAATACATTATTACCTGAAATTTTATTTTCTTTACCCTTATAATTGAAAAAATGAAATTCTATTTTTTTTTTTTCACTTGGTTTATAATGTTTTAATTGATAAATAGATTCATTTTTATATATTTCTAAATTATAATTATAATCAAAAATTCTTGATAAATTATTATATGAAGAATCTATATTTAATTTTAAAGAAGAAAAAGAATATTCTCCAAATAATCTATGTGTTTTAGTGTAACATATTATTGAAGGAATTATTCTTGAAGAATTATTCATTAAAAGAACTTTAGTTATATATTTATCATTATTTTCTTTCAAAAAAAGAGAATAAAGTGTCTTTGAAGCTCCTATATTTATTCCTAAACTAATTTGATTATCTGTTTTAACTTCTATTATTTCACTTAAATGAATTTCATTTGGTAAAATATTTTTCTCTTCTTTTATTATTTTATTAGAATTTACTATTGTTTCTATTTTTTTATTCAGATTATTTTGAAAAAATGAATGATTAAAAAAGTCATTCCATGAAATTCTTTTATTAATATCAAAACATAACATTTTTTCAATTAAATCATTTATTTCATAACAATTTGTTTTCTTAAATTCTTTTTTCTTTATTTCCTCAAAAAATTTTTTTTCATTTTTTTCTTTATAAGGATACTCTCCAAATAATATATAATAAAATATAGTTCCTAAAGTCCATATATCACTATTATTAAATTTTTTTTTATTTTTAATTACTTCAGGTGGAGTACTAAAATCTTTTATTTTTAAATTTTCATTGTTCCATTGTTTTAAACTAATTTCTGATAATTTAATTGTAATTTTATTTATTTTATCAAAAGAAATTAAAAAATTTGAAAGTTCAAAAATTTTATGAGTGATATTATTCTCATTTAATAATTGCAAAATTTTACCCATTTGAAAAATAATTTCTTTAATTTCTTCAAATTCAAAACTTTTTCCCCTTATATAAAAATATTCATTAATATTTGTTAAACATAAATCCATGATAATATATAAGTATTTTTCTGTGTCTATTTTTTCAATAATATTAACAATAATATTGTTAGAAGATTTCAAATTTTTTATTTCTGAATCATATTCATTAGTTATATTATTTAATGATTTATCAATTTTTTTTATTGCAACTAATTTTTCTGTTTGATTTTCTTTTGATTTAAAAATTTCTCCATGATTTCCTTTCCCAATAGTTAGAATTGTTTTATATTTTCTTTCTAAAGCATTTATTTTCATTCCTATTTTTTTGTAATAAATATATTAATTAATAATCAATTAATTTTTATCAAAATTAAATTATTCTTTTCCTTTTTTATTCTGTGTGAAATTTTTTGAAGAATAAAAAAGGATTTTATTTTTTGTTAGTTTATGAAAACTGATTTATTAATTTAAACTGATATATAAAATAATTATTCCTCTTAAAGAAAATTAATTTATTATTAAAAAATTTTTGTTTGAAAAAATAATTGAAATTTAAAAAAGAATAACATAATTAATAAATAAATTATATATTATATTCATAATTTTTAAAATTTTTTTCAATAGTGATACCATCATAACTTCCTTGAATATATATAGTTTGATTTTTAACAGTATCCCATCTATTTTGGTTATAATTAAATTTTTCATAAGTATTTAGAAATTGAGAGTGATCAATCATAGGATTGATCTTAACTTCGACATTTTTTTCTTTTGTTAAATATTTTGATTCTAAATTAATTCTTCCAGAAGCCAATTGTCCAACCACCTTTGCCTTTAAACTATTCTCAACAGAAACTTCAAAATTAGCATCAATATCAGATGAGACAGAAACATCTAATTTAAAATTATATCTACCATCTCTCATTATTGTAAAATTATATGTTAATCCAATGGATTTTATTGATAAATCAGCTTTAATGAAATCTACTCCATTATTTTTGACAAAGAATTCAAGAGATTGAACATTATCATTTCTGTGTGATATTTGACCTGAATAATAAGGATTTAAATTTTGAAATAAAATTGTAAATGCAGAATTGAAAAAGTTTGTTAGAGAATCATCTATTGCATCTTCTATATCTTTCCACACATTTCTTAATTTAGTTTTAATCTGTGAAATTATTGAATAAAAAAATCCGTTATCAGCAATAACATTTGATGCTATAAATTCATTTATTCTATTAGCTTCATTATCAATTCTCTGTCTAATAGTATTTGTATCAACAAAATCTGAAAGTATTGTTTCATAAGATAATAAAATATCAGTATTTTGACAATTTCTAATTTGGACATTAAATGCTCCTATTAATGTTGCCAAAATTGCAAAATTATTATTTATTAATATTTTGTTTATTATATTTGTATGATATGTTTTGATTATATTTAATTTTTCGTTCATTAATGTGAATTTATATTCCAGTAAATTTCTTCTTTTTTTTTCCATGAAACCTTCAGTTGGTTGTATATTATATCTATCTTGGGTAAAGCAAACATTAAATTTTCCCATGAATTCTTCTTTAAATTTTTCTATAATTGTAAATACAATGTTATTAACTTCATTTGCATTTGTATTGATACCTAATTGTCCTAAATTTTGTATAACTATATTTAAACTATTTGAAACATCAAAATTGTTAATATAATCATTTAATTCATTTTCAAGGTCTAAAATTTCATTCTGATAAGAATTATCTATATCACTTAAATAAGGGATTATTTCATTATTGAAGAAATCAATTATTAATTGTTTTTTATTATTGTTTAATGCTAAATAATAAATTGTATCATAATTTACAAAATTATTATACATACTTTCATAAGTTTGAATAATTGAATTCATTTGACCTGTTCTTTCTATTTGAGATGCAGAAGCAGCTAATAATCCCATATTTTTATGATATTCAGATAATTTATTTTTATATAAATCTAAATCTCCCATTATTGTATCATAATATCTTTGTTTGAATTGTTGAGTTAGTGGATTCAACACTTCAAATAAATAACTTGTTAAATTTGCTCTAAAACCACTTGAATATGATTTTGGAATTAATTCATATAATTTTTCATTTATTAATGAATTTTTAAAATCATCTGATTGTAATATATTTTCAAATAATTCATTTAAAAAGTATTTTGGGATTTCTTTAAAAACTTCATTTCTAAAATCATCAATTTTATTATAAATTAAAGGCTCAATTTTACTTTCTATTAATGTAGAGGTTTCATCTCTAACATATCCAAAAATGTTTTTTAATCTTTCTGAAAGTAATTTACTAATTCCTTTTAAATATGTTTCATTTAATAAAGAATACATATAAATATATGTATCATTACTATATTCATTCATTAAATTAAAAACACTTTTAATATTTAAGAAATAATCTTCATCAAAAATATTATTAAAATAATTGAAATTATTGTTTAAAAATGAAAGAGTTGAAATATATCCTTGTTCATATAACTTTTTCATTTTGGCAGTAAATTGAGTTTTTTCTTGTTCTAAACGTACTGTTCTCATTCTTTCTATATTGTTTATTTCGGTTTGAAAGACATTAAAATCTATTTGTGGCTCTTGATATGTATAACTATCTAATAGTTGTGATTGTAAATTTATAAGATAACCGTTTAAACCTTTATAAATGTCTTTTGATTTTGATATAAAATTATCTAATACTTCATTAATTGATTGAATTGTTGAATCTTGTAATCTATCCCAAACTTTATTTCCAACTTTACTTTCTTTATTTAATGTATTATATGTTTCATTAAATTGAAGTTGAAATTTATTAATTATTTCATTCATTTTATTATCAATATTTGTTTTTATTATATCATATCTTAGAGTGTCTAAATATTCATTATAAATTTTGAAAGAGGAATTGTCCACTTCATTCCTTATTTCTGATATTATTCTATTATATGCATTATCGATTATTCTTTCTAAATTATAACTTGAATCTAAAAATTCAAATTGTTGACTTGATAACATTTTAACTTGAGTTATAATCCTTTCATTTGTTTCATCAATAATTTTTTTAAAATGATTGGATAAACCATAAAGAAGGTCTTGTTGGGTATTTAAATTATCTAAAAATTCTTCTCTTTTATCCGTATAAGAAACAATTAAATTTTGTATCAATTCTAAATAATGTTTATTATAAGAATGAAAATCAAATTCATAATCATCTTTTCTAAAATCTTCTATTTCCTTATTAAAAATTTCATGAATTTTTGAAAAAGGACCTTCAACCGAATATAAGTAATCTTGAAGTTTTGTTTGATATTCTATAGGATCAATGAAGATTTTTTGTGCAATAATGGTAGTTTCTTCTTTTAATGATTCGCTAGATATTATTTGAGTAAATAATCCAATAATTGTTAATTCTAATTCAGAAGTATAAGATTCCCAAAATTTACTTGTCTCGTTATTTAATTCTTTAAGAAAATCGTTTATATCTGTAATTAAATTACTTGAAAAAGAAACAAGTTGTTGATTATATTCTGCTATTATTTTATTTGAATTTAAATTATCTAAAATATTATCATTAATTTTATTATCTGCCATTTTAATTAATTCTTTTAAATAAGATATTGAATCTCTGAGTTTACTAATTTGAAAATCATATTTTTCATCTGTTGTTAAATTGGGATTTAATACTCCATTTTCACATAATTCATTATTATTTGAACAAATATTTTCATCTGAAAATTGATTAATTAAATTACCCAATATTTTTTCTGTTATTTGATTTTCATTATTTTGGAAATAACTTTTTACTTTAAATTCATCTTTTTCTTTTCTTGAAAAATTTTGTATTTCAAAATTATCGAAATAGAATTTTATTGAATTTAAATTATCTCTTATTCTATTATAATTTGAATTACTTGAATAATCAAATTGATCTCTTTGAATATTATTTAATATGTAATTTATTAATTGTATCATTAAATTGTTATTTTTTGTACAAATATCTTTTAATGCCGAATTTATATCATTTTCATTTTTTTTATTTATATTTTCAATTAAATTATCAAATTCATTTTCTTCTATTTTTTTAATTTGATTTAATTTATTTATAAGTTCTGTTGGTTTTGAAATATATTTATCTTTATGTTGTTCAAAATTTTTTTCTAAGAATTGTGTTTCAAAGTTTTCAAAAGCAGGTAAAACTTTTTCATAATAATTATTTGATAAATCTTGAATTTCATTTGGCAATTTTTTTTTCCAGTTTAATATAAAATTTTGATTTAAATATTCTTCAGATAATTCATTGATTTTATCTTTCCAATCAATAATATCTTGGTTTATCAAATTGTAATTATTTGTTTTCAAATGATTTAATATTGCTTTATAAAATACTTGAGATTCATGATCAAAAGCATCTAGTATTTCTTTTTTATAATCATCCATAATTTGAGTTAAAGAATCAATAATATTTTTTGTGGACTCTGTTCTAATTTCCGTTACTTTTAAATATAATGAAGAAATAGTATTAAGATCTTCATAATAGATTTCATAATTTTCATCATATTTAAAGTGTGGTTCTAATAGATTTAATAAAGAAGTATAATTTTTCTCTATTATTTCTAATTGGTTATTTAATGTATTAAGTGTTTGGTTTAAATCCACAGAAGAAATATTTTCTTCAGATTTTTCATTAATTTTATCAAAAATTTTTTTAAATATATTATATAATTGTGTTCTGAAAGAATCGATATCGTTAATAATGTCATTTCTTTTTGTATCTCCCAAATTATTATAATAATTATTGAAAGCATATTTTATAATTTGTTGATATTTCATTGATTCAGAATGACTTTCAACTTGTTTTAAATGTACATCAACATTTTGTATAAATTGTTCTATTATATAATCATAATAATCTTCATTTTCAATTTTAATTGCATTTTTAATTCCTTCTTCGAAGTTTCTATAAATATATATAATTTCTCTCAACATATCTTTAATATCATAATATGTACAAATATCAAAATGGAAATAAGGATAAATATTATCTTCATTTGATTTATTTTGATCATCAATATTTTTTTTAATTTCTGAAAAGAAAATTTTGGTTGCATTAAAAATTATATTTATTTTAGTAAGTGAATCTTGAATAAAATCATTAATATTATCTTCAGATTTAGATTCAATATCATTTAAATAAGAATTATTATTGGAATCAATTTCATTTGAAATATTATTAAATTTGGCATCTGCAATTTCTGTTTTATTTTGAATTTGAAGAAAGCTTCTCATAATTTGATTAAGAATATGATTAAGTAATTCATCTAACTTTTCTTTAAATACATTTGAAAATGGACCAACATTTGTAATAGTATTATTAAATAATTCATTAATTTTCATTAATTGTTCATTAATATCATTTTCAAATGTTGATAAAGTGTTATTCAATGATTGTATAAAATTATTTTCAACACAAGAAGCAGCATTTTCAATAACAGAATCAATAGCATCAACAATTTCATTAAAATTTGTATATTTTTCTTCATTAAATATTTCAAAATATTTAACTTTTTCCCTATCGGTACCATCATTCTGATAATGAAAATCAGTTATGCTTAAAATTATTTGCACTTTTAGCAATCCTTGTAAAGGTAAAAAACTAATTTTTGAAATTAAACCTATTTTTGCTCCAAAGAAATTTGATTTATAAATTGGATAATGGAAAATAATTGGTTGAAGAAATGGATCTAAAAATTCATTCTGTAAATTTCTTAAACCATCTTTATTTAAAAATTTATTGAATTTATTTACTGATAATATTCTTTTATTAGAAGAAATATTTTTTTCATATTTTTCAAATTGTATTGTATTAAAATAATTTTTTAATTTATTTGTCAATTCTTCATTTTCTTCACTCGACTTTAAATTATATTCTATTTTAGAAGATTGAGTGATATTTTTAACAAAATTATCTTTAACAGAAATTGTTTCTTTTTCAGTTTCTTCAGTGAAATTAGAATTTTGAGTAAAATCAATTTGATTTTTATTATTAGAATATAATATACTTGTTCTATTTATTTTTACTTTTTCAATTTTACCATTGTTAAAATAAGAATCAGATGATTTTTCATCATTTGAATCTTCATAATCTCCTATATGTCCTTTTGATGTTGTTCTTAAGACATTATTATTTTTTTCTGATAAAGATTCATCATTTATTTCAGGAACTATGCTTTCAATAAATTGTAAAAGATAAGAAATTAAAGTTGTATTTGCATTTTCAGGAATATTAATTTCTTTTATTTCTCCTTTTGAATTAAATGTAAATTGAAGGAAAGCTAATTCATTTAAATGATTTGGAATTTCATCTTCTTTTATATTTTTTCCTCCTATTTCAAATGTTTGATCTTCTATTTCTTTATCTAATTTAATTAATATTGCATATGCTTTGTAAGAAAAAGTATTATTTTCTTCATTTTCTTCATTTTTTTCATATATATTAATCAGATATTTTCCTTTTATATTAGTTATTTGTTTTTGATCTTCTGAACTTTTATCATATAATAAATTTAAATAAGTTGTTTTTTGATTTTCATAAGAATAAGAAAATACATCATTTAATTTGTAAGTTATATTCAAAACTACTGGTGGAATTGGATCTACAGATTCTTCATGTTTCTCATGGTCTGTTGGGGGATCTGGGGTGGTTGGGAGCTCTTTAATTTTTTTTTTTTTAGTACAAACTATGATAACTACAATTAAAATTGTAAACAGAACAACTCCAACTCCAACCATTCCAAGTTTCTTCAAATTTTTATACCACGGTTTTTTAGGAGTAGGTGATATTTCTACATTTTCTTCTTCAATTTTATTATCAGTTTCTTCATTAATCTCACATGCTGAAGTTTTTCTTATTGGCATTTTAATTTGTTAATTAAGGGAAGCTTAGTATTTATATTCTTCAAAAAAAGGGATAAATTATTTTAGAAAACATTTTTCTTTTTTGAAAATCAATATTTATTTTTTCTTCCTTACTTTATTGAGGTGAGACATTATAATATTTTTTGATTTTAGAGCAATGAAACAGATAACATCGGAGTGGGACTTCTGATTTTATAGTTAAAAAGAATTACTTGAAAGCTAAGACTAAAAGAAATTATTAAAGAATCTTTCTCCCTTTTTTTCATGAGATAAAAAATTAAGTTAATTAAAAAAAAAAAATATGTTTATTACATAAAAATTTTAGCATTAAATAAAATTTGAAAATTTGATTATTATAAAAATTTATTTAAATTAAAAACTTTCAAATAGAAAAAAATATTAAGCTTCTATTTCTTCACAAAATAATTGACATATTAATTTGAAAGGAAAATTTTAATTCTCCATCTTTTATTATTTAGATTAAATAAATTTTGTTATATTTAAACTAAATAAATCAACAAATTAGTGTATAATTTTTCAAAAATTTATTTTTTTAACAATTTTAGATTAAATCAAAAGTGAAATACTCTTAAATTAAAATGCAATATATAGAAATATTAGTATTAATAAAATTTTATACTTTAATAAATTGATTAATTAAATTATTTTTTAATATATTAAATAAATAAAATAAGAGAAAAGTGGAGAAAGAAAAGAATGAGAAGATTAAAAAGAAGTGGAAGAAAGATGAGATCAAAGAAAAAATAATATTATTTATTATTATATAAATTAATAAAATATATTCTTTTTTAATTTGAATCTTTTTGTTTTTGTCTCAATGTAAATAAATTTTTTAATATTATTTTTTTTTCATTAAATAATATATAATATATATCATTTCTTTAAATATATATTTAAAAAATAATTGTTTAAAAAAATAA
>JAEEGK010004486.1_pt1 | contig 34175 bp, 27 predicted proteins | sample 8958771 | NCBI WGS metagenome assembly JAEEGK01 (sample SAMN16246547, study PRJNA631951) | gut metagenome | biome: gut microbiome; feature: rumen; material: SC-attached | host: Bos | place: Iran: Karaj | collected 2018-10 | reverse complement strand
CGAAATTGTTTGCCGAAGAAAAAGCAGTAAAAATCATTATGGCGTGTGACTTACGGCCCCGGCTCGCTTGCTACAACAAAGGCGCGCTTGGCAATTATTCAACTGCGTTCAGCATTGTAAGCAAAAACGACAAAAGCGTCAGGAGCGGGGCTACCCACAAAGGAAGCAATTTGCAAGACATTTTTACGAGCACGAAACAGGTTCACTCCATTCACTCTATCGTGCAAAAGAAAATGAAAAACAATGCGGAGCTTTATCTTGTGCTCCAGTGCTACGCGGCGCTTGAGCCGGGGCTCCTGGACGCGGCGTTTATGGCGAGCCAGGGGGCGTTCAAAAGCAAGGCTGCGGAGTTTATCGGCAAGATGTTCTTCGGCTTTGCTGCGCCATCGGGTTATAGCATCACGAACTTAGGAAAAACAGAAAGCACGTCTATGGAGTCGGCGTTCTTTATACCGCCCGCATCGCCAGCCATCAAAAAGACTCTCGGCGTTCTTACAGTAAACGGTACGATGCGCATCTGTACAAGCGAACGGTAGTAACTGGCGATGCGGCAATCCCCCCAAAAAAAGAGCCGCGCTCAAATCGAATGCGGCTTTCGGCTCTAATCAGATATTTATGCCTTTCAGCTCATCGTACCTAACTCCGGACAAGTTCAAAGCTTCCCTTCGCTTAATCTCGTACGGAATTCCGATATTCTCCAATTCATTGAGCAACAAATTAAAGAGCGTTTTATCTTCAAAAGTCTGGATATACGAGAAGAAAAAGATGTTGTTCAAGCATTTAAGCTCGCATACCACATCTTCGTAACAAGGCTCTGCAATACCATATAATTCCTTGATATACGGATCGAGCGGCCCAAAACTTTTTGTCTTTACGTACGAAACTACGACAGATACTGTCTGCGCACGTTGAATAAACGCTTTTTGTGTCAAATCGATTTTTGCCTGTAACGGGAACTGGCTCAGCTTCTCCCAACCAAGTTTAACACCCTTAACAAGACGCAGAATTTTTTCTACAGAAGCCTCTGCTTTCAATTCATTACGCTTAGTTTTGAGAGTATCAACCAAATCATCATTTTCGTGTTCTTTATAGTAATCAAGATGAGCAAATTCAGGGAAAGCCCTGTAATTGTCCATGTTTCCTACAATTGATTTCCCGTCGATGGCGACTCCCACTCTGATTACTTTTTCGGACTCAGGATCAAACCGGCGCATCGCCCTTACAAGAAGAGTTGAGAACAGAACATTCGGAGTCGTGCCGTTCTGCTTGCAATAGTCCATCACCGTTGACTCCGGCATCTCCATAAAAACTACATTATTGTGCTTCCTTTCACCTATCTTTTCCTCAGAAAAACGGTAAATCTGATCCGGGCTAAGAGTATTAGGAACAGAAAGCTCTACGGAATCAAGGTCAAAACCTGCGAACGGATTTCCTGTCTCAGACTCAGGGATTTCTTCTCCGGGAAGATGGAAACCTGTCGGGTCAAATTTCTCGCCGGTTTTCCGCGTCAAATAACAGAACAAAATGCTTTTAAAAAATGACAAAAATCCAGTTCCGTCCGAAAGTGCATGAGAAAACTCAATTGCGAATCTGTTTCCGTCAACTTTTACTGACATAAAATGATAGTTTGCTTCCTCGCTGAAAAGGTTGATAGGCTCCCAAGAATCACGGACGACTACTGGCAGCGGGTTCGGAACAACCACAATGTCATCATCCTCAATTTTGGCTTTACCGTAAAAATACGGGAAGCGAACACGTAATTCCTCGATTACTTCGGAAAGCAACGCTACATCGATTGGTTCTGTCAATGTAACACATGGTCCAGCAATATACGGGTTATAGGACGTACTTTTCTGGACAACCGGGTCGTAGTATTCTTTTCTACTCATACTTTTTTTCTCCGTCTACGTTTAAATAATTAATTTGTAAATTTTCCCATCAATAACTGGCTTTGTCAAGTTTTATCTAAGGTTTACGGATTTCCCGGACATCATAAAACATCGCAAAATGAAAAAATTGCGCTCACAAGAATCCTGTGGTAACATGTTTTTATGAAACATATTGCAAAACTTATTTCGATTTTTATTCTTATCTTTTCTGTCAACGCGCTTTCTGCGCAAGACTTCAATCCAGAAGATTACAGGGAAGCTCAATCAACTTTTGTAAACATAGATGACACTCGTTATTATATCCTTGATGTGCCTGTCAGCCCTTATGTAATAGAAAATCAGGCTATCCAAATCTTCAATGATGAAGAAATCAATATTGAGATTGAGCTTGATGATTATGAAATTGTTTCCATGAAAGCCGTCAAGGAAATAGTAAATCCTGAAAAAACTATAACAATCAAATTGAATCAGGTCACAAAAAGAGACAACCCAGAAGTGCACGATTATTCCGTAATGCTTTTGAAGAACAGATTGGACAAAGATTTGAATTACAAAGCCATGATGTACATATTCGGGCATGACAACTGGATAGACACCTCCGTCGTTCCTGTTCCGGCAGAGTTACAGACATCCGAGATTTGGCCGAATATTCTACTGACACTTGTACTGTACGACTTCAAATTTACGCCAAGAACACGCTGAACGTCCACACCGTCGCAATCGCACAACAATACTGACTGACCGTTAAAGTTGTGTTATACTTCTACACGCAATTTTATAAAACAAGGATTTAAAATCATGAGCGAAAAATACATCAAGACTAAACTTGAGGAAATTGAAGACAGAAAATACAGAATTATCGGATTTGACACTGATGTCGGAATCATAAGCCTTTCTGACAAAGCCGAGCTTTACTTCGAAATCAAAAAAGACTTCAGGGGCAAACACCTTGCAGCAAGCGCAGTCTATGATTTTACCCAGATGGCTCATGAAGTTTTCCACGAACCACTGATTCACGCTCTTGTCGAAACGAGCAATGAAATGGCAAGACACGTAGTTGAGCATAACGGATACTCCATAATCACAAAAGAAAACAATACAATAATTTACGAGCACCGCATTCCCGAAACCCGCTCCGATGATGATTACACTGCCCCGGATGGGCAGAAAACGCTTTATCTTGCGGGCGGATGTTTTTGGGGAACGGAAAGAGTTTTCAAAATCCTGAAAGGCGTTACCGACACGAAAACAGGATACGCGAACGGTCACACAACGAATCCGAGTTACGAACAAATCTGCCGCATGGAAACAGGCTTTAAGGAGACAGTGCGCGTCACATACAACCCAGCCATCACGCCGACAGAAAAAGTTCTGAAAGCGTATTTCCTCTGCATCGATCCGGAGCAGGCTGACGGCCAGAAAGAAGATATCGGAAGCCAATATCAGACAGGAATCTACTACAAAGACAAGGCGATGCTCAGCGAGATTCTTCCGTTTATCGAGGAAGAAAAGAAAAAGCACCGCGCATTTTACACCGAGGTAAAACCTCTCGAATGTTTTTATTTGGCAGAGGAATATCATCAAGATTACCTATTGAAAAATCCGTCGGGATACTGCCATATTACAAGGGCAGATATTACAGCTGTTGAAAAACTAAACGACTGATAAAATGACTGAAAGGAATAAAAGATGAAAAAAGTATTTTTAATTGTGTTTGTATCATGCATGGCGCTTGCAAACGTTTTCACTTGGGGACCAGAACCTCAGCATAGTATTGGCAGTGAATATTATATTTGTGACGAACCGATAAACGTCCGCGATCACGAAGGGTTTTCCGGCAACAAAATAGACAAACTTTATGTCGGCGAAAAAGTAAAAATCATTGGATACGGAAAATCAGAAAAGATAGACGGCGATTATTCATATTTCTGGACCAACATCGAATTCCATAACGGAAAAACTGGCTGGATTTACGGAAAATATATAGCCAACAAAACTTTGATACTCGATATGGACTTCAACGGAGTTGATGATTATATCTTTTTGCGGTACAAAAATTTAGACTTTATGTATTCAGTAGATTATCCGGAAGATATAATGGTCTTTATAAACGGAAACCTGATGCAAATGCCAAGCTTAGGCGAAAGAGATTTCTCCCACGTATATTTCTATGTTTCTAAATATGAAGATAAAGTACTGATTTCAATCGAAAATGATTATGACGGAATGCCCACGCCAGATGACTTTAACACCGATTGGAAAATAACGGTTTATCTCATTTTAGTAACGGAAGACGAAATTGAGTTCGTGGATTATGCAACATCTCCCGATTGCAATCTTTCAACTGCGTATGAGCCAGTTTCCCCGGAATTAAGGCCAGAGTATATCGAACCATATTTAGGCAGATATTACACATTCATAGAGTGATGGGGTTTGCAAGCGTAAGCCTAGTTTCGTCCCTCTCTGAAAAGCACGCGCGAATACCCCTGCGAAGAGCTTTTTGTTTTTACAAGATACTTCTGCGCTCATTTAAAAAAAATGTGGTATAATCAATTTGCATGAAAGTTGTCATTGTTGAAGATGAGTTCAGAATTCGCGAAGGTCTTGAAAAACTGACTGCAAAACTCAGTGATGAGTATGAAATTGCGGGAACGGCAGAAAATGGAATTCAGGGACTTGAGCTTATCCGCAGGGTAAAACCGGATATTGTCATTACCGATATCCGTATGCCTGAAATGGACGGTCTTGAAATGCTTACGCAGATAGCTCAGGAAAAACTGCCTGTTAAAGTTATTGTTCTAAGCGCCTATTCTGAATTTGATTATGCTCGCCGTGCTATGAAACTTGGGGTTACCGAGTATCTTTTAAAACCACTTTCGTACACAGATTTTGCCCAAGCCATGAAAACGGTCACAGCCCAGGCTCTGGCGGAAAAACAGCGTAAGCCTGCACAAATTGGCACATTGACGCAGATGTTTTCTGATATCCTGAACCGGCGGATTGAGCTTTCTGATGACATTACATCCTATCTTTCCAATTCTTATGGGGTTGAAAAAGACGGAAACTTTGTACTGGTATGTCTGTATCTTGGAACTGAATACCGCAATAAAGAAAACCGTGCCCGTACTCTCTTTAAGCATATTCTTTCGTCGTATCAGGGTGCAGAAGAGTTGAAATATTGTTTTGCCGAGTGTGAGTCGAAACAAGCCGTAACAGCGGTTATCTACAAGTATACGGTGTATGAAGACCTTGAAAACTGGATTTCGTTACAGGTGTCGAAAACACCACCGCCGGGAGCTTCTATCGGTATGATACAGGTAAGCAATCTTGAAAATCTTGCTTCCGGTTTCGACGAGCTCTATCCGTATATGGACTGGAATCTTTCTTTCAGCAGCTGTCGCCTTATTTCCTATCCCGCTATTACGGCAGTGCAGACCGATTCCTGTATCTACCCCATTCTGCTTGATTCCAAAATCAAAAATGCTGTGGCAGCTGGGCAGTGGAACCTTGTCAGGGAGATTACAGCAGAGTTTCATGGGTGTTTCCGCAATGGGCGTCTGTATATTCCCAGGGAAATAAAAGAATGCTATGTGCGTTTTTTGTGGGTAGTTATCGCCATGGCGAAAGAAGTTGGTAATGATGGTGCAAAAAGTGTCGAGCAGCAGCAGCTTTTGAACTGGATAATGAATGCAAAAGTACCAGAAGAACTGGAGGCTGCCGCTGAACAGCTTTACACAACGCTAGAAGGTGCTGTTGTTGATGAAGACATGCACCTTATCATAAAAAAGGCAAAACGATTTGTTCTTGAGAATTACAGGCAAGGCGTTACGCTTGAAACTATAGGTGACAAACTGAATGTAACACCTGAGTATCTGGGAACCTTGTTCAAACGAGAGACTGGTGTATCTTTTTCGAATTTTCTGAAACAAGTCCGCATTGACCGGGCTAAAGAACTGCTGGCCACCACAAACATGAAAACCTATGAAATTTGTGAGGCAGCGGGATACACAGATACCAAGTACTTTTCAAAGGTTTTCCGCGAAGTGACTGGCATGCTGCCACGTGATTACAGGAATACAATTAAATAGCTGACTGATATTAGCTTTATCCCCCTTTTTAAAGATTATTCGTATTTTTGATTCTCCTTACCATGAAATACTATAAAAATGACACAGAAAGTATTCAAAAAGAAGGGGAATAGTATGAAACGAAGCTTGAATCCTGCCGCAAGACGCCAACAGATTGGTTTTCTGTTTGTTCTGCCGGCAATTTTGTATATGCTTGTCTTTGTCGGATATCCGATAATCAGCAATTTAGTTTTAAGTATGCAGAATGTAAGTGTCCGCAATCTGGTGAAAGGCGAGAAACTGTTCATCGGACTGGATAATTACAAAACTTTATGCAAAGATCCTGTTTTCTGGAAGGCTCTTAAAAACACACTGGTGTTTACGGTTTCCTGTATTGTCGTTCAGTTTGTTATAGGATTTGCTCTGGCGCTTTTTTTCAATAAAAAATTTCAGTTCGCAAAACCCATCCGCGGTCTGCTTATGATTCCGTGGATGATTCCTATGACTATTACCGGACTTATGTTCAAGTTTATGTTCTCAACAAAAGTCGGTATTGTAAACTATTTTCTTGAAACGCTGGGGATTATTTCTTCTAACATTGAATGGCTTACCAGTCCGAATACTGCCATGATAGCAGTTATTATAACAAATATCTGGATAGGAATTCCGTTCAATATGATTCTTATCTCAACAGGATTAACTTCTATACCAGAAGAATTATACGAAAGCGCCGCCATAGACGGGGCAAATTCTGTTCAGCGGTTTTTCAGGATTACACTTCCCATGATGCGCTCTACAATTGAGTCTATTCTTGTTCTTGGCTTTATTTATACATTCAAAGTTTATGACCTGGTCTGGGTTATTACAAGCGGCGGTCCGGTAAATGCAACGCATCTTATGTCAACGTACTCGTACAAGCTTTCGTTTGAAAAATTCCAGTACAGTATGGGTTCTGCGGTTGCAAATGTACTGCTGGTCGTTTTGCTTATTGTGGGTATTTTATATATGAAAATTACTATGAAGGGAGAAGAATCAAATGAAAGATAAAACAACAGCTGGTAAAAAACTTGGAGTACTTGCAAAAGAAAAGAATGTATGGATGTGCGTTATTTCTGTATTGATTCTGTTTTTAATGCTGTTTCCCATTCTCTGGATGTTGAATACTTCTCTTAAAACAGAGACTGAAATATTTCAGTATCCGCCCACATTTTATCCTCATGAGCTGAATAAAAAGTCCTATGCGGCCCAGGTGGAAACAGGTGACTTTAACATGTTCAAGTCTTTCGGAAACAGTATGATTATCTCTACCGGAGCCATGCTCATTGCTGTTATACTCGCAGTTCCGGGAGCGTATGCCATAGGAAGGTACCGCTTCAAAGGCAGGAAAGCTGTCCTCCTAGGTTTTCTTGTTACTCAGATGTTGCCGGTATCGGTTCTGCTAACTCCTATGTTCATCATGTTCAAGAAAATGCACCTGTATAACACCTGGGGTGCCGCAATTTTGGCGGATGCAACAATCGGCATTCCGTTTTCTATCCTTATTTTGAAAAATTACTTTGCGGCTATTCCCAAAGAAATGGAAGAAGCAGCTTGCATTGACGGCTGCAGCACATTCGGGGCTTTTATCAGAGTCCTTGTTCCGGTGGCTGTTCCGGGTATTGTAGTCTGTGCTATTTTTTCATTTCTGTACGCATGGGGCGACCTTGCCTATGGAATGACCTTTATTATTGATCAGCCTATGAGGCCTATAACTGCGGGTATTTTCAATTTCATGGGACAATACGGAACAAAGTGGAGCTATCTTTCCGCGTTCGCAATAGTAACTATTATTCCTGTCGCAATTATCTTTATTTTTATGCAGAAATATATCATTGCAGGTATGACGAGCGGTGCCGTAAAAGGATAATAAATGATATAATAGGAAACATGAAGCGCAGAACACGAGGAAAATTAAGTCTCAGACTGAAACTGCTTGTATATTTCGGCATTCTTACCAGCGTGCAGGTTCTAGTGTTGCTCACCTATTCTGCCATTCATGTCTCCACAATACTACACAGAAACACAAGTCAGCTGACAGAAATAAATCTGGCGCAGACTGCTGCCAATCTTGATTTTCGCATTCAGTCATATAAGGATTTAATCTACCAGATATGGACTGGAGATGATTTTGTCGCATGGCTTGATGCAATAAATACGGATACCAATATTTCTGTCGTAACAAACCAGATGCGGCGTCAGATGCGGACAATCCTTAATTCAAAAGAGTATATCCGGTCAATTACAATAATCAGCGAGAACGGCAAGGTTATAACATACGACACCCTGACGCCGGCTACCTACGAAAACTCGTGGCTAGGGAATTTCAGCCTTTCTCAAGATGAACTGTATTCGCTTGTTTCGCAGGATAATGTCATGCATCTGTTTCCGACGGAATATGCGACAACTTTCACAAACGAAGACCAGTACTTGTTTCATATCTGCCACCGCATAATCGACTGGAAAAAACTGGACAAGCAGTGCGGCATTGTTATTCTTTCACTGGATGAAAGACTGCTTTCTGATATTATTGAGCTTGAAAGCTTATCTGAAGAAGACTATGCCCTTTTGACCGGAGAAGACGGAAGAATTATTTCTGCACCGGACAAATCAACTATAGGTTCTGTTTTCAGACAGAAAGAAATTCCATCGGCATATTCAGTCTATTCCTACACGCACAATGACCTTGGCTGGACTATCTTTCAGGTAAAAAATGAAACCCAAAACAAGAAAGTTATTACCCAGAATATCCTTATTTCAGGCATTATCAGTTTAGGAAGTCTTTTGGTGACGCTGCTCTTTATCTGGAATATATCCGGTCAGCTGACTCATTCTATACGCGATGTCGTACAGGGAATGCGCAAGACTCGTACCGGCAGTCTGCCCGAACCGCTCAAAACCACAAAAGATATGTCGCCTGAAATAGTCAGTATAGTAAGTCAGTACAACAAGACAATTGACCGTCTTGAACAGGCTATTCAAAAAGAAAAAGAAGAAACTGCAAGCCGTCAGCAGGCTGAAATACGAATGCTTGAAGCACGTATAAATCCTCATTTTATCTACAATACGCTTGATACGGTCAACTGGATGGCGATAGACAAAGAAGAATATGACATGAGTAATGCCATAAGTTCGCTCGCTACAATTCTTCGCTATGCTATAAGCAACAGCAATAAGATTGTAACTGTACGCGATGAGGTTGACTGGCTCAAACGATATATTTACTTGCAGCAGTACCGCATGAAAAATCAGTTTGTCTGCAATATCGATGTGGCGGAAAATGTCATGGACTGGCCGGTTCACAAACTGCTGATTCAGCCATTTGTAGAAAATGCCATTATCCACGGGTTTGAAAACGCAGAGGGCGTTTCTGTGCTTGATGTCATTATGCGGAATGTAAATGACAAACTTTCTGTTGTTATTCGTGATAACGGAAAGGGGTTGGATGAAAATCTGACAAAAGTTATAAACTCTGGTTCCTGGAAACAAGATCGCGGTGCGCTTGGTATCGGCATTTACAATGCACTTATGAGGTTGCATATGTATTGCGATGGGCAGGAAACGGTTAATGTGACATCGGCTCCAGGTAAGGGAACCGAAATTACGGTGGTTTTTCCGGTAGGAACAGAAAAATCAGTTTAGGTTTATCCACCTTTTTAAAGGTTTTTCCGATTTTTGGCTTTGAAAAGGTGGATTTAGAATAACATTACAATCTTATATGGAATCAAAAAAAGGGGGATTATCATGAAAAGATTCGTGATGGTTTTAATGGTTGCATCTCTTCTGTTCTGCGCATTTGCCGGTGGAAAGAAAGAGGGTACAAAAACAACTACTTCGGCAGCTGCCGGTAGTCCGTCCGGAGACGTAGTAATCTGGTACTATTGGGAAACAATAGGTCATCAGAAAGCTTTGGATCACATTATTACGGAATTCAACAACAAGCAGAGCGCTATTAAGGTTAGCGCAAAGTATGTTCCGTTTGCTGATTTCAAAAAACAGCTTTCGATTGGTGCGGCTGCTGCTGAACTGCCGGATTTGGTAATACTTGACAACCCTGATCATGCCTCTTATGCAAGCATGGGTATTTTTGCGGACATTACCGGTAAATTTGATGTAAGTACTTACTATCCGGGACCAGTTAATTCCTGCACACTGAACGGACGCTTGTACGGTGTTCCTTTTGGAAGCAATGACTTGGTACTCTTTTACAATGAAGATATGTTGAAAAAAGCCGGCGTTTCAGTTCCTACTACATGGGACGAACTGCTTGATGCCGCCGCGAAATGCTCAAAAGACAACGTATCAGGATTCGCACACAGCTCACTTCAGAATGAGGAAGGTACTTTCAACTTCCTTACATGGCTCTGGTCAACAGGCGCAACTTCTTATGAAATCGGCACCGCAAACGGTATTAAAGCGTTGACTCAGGTTCAAAAAATGGTACAGAACGGCGGCATGACAGTTGAAGCAATCAACTGGACACAGGGCGATACAATGCATCAGTTTATTTCTGGTAACCTTGCTATGATGATAAACGGTACTTGGCAAATTCCTACTATGCGTGAAGAAGTTCCTAATATGCACTGGAATGTTGCACCTATTCCTCAGGACAAAGTACAGGCTTCTGGTCTTGGTGGTGAAAACTACGCTGTTATTGCTGGTGGAAATGAAGCTGCGGCAATTGAATTCCTTAAATATGCGACATCAAAAGATGTTTGTCTTTACATGATGGAAAAAATGGGATATATCTCATCTGATTCAACTATTGCTGAAGGACAGTTCGGAGATGACCCAGTATACAAGGTATTCGTTGACGAAATGAAATATGCTGGTGCCCGTGGACCGCTTCCTGAATGGCCAGACATTTCAGACGCTATTTCTCTTGCTTTCAACGAAGTAATGACAGGAGCAAGCACACCAAAAGAGGCTGCTGCCAAAGCACAGGCAACGATAGATGCAATTCTTGGAAAATAAAAAGGCGTGCCGTGAAACAGCGTTGAAGCTTTAACAAACTGGTAGCCATGGGTTTTCGCAAGCTCATGGCTATTTTTGTACTTTAATAATACAATACGAAATATATGCAGATGAGGAGAATATGCACACCATAAAAATTACAGACCGATTTTTTACAAATTACCGTAATCTGGTGCGGGATAAAATGATTCCGTATCAATATAAAGTTTTGAATGATGAAATAGCCGTAAACATTGAACGCGAGCGGAACGACAATTCCATTCCGAACGAAAAAAGCCATTGTCTTGAAAACTTTAGGATTGCGGCTGGTCTAAAAAAAGGTGAGCATTACGGCTGGCAGTTTCAAGACAGCGACGTGTATAAATGGCTTGAAGCGGTGTCATATTCTCTTATGGAAAAGCCAGATGACAACCTGAAAGCTATAGCAGACAGCGTGGTAGACCTCATCGAACTGGCTCAGGAAGATGACGGTTATATTTCAACATATTTCCAACTGAAAAGCCCGGATCGCAAATTCAAAGACCTTTCGTGGAGTCATGAGCTATACTGCGCTGGTCATTTAATGGAGGCGGCAGTCGCGTATTACGAGGCAACGGGCAGTGAGAAAGTTCTCGCCGTGGCGCGGAAAAACGCGGACTGCATCTGCCGATATTTCGGAACCGGGAAGGGACAGACACGCGGCATTGACGGTCACGAAGAAGTAGAAATAGGCCTTATGCGGCTCTATCATCTGACCGGAGATAAGAATTATTTACGAACTGCTGAATACTTTCTGGATGAGCGTGGACGGAACCCGGATATCTTTATTGAGCAGAGCGCCAAGGAGCACGGTGGCAAGCCCGATTTATCCGGTATTCTTTCATTTCCAAAAACATACTTTCAAATTCATAAACCGGTAATTGAGCAAGACACAGCCGAAGGTCATGCCGTCCGCATGATGTACCTTGCCACCGCAATGGCGGATGTCGCATACACTGCCGGTAATAAGAAACTTTATCAAGCCTGTAGGAAAATCTGGCGCAATGTAGTTGACCGCCGCATGTATATAACCGGAGGAGTCGGTTCAACGGTAATTGGGGAATCTTTCACGTTTGACTATGATCTTCCGAATGATACCATGTACTGCGAAACATGTGCTTCTGTCGCTCTCATGTTTTTTGCGCGGAACATGCTTTTGAATGAAGCGCACGGAGAATACGCCGATGTAATGGAACGTGCGCTGTATAACACGGTGCTTGACGGCATGGCACTCGATGGCCGGCATTTCTTTTATGTAAACCCGCTTGAAGTGACTCCGGAAGGTTCTGCAAAAGATCCTGGAAAAAGTCACGTAAAACCGGTGCGTCCTGAATGGCTGGGCTGTGCGTGTTGTCCGCCGAATCTTGCACGCCTGCTCGCATCGCTTGACCGATATGCGTTCCATGAAAAAGACGATACTGTTTTTGCTGATTTGTTTATGAGTGCTTATGCAGAGTTTAACGGACTTACGGTGGAAGAAAAAACAGAATATCCGTGGCAAGGGACTGTGACGTTCAAACTGAAAACCACAACGGCTCGCAAAGATGCGCAGTCTGATTGTGGGGCACGTGTGTTCGCGGTCCGCATCCCCGGATGGACTGCTGCAGGCGGAGAGGCGGTTAAAATCACCCTGAATGACAAGCCGCTTGTGGTTGATGATTCGATTTGCGGAAAAACTGCTATGCTTAAAGACGGCTACCTCTATCTGACAGGTCCGTTTGAAGATGATGTACTGAAACTCGAGTTTGTGATGCCTGTCATAAAAATGAGAGCACATTCTGCCGTGCGCGCGAATAACGGAAAAATCGCTGTCATGCGAGGTCCGCTCGTCTATGCGCTTGAAAGCATTGATAACGGTGTAGGTCTTAATCGCCTGTTCCTGCGTGATGATACAGACTTTACTTGGCAGTTCAAGTCTGATTTGCTGAACGGAGTCGGCATTATAAAAGGAAAGGGATACCGCATTCCAGATACCACAAATACTGCACGATCGGAATATCCATCAGAAGATTCGCAGGCACCGCTTTACGCTCCGTATTCACCGGATGCAGAAACTAAAGCTGAATGTGTAGAACTGACCTGGATTCCATACTTTGCATGGGCAAACCGTGGCATAAACGAAATGTCCGTGTGGATTCGGCAGAAATAAACAGAAAGGTCTATAAGAAAGGTGATTTCTCATTTTGATTATAGACCTTTTGTGTCTTGGGTGTGCTCCTACATTTCCAGCATCCAATCAATAATGTTTTTATGCTGTATTCCGCCAAGACTTCCAAAGTCGAAATCATCGAGCGTTAGAATGTACTTTGGGTAATTGTCCCTGATGTTTGAAAAAGCATCCAATTCACGCTTACGGGTATTTTCATCAAGAATGCTTGCGCTCACCTGGTAGTATTCAATCATCTCGCCTTTTTTCGTGACAAAATCAATTTCTGCGTCCCCGGCTTTTCCTACATAAACCTGATTTCCACGCCGCTTCAATTCAAGGTAGACGAGATTTTCAAGCATGTGACCAAAATCATCGGTTCGGCTTCCAATGAGAATGTTCCGAAGCCCTTTATCAGCAAGATAGTATTTTCCCAAAGTCTTTAAGGTTTCGTTTCCGCGGATATCAAACCGTGGCACTTCATAAAAAATGAATGCATCGCACAAAGCATTAAGGTACCGCTCCACAGTGTTACCTGAAATTTTACGACCAGAAGAAATAAGAGTATCCGTAATCCGCTTGGAAGAAATTGGACTTCCGACATTCGAACAGACCAACAGATTTTTCTTCTCCCCAGTACCCCCTCAGGTTGTTTCTGGGCTGTTTCTGGTTTAAAACAAAAAAAGGCTAAACCTTGTTTTATAAAGATTTAGCCTTATGCTCCCCCGCCAGGGCTTGCCATTCACTCGCACACATCCTGTATGCTCGCTCATGGCCGCGCTCGCAACCTTGCGCCGCGTCCATGCGGCGTATGCTGCGCACTGCTCGCACCGGTTGTTCACGTTCAAGTCCTTGTATTATGGGCTTTTGTAGATGCATTTAAACAAAAAAAAAGCTTCTTAAGTTTCCTTAAGAAGCTTCGCTCCCCCGCCAGGGCTTGAACCAGGGACCCACAGATTAACAGTCTGTTGCTCTACCGACTGAGCTACAGGGGAATGTCATCAGCTTGCGCTGCAACGAAGATGATAGTATATGAAACGGAAAAAATTGTCAATAGCTCTTTGTTTTTTGCGGGGCGCCGTACGTGCAAGGTGCTTGTCGGCTTATTCCAAATTGGTGTATTCTTTAATCATGAGCACACAGGAACCTGAATTTGAACCAGCCTCTTCAGAAAACTTCGTTAATCTTGTGCGGAACAAAATCCCGGATGAAGAAACGATTTACGACCTCGCCGAGCTTTTCAAAGTTTTCGGTGACTCAACGCGCACGAAAATCCTGAGCTGTCTGGAGGTGAAAGACCTTTATGTGGGCGAAATAGCGGAAATTCTGAACATGAGCATTTCGGCGGTGTCGCATCAGTTACGGGTGCTCAGGAACGCAAAGCTTGTTCGTGGCACGAAAGAAGGAAAGGAAGTCAAATACGCGCTGGACGACAATCATGTTATGATGATAATCGAATGCGGGCTTTCGCACCTGAAAGAAGATCACAACCACGACGAACACGCGGATTAATCGCCCAAATCATATCGCTTGTGTAAACCGGATAATACCAAATGAAAGTACTGACTATATGCGGAAGCTTGAAATATCAAAATGAGATGATGAAACTTGCCGAGGAAAAAGCCTTGGAAGGTTACTGCGTTTTGACTCCGGTTTTTCCAGTGACAAAAGACATTGAAATAACAAAGGCTCAGTTCGCATCTTTGAAGGAAGCGCACCTTAAACGGATAGAATTATCTGATGCAATATTGGTCGTAAATGTGGATAACTATATTGGCGAAAGCACGAAACTGGAAATTGAATACGCAAAAAAATTAGGCAAAGAGATTCTATACGCATTCTAATACACGCATTTTAATTCCACTTGACATTTCTGTTTGAAGGGGATATATTTCAAATATCACTTGAACAGTTATTCAAGTGAGCAAACTTACAAATTAACGTGCGCTGTGGCGCGGGTACGGCGAAAGCCCGAAAACGCAGACGCGGCGCGATTGGAGGAAATAATGACAAAGACTTATAAAATTGATGTAGACTGCGCAAACTGTGCCGCGAAAATGGAAGAAGCCACTAAAAAAACGGCTGGCGTTAAAAATGCGAACGTAAACTTCATGCTTCTTAAAATGACCGTTGATTTTGAGGACGGCACGGATGAAAAGAAAGTCATGAAAGATGTCCTTAAAAACTGCCGCAAGGTTGAGGACGACTGCGAAATCGAGTTTTAAAACTGAATGGTCGCGATAGCGACCGTCGGGCGAGGGATTGTAGGGGGTGACGTTCGGGCAGCATCCATGTTGCCCAAACTTAACGAGTTTTGCTTGTACGTTCGTCCATGTACGCAGAAGTATCCCGAACGTCAAGTTCCGCAGGAATGAGCCGCGGTAGACGGCGAACCCCGCAAAGCCCCGGTGCCAGCTTGCTGGCACGCCCCCATAGGAATATTCTTTCCAAAGGAAAAACCATGAACAAGAAACAGAAAAACACGCTTGTACGTATAATTATCACGGCGGGATTGCTCGCGATTATAAAGATTGTGCCGCTTACGAAGCTGCTCGCGCGTGCGTACGGTGTGGATATTTCTGATTGGCGCGTGACGTATACAGAGATGGCTGTTTATCTTATTCCGTTTTTCGTAATTGGAAGCGGCATAATCAAAAAGGCGATAAAGGGCATCATCAAACTGCAGCCGTTTGACGAGAACTTCCTTATGACGGTTGCGTCGGTGGGCGGAATAATCCTTGGGAACTGGGACGAAAGTGTGTTCGTCATGCTGTTCTACCAGGTGGGAGAGCTTTTTGAGTCAATCGCGGTGGGAAAAAGCCGGCGCAATATCTCCGCACTGATGGATATCCGGCCTGATTTTGCGAACATCGAGGGCGAGAACGGCGAACTGACGCAAGTTTCGCCTGACGAAGTGGCTGTTGGAACGATAATCGCTGTGAAGCCGGGTGAACGAATCCCGATAGACGGCATTGTCGAAAGCGGAGAAACGATGCTCGACACGTCCGCGCTTACTGGAGAAAGCATTCCGCGTGAAGTGAATGTTGGCGACGAAGTTTCTAGCGGATGCATAAATCTTTCTGGTTTTATAAGACTCCGGACGACAAAGCCGTTCGGCGAATCGACGGCATCGCGCATTTTGAATCTTGTGGAGAACGCGTCGTCCAAAAAGGCGCGGCAAGAGAACTTTATCTCTAAGTTCGCAAGAGTTTACACGCCGGCAGTCTGCTTGTGCGCGCTTGTGCTTGCCGTTATCCCGCCACTTTTCCGTATGCTCGTGCTTAGCGTGGACGCGAACTTTGGCGACTGGATTTACCGCGCGCTCACATTCCTTGTTATAAGCTGTCCGTGCGCGCTCGTAATAAGCATTCCGCTCAGTTTTTTTGCAGGAATCGGGTCGGCGAGCAAGAACGGCGTACTTGTGAAAGGCTCTAACTATATTGAAGCATTATCTAAAGTTAAGTATGTCGTGTTTGACAAGACCGGCACAATGACGAAAGGCGTTTTTGAGGTTAGCGGCATTCATCACAGCCCGATTGACGACGAGAAGCTTTTGGAGATTGCCGCGCTTGCCGAAAGCTATTCGAACCACCCGATAAGTCTGAGTTTGCAGCGCGCTTTTGGGAAGCCGATAGACAAGAGCCGCGTCACGGACGTAAAGGAAATCAGCGGTCACGGAATAGAAGCTTTTGTGGACGGCAAGAAGGTTCTGGCGGGCAATGCGAAACTGATGACTCGCTACGGAATAGAGTACATGGACTGTCACTGTACTGGAACGATTGTCCACATCGCGATAGACGGCGCATATGCCGGGCATATCGTAATTTCGGATATAGTTAAGCCGGATTCAGCAGAAGCGGTGGCAAAGCTGAAAAAGTTCGGCATAAAGAAGACTGTCATGCTGACAGGCGACAATCAGAAATCCGGCGAGGAAACGGCGGCAAAGCTTGGCATAGACGAGGTTTACTGCAACTTGCTGCCCGGCGATAAGGTTACGAAAGTAGAGGAGCTTCTTGGGCGCAAAGGTGCTAAAGAAAACTTGGCGTTCGTGGGCGACGGTATTAACGACGCGCCGGTGCTTTCACGCGCGGATGTCGGAATTGCGATGGGTGCGCTTGGCTCCGATGCGGCGATTGAGGCGGCTGACATTGTACTTATGGACGACAATCCGCTGAAAATTGCGAAGGCGATGAAAGTCGCGAAAAAGTGCCTTCGCATTGTGTACGAGAACATTTTCTTTGCGATAGGCGTAAAGGTCGTGTGCTTGGGCTTGGGAGCCGTGGGGCTTGCGAATATGTGGATGGCGATTTTCGCGGATGTCGGCGTGACGGTTATCGCGGTACTGAATTCGATAAGGAATCTGAAGAAGTAGTCTGTAAAAGCGGCGCAATTTCGCGCCGGGCTGGAGCAGCGCCGACAGGCGTTCACCGGAACCGGCGGGATTATATACCGCCGGTGAGGAGAATGCGCGTTAGCAAACTGCGTAAGCCCGGAAAAGTCGCACTATGCTCGCGCTTTATTCCGTGGCAGCCATATCACTTCCGTAAAGCGCACAGCCGCCTTTGTCTTTGTTCTTCCGCTTTGCGACTCCAAGTGCCTTGCTCGCGTTCTTTATAAGTGCGTCGGCAGTCGTTCCGTCCTGCGGGAAAATCGCGATTCCTATGCTCGCGTAGACGGTGCCTTCCATTTCCGTAAAATTGTAGAAATCGGCAATAGCCTTGTACAGCCGCTCCGCTTTTGACATGATGGTATTCTCGTCACGCGCGTCGGTCATAAGCACAACGAACTCGTCAGCATTCAGCCTTCCTGTGCAGTCTTTCTCGCGGAAACTCATCCGTAAAAGTTGCCCGATGTTTTTAAGAACGTCGTTTCCTTTTTCGTAGCCGAACTTGTCGTTTATCTTCTTGAAGTTGTTTATGTTTATTACAAAAACTGCATGAACTGAAGAACCGCTGTCAGCGCGGAAAACTTCTTTCATCCGTTGCTCAATGCCCTTGCGGTTGTACAGCTCCAAAAAAACATCCTTTTCTTCTTTTTTTATCTGCACTGTTTTTTTGTTTTGCTCGTTATAAGACCTTGTGGTGTAATAAATGATTATTATAAGAAGCAGAAGCACAGCAAATGAGGCTATGCAGATTATCAGCGTGCTGTATTCTTCGACGACATCGGATATATTCGAGAACTTAACGTAAGAGTTCATCCATTTGTCGGCGATGGCATCGAGCGTTCCGTCCTTTGCGAGCGCAATTATAGCGGCATTAAGTTCATCGTGCAGTTTTTGATTTCCTGCCTTAACTGCGCTGGAAAGAGCAACGCTCAAAACAGCCGAGCTTGCTTGCTTTATGGAAGAGTCGATTCCCGCTGCCCGCAGTCTGCCAACCGTATAGCGGCAGAACGCAAAATCGCACGAGCCGTCCGCTATGGCAAGGAACATCTCTGTATATGAAGGGAAAAACACAAGATTGTCGCCCAGATCGTATGCTTCAAGATACGTTTGAGCCTGTCCTGCATCACGGATAATTGCTATTTTGCTTGAATAAAGCTGGCCGAAATTCTTAAGTTCCTTTTTGCCGAAGAAAACAAAAGAATCGTTGCCTATAGGAACGCAAAAATCGAATCCCGGATATTCCTCCGGCGAGTATTCCATACCCAGAATGATGTCAGCACCGCCTCCGCTCAGAGCTTCGGACGCCTTTGTCCACGTCATAAGACATACGTCGATGGTCTTATGAATCTTCTGCGATATGGCTTTCATAAGGTCAATATCAAAACCGGCGACTTTTCCATCGCTGTCTATAAAAGAGAACGGTCTGTAGTCAAAATCGGCAACGGCGGTAAGCGTTTCCTTGTATTTCGGAGGGTCTTCGACTACGGTCGCATTAATCTGCGTGTACCAATCAAGATAGATGACAGCGCCTATTCCGGCAGAAATAAGCACAAAAGAGATAAAATAAATTAAAAGTACTTTTTTCACCTTCATACGAAGATTATAGCCTGTGAATTACGAAAAAGCAAATTATTCTAATTCTACGAGCGTTTTCAGGCTGCCGTCGCCGCCAAAGATGCCGACAACGTGCTTGCCCTCAACGAGCGCGTACTTCGCGACGATAGTTTCACCTTCTTTGACCGCACTCTTATACGAGATTCGTATATTCGTGAAGCTGCACTCTGCGTAAACCGGCTCCGGCAGTATGTCGAGCGCAAAATCAAGATAGCACAAGTTGTGAAGGTGATTGTTAAAATCTATGTCGCTCCGTCTGAGCTGCATCGTTTTTTCAGCCGTCCAGCTTTCGGGCTCAGTTATTTTGGGCATTTTCCCGTCTTCAAAAACTTTTTTCTCATCAGGATGATACTTTTCCATAAGCTCAGGCTCAATTTTTACGGGTCGTCCGGTGTTCAGATCGAGCCGTACCCATTTTGTGGAGGCTTTTACGACGTTTTTGCCTGTATCATCATACATAAGGAAGTTACGGGTTGTGCCGAATATTATTTTTCCCGCTTCCGGCCACGTTTCTGTACGGATGTTTTCTCTGTAAGCAGGATATTCAAGGATTTCAAGCCGCCAGTCGGTAAGCACCCAGCCGTGACCGTCGCGGCAACCTTGAAGTATGCTGTCGCCCGCGCTTTCAGAGTGGCGGCTTCCGGCGTTCTCCAGTATCTTAAGAATCGCCGTTGGGCTTAGTTTTCCGTTTCTGCTGTAATCTTCTAAAACTGGCGTATATTTTGCCTCGAATATCATATGTGCCTCCATTTTGTGCGGATTCATCACTCGGCGCGTGTCGCGGAGTTTTCGTCACTGGTTAATAATACACATTATTTCAGTTTTTGTCATTATGACGACAGAGGTTTGTCGGCGGACTGTCGGCTTTGTGCGCGGGTGTATGTATCGGGGCGCGAAGTTTTAGAAGCGTGGCGACTCGACTGCGATGGGGGTGGCGAAAGTGTTGGTGTCGATGGGGCGTGTTACGGATGCGCGCGGTGCAGTTGTTTACAGTGGATGGGGTTACGCGTTTTGTTAGTGTGCGCGGTTTTGCTCAAAGCCAAAGCTTTGAGCAAATCGTGTCTTTATCAGTCTTACTTGACTTCGACGGAACCGAGCGACCTGATTTTCATGCTGTAAACAGGACTTTTCGTTCCCGCCGCAGCTGTCCAACCAAGAGCTTTTTCCATGTAAGCGCGGTATTCGCTTTCATATTCAGACGGAATAAATGCCTGAATTACGCCGGCAAAACCGCCGCCGTGAATGCGGCAAGCCGCTTTTTCTGGAACGCGCGTCTTAATGAAATGCTCCGTCAGAGCAAGGCATACGGCGACCGGCTGCTCTTCTTCATGGTTTGGAACGCAAATGTTCTGAAGCCATTTCCACGAAGAGTTTCCGGATTCCGTTATTATCTTTAAGAAAGTCGCAAAATCGTTGTTTTCGAGAGCTTTTGCCTGTGCTTCTACGCGGTCGTTCTCTTCAAAGAAGTGGAAGGCACGAAGAGCAGCGCGGTCGCCGCACTTTTCCCGGATTAACGGAAGTTTTGCGCTTACATCCTCGAACGTGAGTCCGCGCAATGTTTTTTGACCGAGCACGGCGGCGACGGACTTCATTTCGTTCGGAATGGACGAGTATTCGGCGGAAAGATCGGCGTGGCTTTTTCCTGTGTTCACAATCATCATCGTGTAGCCCTGCGCGGCAAAATCAAAGTTGAGCTTCTTTACCGCCGGGTTAACTGGATCGGCAAAGTCTATTGTCACCATGCCGCCAGTGGCGCACGCCGTCTGGTCGAGCAGTCCGGAGCCCTTATCCCAGTATTTGTTTTCGGCATACTGTCCTGCAGAAGCCAAGACGCTTACAGGAAGCTTTCCGTCGTTGTAAAGGTGGTTTATTATCGTTCCAATCATCATTTCGAACGATGCGGACGAGCTGACACCGGCGGCGGCTATTACGTCGCTCTGGAAGCATGCCCTGAATCCGCCTGTTTTAAGCCCTTTTTCTTTTAATGCCTGAAGCATCCCGCGTATCAATGCCGCGGAGCCTGTTTCGCCCGCTTTCCGCGAAGTGTCAGTAATATCAATTGAAAAATCTTCGTTGTAGGTTATGTCGTGCACGGTTATTGTGCCTTCTGCGGGCTCAACGGCTCCTATGCAGTCAAGGTGGATGCTCGCTGCCAGAACCTTGCCCAAGTTATGGTCGGTGTGGTTTCCGCATATTTCAGTCCGTCCCGGCGAGCTGAAAAGCCGTATCGAGCTTGACTCAGCAGAAGTTCCGTATCGTTTTGAATATTCGGCGAGCAGCTTTTCGTATCGCCCTGCCTGTTTTTTCGCTTCTTCAGCTGTTCCGTACAGCTTTAGAAGAATATCTTCTTTCCCTGTCAGTTTCATCGTTTTTCTCCATTGTATCGTATGCAAGAATCTGTACCCGGTCGAAATCAGATTTGCCCGGAAGTTCGCAAGAGCGGGCATTTCTGTATGATTTCGCCTGTGCCATGGGTCTCAATTCTCCGCGCTGTTATCGTTTTGTTTTTCTTCAAGCAATTCCCGGTAATATTTGTTCTCAATGCGGTTCCTTGGAACTTTGCATCGGTCAAGTATATCAAGAATTCCTTTTTGCCGTGCTTGTACGGTTACCGGCTCGTCGTTTTGAGCCAGCGTTTCTATTTCTATAAAGTCTCCGAGCTTGTCAACTGTACAAATCTCTATGTGATAATCGTCTTTGTACCAGCCTTCTGCAATCTTGTGCTTGTTCAATGAAACTCGAAAACCTGCGTCCTCCAGGAATGTGCGGAAAGATTCCGCCGCATCTTCTGTAGGTAGCTCAAATTCCTTCTCGTCGTTCACTTCATACGTTTCGCCGGAAGGAGATGTGTTTTTTGTGTGCCTTTTGTATGTTACAATAAAAACAGTAGAGGGTGTGCCGTTATCCCCCATAGTTACTGTTTCTTTTCGTATTCGGATTGTAACACGCCGGCCGTTGCCTCCCTGTGGCTGCAACGACCAGTATGTGTCTGTTTTATCGTGGATGCCGTCGTATCTGGCTGTTTCGGAAAGAATCTTTGTTGCACTTTGTCTGTCATCTAGCCATGCTTTCAATTCTATTTCATACATGTCAGTATCCGGCGGCGGTCTGCACAAGACTTATTTGTGCGGGAATTTGCTCTCGAACTCGACAAGAATCTTGTCTGTTGCAGGACGTGCATCAATATCGGTAAGAAGATTCTTTTCTCTGTAGAAATCGATGAGCGGAGCTGTCTGTGAGCGGTAGACTTCAAGACGGTGCTTGATTGAGTCAATCTTGTCGTCATCGCGCGTGTAAAGCTCGCCGCCGCACTTGTCGCATTTACCTTCGACTTTCGGAGGCATGAACTCAACATGGAAGTTCTGTCCGCAGTTTTTGCAGACGCGGCGGCCGGAAAGTCTGCCGACAACCTCGTTGTCTGCTATGTCGAAGTTCACAACAGCATCAACCGGAAGAATTTTTGCAAGCGCTTCTGCCTGTGGAATTGTGCGCGGAAATCCGTCAAGGATGAAGCCGTTCTGTGCGTCCGCCTGTGAAAGACGGTCTTTGACAAGCTCAATCGTTATGTCATCGCTAACGAGCGCACCTGAATCAATTATTGCCTGAACTTTAAGTCCGAGCGGAGTTTTTGCTTTGATTGCAGCTCGGAAAATTTCACCAGTTGAAATGTGGGGAATGTTGTAGGATGCTGCGACTTTTGCCGCGAGAGTGCCTTTTCCTGCACCCGGAGGGCCTAAAAATATGAATTTCATACACGCTCCTGTTTTGCACCATATGGTGTCCATCGTTTTTTCATATCCGCCAGAGGACGGAAAACCGCTTGGTCAAAGACCGCGACAATTTGAGTGTATCATTTTTGTTTGGTTTAGAAAAGATAGATAGGGGAGCTTGTTCGCGGGGATGGCGCATGGGGTAGATTCAGGAGTCCGTGGAGTATTGGAAGACCGTTTCAGTTTGTTTTTGCTGCTGTGCCGATTTTATGAAAAAAAACTACCCTTGGACTTTGTGCATTACATAGCGGACTTTGCCGACGACACGGAAGTCATCGCTTTCTCCGCTTTCTGTCATTTCTGAATACTTTTTGTTGTCAGAGATAATGCGCACAAAACTTTTGTCGCGCTGCAGACGTTTTACAAATCCCGCGCCTTTGTAGTTGATGACGTAGATGCCGTCCGTGCCGTCATAGCCAAATCGGTCAAAAAGGATAATGTCGTCATCAAAAAGCGTAGGCTCCATAGAATCGCCGCGTACATAAGACGCGCTCATATTCTCGTGGTATTTTTTCAGGCTTGAAGGAAGCGCGACGTAATCCATGACTTCGGCGGAGTCGTGAAGCTCCTGACCGCGGCCGGCAGACAAAGCCTGCTCATAAACCGGGATGTTTATCACGTCTTTTTGCGGAATTTCCGGATACGCTTTGAATCCTTCCATCGTCATTCCAAAAGCATCCACAATTCTAAGGGCTTCCTCAAAACTTGGCAGTCTTCCTAGCGAGATTTTGTTGCGCAAGGAACCGAGCACAATGCCTGTCTTTTCGCAAAGCCAGTCTTGATTCGCGTCACGTTCAGAGAGCAGCATTTTCACTTTTTTCCAAAATGTTTCCGCATCCATAATCAAATTATACAATGATTTTTAAAATAAATAAATAACTAAATGGTTATTTTAATTGACAAATCATTAAACTGATATTATCATCAAGTTTACGATGATTACAGGATTTCCCAGTCCCGCGCAGGGCTATGAAAGCAAAACGATAGATTTGAACGCGGTCCTCATAACGCATCCGTCTGCAACGGTTTTTATGCAGATAGAAAGCTCACACTACAGGAATATGGGAATTTACGACGGTGATCTTTTGGTTATAGACAGGGCGAAAAAAATAACGCCGAACAGTCTTGTCGTATATGAGTCGGACGGGCATTTTGCTTTGGGGCGCGTTTTCAACATAAAGCAAGAAGCCATGATTACGGGCGCAGTTACGCATGTAATACACACGGTCAGGGAAATATGATTTTACACGCGGACGGAAACTCATTTTATGCCTCATGCGAACAGATTTATCGCCCGGATTTGCGCGGAAAGCCTGTCGCGGTTCTGTCTAACAACGACGGGATAATTATCGCGCTGAACAAAGAGGCAAAGGCCTGCGGAATAAAGCGCGGCGATCCGTTTTTCAAGGTGCGCGGTGTATGCGAAAGCCGGGGAATCACTATTTTTTCAAGCAATTACACGCTCTATGCCGATATAAGCCGGCGGATAACATCGATTTATCTTGAATACGCGCCGGATATAGAAGAATACTCGATAGATGAAGCCTTTTTGTTTTTTGACAAATGTGACTGGAGCATTAAAGATTATGAGAAGATAGGGCACGACCTAAAACGACGCATTTACAGGGAAGTAGGAATCCCGATATGTGTGGGTGCCGCTCCCACGAAAACGCTCGCGAAACTGTACAACAAAAAGGCGAAAGAGCACGGCGGGGTTTTTGTGTACAACGCGGATGAGGTCGATGCGCTTTTGGAATCGGTGGATTGCGGGGATATTTGGGGCATAGGCAGGCAGCGGGCGAAAACGCTTAAAGCGCACGGCATAAAAAACGCGTTGATGCTGAAGCATCTGCCTTTGTATGACGCGAAAAAGCTTCTTACGATTCAGGGTTTTGACACTGTGCAGGAGCTGAACGGCATACGCGCCATGGATAAGATAACGCGCGAAAAGAAGGATGTTATAACTTCAAGCCGCCAGTTTTCGGTCAAAGTGTACGATATAGGAACGCTGGAGTGCGCTTTGGTGGAATATACGGAAATCGCTGTGGAACGGCTTCGAAAGCAGGGCAGCGAATGTCAGTCTGTTCAGGTTACTATTTCTACATGCAATTATTACTCTGACGATGCGGAGAGCCAGTATTCAAACGCCGCTATCGTCAGATTGCCCCGGTTCACGTCGTATACGCCTGATATAGTGAATGCGGCGCGGCTCGCTTTACCGCACATATTTCGGCCTGGCTACGGTTATAAGGTGATTATGGTGTCGCTGTTGGAGATAATGCCCGCGCAGTATCAGTTTTGTTTGTGGGCAGACCCGCTGGAAGATATTAAGAAGATTCATCTGATGGACGCTGTGGACAAAATCACCGCCGCCTACGGACGACATGTTCTGACGCTCGCGAAATCGTACACGAAAGACGGCTGGCAGATGAAACGGGAGTTTTTGAGTCCGTGCGTCACGACGGATATTGAGAAGGTGCCGGCGGTACGGTAGGCGCGGGACTGCAAAGAGCCGCGCCACTTGCCAGCGCCCGCGCCGCTCGCCGCTAAACCACCACATCTTTATTGTGCTTCAAATACCACAGTTTGCAGGTGATTTTTTCCTCCGAAATGCCGAGCAGTTTGCTGGCGGCGGTACGGTAGCAGTTCTGCTGCCCTGCGTAAAGCTCCGGATGGATTTGCTCATCGGACTTGTAATCGACAATCGTGTATGTTCCGTCTTCGTTTTTGAAAAGCAAGTCGATTGAGCCGGTCCAAATTGCCTCCTTATAAAACATACGGAATGCCCACTCCGCTTTTATAAGGCGGTTCTGTGCCCGCGCGCTGTCCAGAGCAGAATACGCGGCTTTTCCAAGCGGGCTTGCGGCAAAATCGCGGCACATTTTTGCACAAATGACTTTGTTTTCGGCTATTTGCGCTTCTGAAAGCTGTTTGAAAAGCTTTATCGGCGGCTGATATGCGTCCGGCTCAATCCCCTCTGCTTGGGCACGAAGGTAGTCGTGAACGAGCGTTCCAAAATCAGCGGCTGTAAAGTCGTGTTTTTCAAGAATATCGTTTCCGGCATCGAGCTTTTGTTCAATGACAGAGCCGTCCGTGTTTTGTAAACGAACTTCTTCCTCTAACCCGCTCGGCGTTTTTCTGTTAGAAGCAGGTTCTTCGTAAGGCACTTCTTCTGTGTCGCAGGGTAGTGCGTCAAAAATCCGGGTTTTTTGTGCGCCAGTTTGCCCTGGTTCCGCTTGTGCAGACGGTTTTTCTGTTGTGTTCGCTTCTTTTTTTGTGACTGGGTTTATTCCTTCGTAAGAGAAAGGCGTTTCTGCCAAATTGGAAAAACTTTCAAATCCCAGCGAATAGTCGTCGTTCGTAAGCTCATCGCCGTAAAAAATGAGGGCAGTTTTTTCAATCAGTCTGAAATTTTCAGTTCCATCATCGTAGGCTTTGCGCAATGAGTCCCCGTTAGGATTCCACGCTCCCACGATATATACTTGCGATATTGCGCGTGTAATTGCAACATAAACAAGGCGTCGAAACTCTGCAAGATCTTTTTTGTTAGAAAGTGCTCTTTGGACAATAGCAAAATAATTGGCGGTTCCGGTTTCTGGCTTTATGGACGCGCCGTATTCATCGTCAAAGAAAACGCGTGCTTTGTCGCTCTTGCTCCCTGTATTGATGCAGCCTGTTATAAAAACATATTTGAACTGAAGTCCCTTGCTTTTGTGAATCGTCATAATTTGAACGGCATCGTTTACTTCTAGCGGATAAGTTATGTCGCCGACGTCTATTTCTTCATCATCCTGCGAAAACTTCTCTTTGCTTTTAACGATAGCAAGCTGGTCAACGAACCACGAGATGTTTTTCTGGCTGTCATCGCACTGGCGGGCAAGCTCGAACAAAAAGTCAAAAAGTTCCGCATAAAGTTCTGTTTTTTGATTTTCCATTGTGGAATAAAGATAGCCAGTTTCGTGCCACAAATCTGTTATGGTTTTAGAAAGCTTTTGGCTCAAAACTTGGTGTGTTTTTTGCTTAATGTACAAAATGCCTTTTACAAACCGCTTTTTTTGCTCATCATCAGATTCAGAAAGAATAGCCTTTGCAGCCTGCTTAAGTTCATCCTCTGTTTCTGGAAGTGTTGAAAGAGTGTTTCCGACTAATACCGTTTGTAATGCTTTTTGGCTAAGATTGCAGAACGGCGATGACAGATAAGATGCAAGCGCATTATTGTCACTAGGATAAACGCAAAGCCGCAAAAAATTGTAAACATCGTTTACGGGGCCGTCCGTGAAAATGTCGGTGTTCTGGTCAAGCTGATACGGAACGCCAAAGTAATTAAGCCAAATCAAAAGCTGTCGGCGGTGTCGGCCTTTTTCAAGAATAGCAAAATCTTGATATTTACGCTTGTTGCCGTTTTCATCAGGCTCTGTCATCATCTGGGCAATTTTTTTTGCAATAAAATATGCGGTCTGATTTTTTTCATCAAGGAAGAGTTTGTCTTTATCGTTGTCGTTAAACGTTGAATTCAGCGAACAAAGATGAATCCTTGAGTTTTCAAGCGTAAGTTCACATTGTTCAAGTTCGCGTCCGTTAACGGAGTCATATTTTACGGCGTTTGTCTCGTATTTTGCTTCGAAAGCTTTTTGTGTCGTCGGGTCAAAAATCAAGGAGTTCGCGCCAAAAATCCGGTTAAAGCCTGTGATCAGCTCGTTGTCCGAACGATAGTTGTACGCCATTTGTAAATAGTTTTCGTCGCCAAGACTGCGTTTTAGCTCGTTGAAAACAGAAACTTCGGCTCCACGGAACATGTAGATAGACTGTTTCTCGTCACCGACAAAGAAAAGTTTGTCCGTCAAAATATCATCTGCGGTCGGAATTCCATCTTTGCATTGGTATTCTTCATTCGGAAAATCTTTTTCTGAAATAAGGAAAAGAAGGTCGCGGTTTTTTGCGTTGTTATCCTGGAATTCGTCAATCATAATCTTGCTGAATGAATGTTTTTCCTGCAAACGGATTTCTTTGTGATTTATCAGAATTTCGAGCGAAAGTTCGGAAACGTCCTTAAACGTAAGGTTTCCCGAAAGTCTTTTTTGGCGGTTGATTTTGGCAGTAAAGTGGTCAAAAAGCTCGTTCAGTGATTTTATTGCAGTGTAGTTTGTGATGTAAGCACAAATTGAAGACAAGTATTTTTCCAAAAAGCTATCGCTTTCTTTCCGAAGAAGTTTAATAGTATTCCACAAATCCTTTACATCTTTCTTACCGCAATACTTAATTGAAAACTGCTTGAAAAGCTCCAAAACAGATTCGATTTTTTTGATTTTTTCAGGATCGGGGTTTTCAAAATCAAAATCAGGTGGAAATGTCAAATCCGAAATTGAAATTGATTGCGCAAATTTTTCTGCTTCTTTTGATGAAATATATATTTCTTCGCTTTTTGCAACACATTCTTCGACTACACTATAGAATGATTGAAGAGCCGCACTCAAATTTAAGGCAGCACTATTCGTAGAATTGCTTTTGTATTCTTCATACGCGTCTTTTAGCGAGTCGGGGCAGCTTCGTCCTTCTTTTTCAGATTCGCCCAAAAGTAAAAAGTTCCACGCTTTAATAATCTCGCTCTTTTGTTTTTCAAGTTTATTAACAAAAAAGTGTGGTGACGTAATGATTGACGTGTGTTTTATTATCGTGTCGGCAAGTACTTTATCCGCAAAATTCTGATAATTTCCGACTGTCGCAAAAGCTTTTATTCCAAGACAGTTGCGGTTTTCAAAAACAAACGGAAGCGCCTGCTTTTTTATTTCGCTTGTGGAATCGCCGTCTCCCACAGAAAAGTCCGGGCGTATTCCGTAAGAATTACATGCCTGCTCCACAATGCCTTTGCAATACGAGTCAAAAGTCTGGATATGTACGTTGGAAAAATCTTCAAGGGCTTCTTGAGCGCGTTTTTTTTCAAGTTCTGGCGTTTTTTCATTTGATGCGAAAGTCTTCAGCGTTTGGTAGATTCGTTCGTACATTTCGCCAGTTGCTTTTTTTGTGAACGTAATCGTAAGGATTTTAGAAGCCGAAATACCTTTGCTCATAACAAGCCACGCAAAACGGGTCGCCAGAACTTGGGTTTTGCCGGAGCCCGCGCCCGCCGCAACGACGGTGTTGTCTGTACGGCAACAAACTTTGCGCTGAATGGGATCAAGTTTTTTTTCCAGTAAATCAAGATATTTATATTCGTTTTCCATTTTGTCACCTTCGTTTTGAAACTTCGTAATTGCGGCGGCAAACCGACTTAAAAGTGCAGTTAACGCAGTCTTTGTAAATATCAACTTTTTCTGGATCGGGCTCAAAATCTTTTGATGAAACGATTCGCTCAAACTCGTCTGAATAATTGCGGAACGCTTCCATCGTAGGCTCAAAATCATCCTGCGAACAATTAGCAGTGTTCTGGTCGATTGCGACGCTGGTATCTGCTTCTTTTATCGCATAAAAACGTGCTACATCAATGTCCTTTACTTTTTCGTTCGCTTGAATCAGTGAAATGTACATTGGCATTTGGAAGTTACCAAGCTCATCATCTTTTACTTTTATGTCTTTGTTCTTTGGTGTGGAAGCATTTTTATAATCGATAATCGTCCATCCGTCCGCATCGGTGTTTTGCATTGCTGAAGTTAAAAGAAGATCGATTTTTCCGTAGTAATTGTAGTTTTTATCCTGATTTTTAACGGAATACGATTTTTCAACTCCGCGTACAATACAGCCGCCGTAGCCTTCAGTTTTCGAATTCCTGTTAATTTTGGAATCGCTGGGACGATTCGGTTTTAAAAAACTATGCAGAAATGAAAGTATGTTCGCGGTTATTTGGTTAATTTGAGCGTCAAGCATTTTTTGAGAGAGCGGGCTCTTTGAATAATCTTTGCTTGAATCGTGGATAGCTGTAAGCGCATGGTTTTTCAAAACTTCAACGATTTTATCCTCATCTTCAAAAACGCCGTCATCAGTGCAAGTTGGAAGTGGATTTTGCGATTCGTAATAATCGTTCATAAAGAGTTCCAGGATTTTGTGGTTGATGTTTCCCATGTCAAAAGGTTGCATCAAATCGGTGTCTAGCGATTCTTCCTGCAGTGACAGAACTTTTGAGAAAATCCATTTGCGCGGGCAGGGGAAGAATTTGCTCATATCGCTTTGGGTGATGACGATTTTCCCGTCAAGCTCTTTTTTCAGGGCGGAATTCACTTTTTCCAAAACAATTGCGCTTACTTCATTTTCCGCAGCATCCGATTTTGCCGGTACGTTCAATGTTTGGAAGTTTTCTATCTGCGCTTTTTGCGCTTTTGAAAGTTTTAAAGGCGAGGAAAGAGGCCTTCCCATCATATATTTTTTTTCGTTCAGGATAAAATCCTCTTCGTCAAGATAATTCGTGCTTTTATCGCCTGTTTGATCGAGCGCATTGTGGCAAATTGCGAAGCCTGCGAAACTGTCTTCAGCATAGCTGAAATTTACGCTTTCTTCGCTTGCGACGGGCTCGATCTGCGTCTTGGTCGGGAAGTGTGCCGCATACAGCCTGATAAAAGCCTTTGATGCGTTAAATGTTTTATCCTGATTTTGTAAGCCCAATATGCGTCGTTTTTCCTCGTTCAAGAATCCTAGCTTTTTATATTGGATTTCAAGGTTTTTCTGGCTCGAATCAATTACAAATTGATGTTGGAAATACGCGCCTGCACTGAGTTTATACGGATAAACAGAAATACCTGTTTTTTTGCTTTGCGGCGTATAAGTTTTTTTACCAAGCTCGTTTATAAAAAAATCATAATGATTCGAAACTTTAAGACTTGAGTTTTCGACTATGCAATATTCGTTTTCTATTTGTGCCAAGCTTTTAAGCTCTGTAATGCATCTTCCTAGAATTGCGTTCGCATCTTCTGAAAAATCATTTTTTTCAAGATAATGTTCTTTAAAGATTTCCCATGCCTGGATAATTGCATCAAAAGAATTCGATTTACAGATTGATGAAATGTCATGCTTAAGGTTGCGGTAAAAATTGAGTTCGAGTGTATTCTTATTTGCGGTTGATGAAAGTGCTTCTTCCCATGAATCGAAATGTTGTGGATTTTTGGCGTTTTGTGCTGCACCGGCACCGAAGTCCGCGGGTGTCGTGCTCACACTCTCGTCTTGCGCCGCGCCCGCTTCATCGAATCCGCAGATACACCGCATTTTGTTTCCTTCTTGAATAAGATTCTCGCGTAAAGCTTTTAAGTCGGACTTCCATGGAATATATTCGTCCAAAAGAAGCGAGCGCATCGAATCGTAGGAAAAATCGGAGTTGAAGCAGTTTTGAATTTCTGTAAATACTTGTCCTGCTGTATTTTGAATGAGCGGAAAGCCCGCGCGGATTACAAACGGAACGCAGTATTTTGTAAGCTCGCGCTCCAGGTAGGGGCGGTAAGTCTCTAAATCCGGTACATTCAGCGTGACTTGATCCCAGCGGACAGCTGTAGGAGTTTCGACGGTTTTGTTAGTGTGCGCGGGGTTGTCGTCGCGCGTATCATCAATATTGTGCGTGTTTCCTGCGCAAAGTTTTCGTATCTGCAGGATTGTGCGGCGAAGTTCCTTTCTGGAATCACTATATTTTATGCATTGAATTTCTGAAGTTTGCGAGTCTGTTTTGGGTAAACTTACAATCGTGATGTCAGGGCAGCTTGCGAAAACATCGATATAATCAGAGTAATCTTCAAGTGTTTCCGGGTAAAAAAGGATATAGTGCTTTCCGTCAGAAGAAAAATCGGGCTCAATCCAGCTTGGTTCAAAAAAATTGTTTGCGTCCAAGAACGCGCTGTAGCGATTGTAAAGCTCCGTGTAGTCGGAATCTTCATCATCCGGCTTGTATTCCGGGTGATTTTTTACAGTTTTTTGCCAAAGCTTCAGAGAGGGAAGAAGGCGGGCAATCCAATCTGAGAAAGACGCGGCATCGGTGCGGAATTCGGGATTTATGAGCTTTTTGAAAAGCACGTTTCCGTCTGTGGCAGAAGCATTTTGTGCGATGAGAGAATTTACGAAGAACTTGCGCAAAATTGACGGAATGCTTTTTTTGTCGTGTTCGGTTCCGCGGACAGCTTCGCCTTTGAACTTATCCCAGGCAATAAAACGCTCCAAAGAAACGGCTTCAACTCCGCTTTCATCAGGATGTGTAACGCACCAGTCCACCCAGGAATTCATGACGACATCGGTTGAAAAAACGAAAACATTTTTTGGATTTGAAAGCGCGTCTTTAAAAAAGCTGCCAAGATTTTCTGGAACGATAAAAAGTTCTTCTGCCATATAAAAAGCCTCTTTTTTAATATTACCATGAAAAGGTGATTTTCAATAGTGTTGTGTACTGAGGAAGTTTTGCGGGTTGCGTACGGCGGTGCGGGGTGGAGTGGAGGCAAGGCTTTGGGGCGGTTGCATGAGTTGTGCTCTTTTTGCATTATTCGGTCGAAAAATGCAGTTATATTTGCGTTATTCGGTCGAAAATTGCAAATATTCTTGCGTTATTCGGTCGAATAATGGTATAATTGCATATAAGAGGATGATTGCCAATGATTCGCAAAGAATACCAAAGTCTTGTAAACTGGAAAAATAAAGCAGTCCGCAAGCCACTCCTTGTGCTTGGTGTGCGCCAGTGCGGAAAAACTTTTCTTATAAAAGAATTCGGCTCGGCTGAATTTGAGGATATGGCGTACTGCAACTTTGACGGCAACAAAGGGCTTCAGGCGATATTCGACTATGATTTTGATACGAATCGTATTCTCGGCGAGCTTGGCTCTATCGTCCTGGGAAAGGAGATTGTACCGGGCAAAACGCTTCTTGTGCTTGATGAAATTCAGGACTGCCCGCGTGCGATTCAATCTTTGAAATACTTTTGCGAAAACCTTCCGAATCTTCATATAATCGCTGCTGGTTCTTTGCTCGGTATCGCGCTTAAAGAGCAGGGCGTTTCTTTCCCTGTCGGAAAAATTGAGCGGCTTGAAATGTTCCCCATGAGCTTTGAGGAATTCGTTATTGCGGACGGAGGCGAAAAATACATAAACGGAATTAACAAGCTTCCGTTGGAGCGGGAAATTTCCGAGCTTTATTCCGTTCCTATGCAAAAATATCTGCAAAACTATTACATTGTGGGCGGAATGCCGGAAGCTGTACGCACTTGGGTAGAAACACACGATTATGCGCAAGTTGAAGAAGTCCAGAATCAGATATTAAAAGATTATGCGGATGATTTTGGAAAACATGCGAGTGCGGAGACTGCCATCAAAATAAAGCAGATTTGGGATGCGATTCCGTCTCAGATTGCAAAAGAAAACAACAAGTTCATTTTTTCTCATGTAAAACAGGGTGCGCGTGCGAAAGATTTGGAAGATGCTTTGGAATGGCTTGTGAGCGCGGGGCTTGTTTATAAACTGAACCTTGTTCCGACTCCGCAGATTCCGTTAGAAAGCATGAAGGACAATACGTATTTCAAGGTTTTTACGGCAGATATCGGTTTGCTCAGAAAAAAGTCGAACGTGAATTACCGTACTATTTTGAATGGCGATGAATCATACATCCAGTTTAAGGGTGCATTTGCTGAAAACTACGTGATGTCGCAATTGAAGTGCCTTAAAGTTCCAGCCTATTTCTGGCGTACAAAAGCCGATGCCGAAGTCGATTTTATTTCCGATTATGAGGGCATCGTTTTCCCGCTTGAAGTTAAATCCGCCGACAACACCAAAGCGAAAAGCCTGCATTTGTTCTGCAGCAGGTTTTCGCCAAAGTTTGCGTTCAAAAGCTCGCTTAAAAACGTGGGTGACAATATGGACGGCAGCACGCGGGTGTGGAGCCTGCCGCTGTATGTTCTTTTCCGCCTGAAAGATTACGTTAAGCGCGAAATGGGCTGGTGAATGGAATTGGGAAACGTCATCCAGTTAAACCTTCTAATAACATTTACACATCGAATTTTTTGAAGGATTCTCTCCAGACGATTATTAATGTGTGGGGTGCTCGTGTTATTCTTGCACGAACCTAAACCCGAAGCTGGTTGCTTGGGTGCGATAAGTTTTGTAAGAAAGGACGCTTTTGCCGTTTATGCAAAGCTCGGTGGAGCCGCCGCCGTCAAATTCGAGTGCGTTTGTGCAGCCCATCGCTTTGAAAATCTCGCCGCACTGCGGATACGAAAGCCCTTCGCTTTTTGAAGGTTGCTCGCCTTCTGCGACGAGGATGTACAGCGTGCGGCCGTCAGGGGATAGTCCCGCGCCTGTTCGCGACGTGTGGCGGCGGACAAAG
>JAEEGK010004484.1_pt1 | contig 34177 bp, 18 predicted proteins | sample 8958771 | NCBI WGS metagenome assembly JAEEGK01 (sample SAMN16246547, study PRJNA631951) | gut metagenome | biome: gut microbiome; feature: rumen; material: SC-attached | host: Bos | place: Iran: Karaj | collected 2018-10 | reverse complement strand
TTTTTAAATTAAGAAATCAAATAAAAATCTAATTTATTAAAGACTTTTAATAATAAATAATTTTGTAATATAACTCTTTAAATCTATTTAAAGTACTATATTGAATTGAATATTAAAAAATAAAAAAAATTAAATTTATAAATGCATATAAATGAACAAATAGATAAAATATTTGGTGATATAAATCATAATAATAAAAGAAAATATCATAGTCCAGAAGCAATTTTAAAACAAACTAAAAATAATATTTTAAGAGAAAATAAAAAACTTATTAAAAAAAATAGTCATAATAGTTTTCATTCAAATTCAAATCATTCAATGTATGCAATAGACAATAACAAAGAAAAAAAAAATTTTTATTTAAAAAATGAGGAAGACAGTTCATTTTATGTTGAATTTATGAAAAAAATAAAAGAAGATGAAAAAGAATTAGAAAATAATTATAAATTAGTAAATAGAAGAAGTAAACATTTCCAAATGAAACCATATATAATAAAAAAAGAAAAATCACAAGGAAATATTCATTCAAAACATTTTTTAGAAGGTAGAAAAGAATTGGCAATTTTAAAAAATAATTATAGTTTAATTAATGAAGATAAAAATGAAGAAAATTATGAATCATTTAAAATTCAAAAAATAAAAAAAAAAAAAAATTCAAATTTTAATGAATCTATTATTATAAATAATCAAAAAAATACAAAAGTGATTGTAAATAATAATATGAATCATTTTCAATCTCAAAATACAAATTTACATTATGAAAAAAATAATCAAAATACAATTAATAGTAAAAGATGTTTTAATTTAGAAGAAGAAAAAGTACAAAAATCGATTCAATTTGAAATTATAAATAAATTTAGATATTTTAATGGACTTAAAGTTCAAAATGCATTGTCTTTTGGACAATTAATTAAAGATGCTAATTTTTCGAATGTTAAAAAATTAAATTTAAATAATCATGAAAATGATTATAATAAAAGTACTGAAAATATCAATCAACATGAAATAATTTATCCATCATCAAATAATTTACTAAAAATTAAAAAAAATCCTATTTTTTGTTGTTTTTAAAATAGAAAATATAAATAATATTGTGATAAATATTTGAATTTATAAATACTATTATATATATATATAAATTGTAATAATAATCAATTAAAAAAAAAATTAATCAATTTTAGAATAAAATAAAAAATTTAAAAATTTTTTTTTATTTTTAAAAAATATAGTACTTTACTTTATTCAACAAAATATAATTAAAATAAAAATAAACAAAATACAAATTTAATATATTTATAATTTTATTTTTAGAGGACTTAATTTTCTTTTAGGAATAATTTTATTTTCTGGACCATTCATTATATTTGAATTTGAAATTTCTAAAATAGGATAATTTAAATTATATTCATAATTTCTTTCTTTATATCTATTATATTTATTTCTTTCATATTTTTTATATTTAATAACTGGTTTTAAATAAGGAGCATAAATTTTATAAAGTTCATCTAAATGATTTTTATTTTTTTTATTACCATTTTTTTTTTGACTGCTAATAATTTTTCTATTAGAACTTATAACATTTAATTGAGGTAATTCTGTCGAAAAATCAATTTGTCCTCTATTATAATTATAATTGCAATTATAATTATGATTTCCTTTTCTTGATTTTGAAGAATCTTCTCTTATATTTAAATATATATTACTAATTGAATTATCATTCTCTTTCATATTTACATTACTTTGAGATTTTAATTCATTTAAATCTTTTTCTAATCTTTTTTCTCCTATTTTTTCTATTTTTCTAATTTGATTTATAGGAGGAATTTTATTTTCTAATGTATTTTTATTAGTATAACTTCTATAATTAATAATATTCATTTTTGAATTAGAAGTAACCATATTTTTCATATGCTTATCATAATTAGGTTTTGGTAATTTATCAGATAAAAAAAGTAAATTTTTAGGCATCTTAATAGTCCTCAAAAGTAATTGATCATCATTATCTTCATTATCATTATTATCAAAAGAATTAAAATACTCAATTCTTTTTTTAACAATAACATTTTTTAAAATTCTATCACAACTAGGTCTATTATCAGAATTAACTTGTAAAAGTAACTTAACAATAGTAAATAAATCATCAGAAAATCTATCTGGAATTCTATTAATTTGTCCTTTAATAACTTTCTGAAATAAACCTTCCATATTTTCAGCACGAAAAGGAGGTCTTAAAGTAATCATTTCATATAAAACACAACCTAAACTCCAAATATCACTTTTATTATCATAAGGTTCATCTTTCCAAACTTCAGGACTTGCATAATAAGGAGTTCCAGTTTGAGTATAACCTAATCCTCTTCTTGCAACTTTTGATACGTTTAAATCACCTAATTTTGCAGTACCATCACTTAATAAAAATACATTTGCACTTTTTAAATCTCTATGTAATATTTTTAAATCATGTAATGCTTTTAATCCTTTTACTAATTGAATAAATATTCTCCAAATTTCACTTTCTTCAAAAAATTTTGCTGTTTTTTTATGTTCTATTATTTTTTGATATAAATCTCCTTTATCTGCATATTCCATTACAATACCTAATGTTGAATCTTTTTCATCAAAAAATGCTTCTTTGTAACTTATTACATATTTACTTTTTACACTTGCTAATATACGTACTTCGTTTAATGCGTTTGATTTTTCTTTATCTGATAGATTTAATAATTTTACTTTTTTTAATGCGTATATATTGTTATCTACTAATCTTTTTACTTTGTATACTGTGGAATATGCACCTTCTCCTAATTTTTGTAATATTTGGAAATCATTCATTTTATTTAAACACTATTTGTTTTATTTATTATAGAATTAGATTATAATTATTATTTATTTTTATTATGATTAATATATATATTTTTTTCTTTTATTTCATGAAAATGGAAAATTATAAAATAAAGTTTATTTTGTATTCTTTAAATATTTTTATCTTATTTAAAATCTTTTATTAAAAATTAGTTTTTATATTACAAATTTATTTATTGAAGAATATTAAATAATTTAAATTTTATTTAACAAAAATTAAATATATAGATTAATATATAATTAAATGAAACTATTATCAAACATTTATTTATATACATATAATTTGATTAAATAAATTTTTGAAATTTATATAGAATAACTATGTAATAATAATACAAATCTTTTCAGATAACTTAACTTTCTAATAAAACAAATAATAAATGTAATCTATTTTTCATATTTAAATATTAATAATTAATTATCATATATAATATTATTTTTTGAAAAAAAATTAATTTGCAATTTTTGCAAATTCATTATGATAATGATTTAATAATTTTATAAATTGTTCCCTTTTCTCGGGATTATCTTCGTTCATAAATATATAAGTATTATTTTCAGTAATAATAATTTCTTCATTTTTAATATCTTCATCAATATCTTCTCCCTTTTTTATTTTTTCAGCTTCTTCTAAAAATGTTTCTAATTTCAAATATTTTTTATTAGATTTTCTTAAATCATTATCTTGAGAAATATATGATAAATAATAAGCTAAAATAATTAATTCTGAATCATCTTTTGAATCATAAAAAGGAATAATTGGAATTCCATTATTAATATGATATGAAAAAGATAAAACAGAATTATCAACAATTATAATATCTTTTAAATCATAATATTTATTTAAAATATCTAAATCTTTCACATAAAAATTTTTCCCATCTATTTTAGTAGGAATACAATTATTTCTATATAATCTATTTTTAAAATATTTATTTTCAGGATCAATTTCTTTTAAAATTGGATCAGTATAAGATGAATGACTTGCAGTAAAAATTACAATATTATATTTTTCTTGAATTATTTCCATTGCTTCTAATAAATGTGGTCTTATATTTACTCCAATTTTCACTTTTTTTTTTGAAGGTAATGTAATTTCAATTATTTTATCACATTTTTTTTTATTTATTTCTTCTTCTTTAATTTCTCCAATACAATGAATTAATGTTTCATCTAAATCTAATAAAGCAATTTTTTTATCTTTTTCTTCATCTGTAAAATTAAATTTTACATATTGAAAATCTTTTATATCAGGTTTAGTTTGTAATTGAGAAATATGTTCAAAACAAATTTCAGTATAATCATAAAACCCATTTATATTTTCATTTTCGTTTGAATTTGAAATTTTTTTTTCGAATTGTTTCATTAATTTTTCCATATTAACAGAAATACTTCTATGAGGTCTTCTAAAAAATAAATTTTTTTCATTTTCATTTAAATTAATATCACTTTTTGATTCTGCAATTTTATTATATAATAATTCAAAATTTTTATCAAATAAAGCTAAAGATTGAGTTTTACTTGTTCTTTTATCATTTCTATGAAAATTTAATTCTTCTTCAAATTCTTCTTCATTAATTCTATCTTCATCTTCAATTAATGCATATGAACTATTTGATTCAGTTCTACTAAAATCTAAATAATTATCCTTTTCAGTAACTGATTTACATTCTAATTCTTTGATTTCTGCACTTTTTGCTTTATTAATTTTTGAGTCATTTGGAGTAAATGATAATGCCCTTTTTCTTGTATTATTAGATCCTGATGAAAATCCGATATTTTTATTTGTTGGTTTAGTTGAAGGATAAAAAATATAGTTTTCAACTTCGTCAAACATTTTATTATTTTAAATATATTTTTTTTTTATAGATATTTATATATTATTTTAAATTTTTTTAAAAAATCTATTTGATTATAAAGTAAAAACAAATATATAAGATTTCCTTTGAAAGCATTTAAATTACAAAATTTAAAAAAATAAATATCTATTAATATAAATAATAATTTATGAAAAAAAAAGAATATTTATAAATAATTTAGAATAAATTTCGGATCAGAAAATAAAAATTAAATAATCTTTGTGAATACAAAATTTAAAAAATATTTTATTTGTATACATATATAATTTGCATTATATTTATTTATTATTTAAATATAGATTTATCATTTAGAAAAACAATTAAAAAATCAATTAATCAATTTATATTTTACATATTGAATTAATAGATATATATTTTTTTTATTTTGATTCATAATTATTTAATTAAATATTTTTTTAGATTTTATATAAGAAAAAAAATATTTGTAATTTTTTTAAAGTTTTCATAAAATTAAAAATAGATACTTTATTATATTCCTTAGTAAATATATATAAAAAAGAATACTCTATTATGTTATGATAAGTTTATAATTAATTTGTACAATAAATAGGAATTATTATCAATCACTGATATATATCCTATTCATTATTTATTTTTTACAAATCATAAATTTAAAACATTAAAAAATTACATTTTCTTGTTGGCTTCTTACAGATTTATAAATCAACAAGTATTAATTTATCTTAATTCATAATAATATTTTCTAATAAAACACTAGGAATATTATAATAATATTTATTAATTATTTCATAAATTTCATTTTTATTTTTTTTTGGTAATTTCATAATCATTTTTTTTACAATTTCTTTCCCATTTTCACTTTTTATAATTTCATCTAAATTTTCAGAATAAAAAAGAATTTTTGAAGCAATTTTTATAGTTTTAATATCACTAAATAATATACATTTAATAACTACAATAGAACTATATTTCAAAATAGCATATTTTGAAATATTTTCAAAAATTTTTAATATTACACTTTTACAAGTTTCAAAATCCCATTTTTCCATCATTTGTAATATTAATGTATGTCCTGTTTGATTATTTATTATATTTGGTAAATTTTCAATTACCTTATTTACAAATTTTTTTCTTGTTTCATTTGATTTATTAGTTACTACTAAATTTTTTAATAAACCTATTCCATTTGAATTATAAATCAAATGACTAAAAATTTGAAATATTTCATTTGTTATTGATAATATTCCTTTTTCATTAAATAATAATATTAATTTTTGTAATATGAAATTTGCTTGTTTATCCATTGCTAATTCATATACTCTTCCTTCAATACATTTTTTTATTATTTCTTGTTCTTCTGGTAATGAAATTATTTTAATTAAACTTTGCAATGAATAACTTCCCCATTTATTAAATGAAATTTCAATAAAATGATCTTTTATTGTGTTTAATATTATCAATCTTTGTTCTGAATTACACTTTTCAAATAATTTTTGAGAAAATTTATTATTACTTATCATAATATCTTTTAATTTTGTTTTTATCATATAAAGTAATTCAGTTATTTTCTCAGAAGGTAATTTTTTAATTAATCTTATCATTGTTTCAGTATTATTTCTTGATTTGATATAATTTCCAATTTGTTTTCCTCCTTTTAAATTTTCTAAAAGTTCTTCTAATGTATTATAATTTTCAACAATTTGATTTGCTTTTGTTTTTTTATAAGATATTATATTTTCTTCTTCATCATCGCTAGAATTTCCATTACAATTATTATTTATAAAATTCGAGTTAAAACTCGACTTACAAATTAAATTATTATTAAATAAAAAATATGGATTTTGATAATATATATTTATAGGTTCTATATAAGATATATTTGAGTTAAAATTCAAATTAGAATAATTCTGTATTTCAGGATTATTAAAAAATAGATTATTATTAACAATAGGATTTATATTATTTATATTAAAAAAATTATTTGTTGTTAAATTCATTTGATTTATTAAATTTTGTTGTGGAATATTTTTATTAAAATAAAATTGATTATTTTGATTATTATTTATATTTTGATAATCATTATTTTGTAAGTTAAATTGATTTTTGAAATTTTTTTTTGGCTTCAAATTTTTTTTCATTGATTGCTTGCTTTCAAATCTATATTCAATATTTAAATTTTGGGATTTATTTTGATTATTAATATCATCTGTTTCGAAATTGAATCTAGATTGATTTACACTTGGAAAATGTTTCATATTTTGAATTATACTGTTATTTGAATTACTATTTGAATTATCATTTTCTTCCATTGTACTTTGAGATTTTAATTCTTCCTTCATAAAATCCAAATTAAAATCACATAAATCATTCATAGTGATTTCAATTCCATTTTCCATTTCATTTTTTTCACAACTCTTCATTTTATTTTTTTTAGAATATTGATTTTGATTCTTTTAAATACATAAAATATAAAAATAATAAAAAAAAATAATAAAAAATAAAAATAATTAACAAAAAATTCATATTAATTTATTATAATTTTTAATATATAAAACCAAAATGTACCAAATGAAAGAAAAAAGTGTATCAACATCAAGTTTAGGTGGAAGTCGACCAAGTCCAGGACTAACATTAGAAAGTTTATCATTTAAAAATTTTCCAAAACAAATACAAAATTCAAAAAGACAAATGAAGGCTCCAATGAAAGATTTTAAAAATCAAACTTACAAAGATAAAAGTAATGCTGGTAATCTTTATAAATATTCAAGAGGAATTAAAGATGAAGAATTACAAAGAAATTTAGCAAATTATGAATTATTTTTTGAAAAAAATCCAAAAAATAAAGAAAAAAATATTCTCAAAGCTTTTCATACAAATAATAAAAGTGATATTTATGTACCGAATAATTATAAAGATTCAAATGCAGAAATTCTTTCAAAAATTTTAGATTCAAATGAAGAATTTGCTCCTAATTCACCATCAAATTTAAAAATATATCAAAATGAACTTAATCAACTTCAAAATAATCAAAAAGAATTAAATACTGAATCAGAACAAAAAAATTATTTAAATACAGAAACAAAAGAAATTAATAATGATGTTTATTTATCTGCATTAAATGAAACTTTAACTTTATTAGATCCTGTTTTTATGGGATTACAATTAAATGAAAAAATAGAGAAATTACTTCAATTAACGACTGATGAAAGAAGACCTGCTCGTTTAGGTTCTGTTGTTGCTTTATATTTAATATGTAAAAAATATTCAAATGAAATTGATGAAGAACATAAAGGAATTATTATTGAAAAAATTGTATCTTTACTTCAAACTTATGAAAAACAAGAAGAATTATTTTTAGTTGCTTGCTTAGAAATTTGTTCTTTATATGGTTATTGTGATATTTTAATTGAAAATATTGGTTTAATTTGTATGTTTATTACTGATTTTAATTTTCCAAAATTACAAAAAGCAACTTTTAATTGTTTAATGAATTTAGAATATGATGGTATAAGAACTTTAGTTGATTTAGCTTCTAAAGATTATCAAGATTATCAAAGTTACATTTTAAATTGTTTAATTCAAACACCTCATATTCAAAAAATTATAATAATAAGAGCATTATTAAATGAAGTTTATTCAAATTCAGCTCAAAGAAGAAATATTGCATTAAGTGCAATTAATAGAATGCATGAATTAGTAAATGATATTGATACTTTAGAAAAAATTGATTCTTTTTTCAATGAACCTAAAATAAAAAAAGATTTTATTGCTTCAATTTTAAGAACAGCTGGTCCAGAAGGAGAAATAATATTATTAAATGAAATTAAAAGTAATAAAGATTTTGAAGTAAGAAGAGCAATTGCTAATTCATTTTCTTATCGTATACCAAAAAATCCAAAATATTTAAAAATGAAATTAGATAAAAATGACACTTATGCAAATAGTAATAATTTACCTGGTTCATTTTGTAAATATCATGGTAAAATTTCACCAGTTATAGAAATGAATAATAAACAAATTGAAGATTTATTAGAAGAAGAAGAAGAAGATGATGAAATTAAAACAGAAGAAAATATGCAAAATCAAAATGAAGATGAATATCTCGAAGTAAATACAAGAGATTTTTTAGCAGCATTACAAAGAATGTTATCAATGAATTATGATCATGAAAATCCTCAATTAGTTCATAATAGAGAAAATAATTATAATACATTAGATAATTTAAATATTCATACAACTCAAAATGAAAATAACGAAAATGAAAATGAAGAAGAAGAACAAATAAATGAATTAAGTAATTATGAAACATTAAATAAATATGCTTCATTTTTTGAACTTCCTTCAAATGAAAATCCAAATACATCAAATGATATTTTAGATGAAAATGGTAATTATTTAGTAACAGAAGATATAATAAAAGCATTAACTCATTGTTTAAAAGATTATAGTTCAAAAGTAAGAGAAAGTGCAGCAACATCATTAGGAATAATAGGTTTACCTGAAAGTTTATTAGCAATTGATGGTTTAATTGATAATATAAATGATGAAGATGTTAATGTACGTTCTAAAATAATTTATGCTATTGGGAAAGTTGCTCCTGGTGCTGATTCTTCTTATATTCCATGTCTTATTGATTCAGTACAAAATAATATGTGGAAAGTTAAAAAAGCTTCATTATATGCTTTGAGTCAATATGGTGATCGTGCTGCTAAAAGTTCTCTTCCTTATTTAGTTAAATTATTAAAGGAATCTTCTATTAATAAAAATATAATAGCTCAAACAATTGTTAAATTAGGTTTAGAAGGTGAAGGTGTATTATTGAAAATAATGTCAAATGAACCTGATTCTAATTATAAATTAAAAGCTGCAATTGTTCATTCTTTAGCTTATACTGATATTACATCAACTAATATTGATTTTATTGTAGAATGTATTTTTAGACAAGGTAAAAATTCATATAGTTTAGTAAGAAAAAGTGCAATATTTTCTATTAGAGTTCTAGCTGAAAAAGCAGATGAAAAAATAACTTATTTAAAAAGAAAAAATGTAATACCATTTTATTATGATAAATTAAAAGATAAAGATACTAATATTCAAAGTTATGCTATTAATTGTATTAAAGCACTTGGTCCTCAAGGTGAATTAATATTCATTGAAGGATTTACTAAAGATCCAAATCCTATTATTAGAACTAATTGTGGTATTGGTTTAGCCGAAAGTGGTGTTCATACTTTAAGAACTTTATTAATTGGATTACATGATGAGAATGATTCTGTTAGAAATACTATTGAAAAGTTAATTGTTGTTAAAATGGATATTAATAGTGTTATTCAATATTTTGGTGATAATGGTCAATTACTTTCACTTAAAATTAGTGTTAAGGATATTTTGGAAAAAAATAAAAATTTGTCTATGTTTACTGTTAATTATTTTAATCAATTAATTTCAGCTATTGAAAGATATGAAATGGAAAATAAAGATAATATTAATACTGAAGAAAATAAAGTTAGTGAACAAGATGGAGAAAATATTGATAATGGGGAAAATAATATGATTGAAAGTGAAGGAAATAATGAACAAGGACAACAATATACTTCTTAAATAAAAAAACTATTTAATTTAATTTTTTGAATTTTTATTTTTTTTTATTTTCAAATTGAGAATGTTTAAATTTTTTTTATATTTAAAATAAATATAAATATTATTTGGTTGTCTAAATAATAAGATGGAAAAATATGTAATTATTATATTATTTTAAATAAAAAATGAAAAGTTAATATTATAATTATCTAAATTAATAAAGAAAGATTATTTTTGATTTTTAATTATCAATTTAAATAATCATATAAAAGAAATAATGCCTCATTATCAATTTACAATAAAACTATAAATAGAAAAAATCATATTAATTATATAATAATTTAAATATATTAAATTAAAATTATTAATAAATATAAAAAAGATAATTATTTTTGAAAAAATATTTAATTGCTTATATTAAATATATTATAATTATAATTTTAAATATCCTTTACTTTGTAAAATAATTTTTTATTATTTATAATAATGTTTAACCAGATTTATTTCTTTTTCTAGATAAAAAAGAATCATTTAAATTTTTATTTATTTGATAATTATATTTATCAATGTGTGAACATTCTTTTTTATCAAAATTATTATTATCAAATGAAAAATTATATATTTTTCTGCCAATTTTAAAAGAAAATCCTAATTTTTTATTTCTGTTATTTTCATGAAGGATATATATTAATATTTCATTTTTATTTGGTTCTAAAGTATAATCTTTTTCAACAAAATTAATTATTATATCTTTTGTTTTTAAATTTTTGTTATTACTACATTCTATGACTTTTAATTTTATGTTTTGAATTTCTTTATTAGTTAATTTTATTGCTGGTTTAATTTTTTTTGTCCTTGTATTGATATTTAATGCATTTAATTTTTTCGTCTTTTCTTTTTTATTAATATTATCTTTCCTATTTTTTAATTTAATATTATTTATTGAATTTAAAATTGTAAATTGATCTTTTGGAAATTTAGAAATAATAGTTGAAGTTAAATCATCTTTCCATTTTTTAAAAATTCCATTTTTATAATAAGAAATACATTTTATACAATTTTCAATAGAATATATTATTGTTTCCTCGTCATTTTCATCATATAATATAAATGCAAAATCACCATCTTCTAAAATAAATGGAGAAAAAATGTTATCAAAATTTTTTTTAATTTTCAAAAATCTATTATAATTTAATTCAATATTTAATTCCATTCTTTTTTCTAAGGATTTTTTAACAGAGATTTGTAATAAAATTAGAAAGAAATTATTATTATAAGGAATTAAAATACCCATATCATAATAAGGGGCATTCACTATATCTTGAAGAATTAAATAACAATTTCCACTTTTTATATCACATTTTTTAATAAATTTCCATTCATTATTTGAATAAATTGATTTTAATATGAATATTCCATTTATCTTATAATTTAAAAATCTTTTTGTTAAGATTATTTGATTTTTTATAAATTCTTCAAAGAAATATCCAAAAATAGAATTAGAATATTTTTTATCTTTAATTTCATCAAAACTGAAATTAATATAATAATCAGTAATTAATTCTTCTATTATATCCTTTACTGTTTCGTTTCTATAATTGATTTCATAACCAGTTATATTATTATCAATTTTTTTAATATTATAATATTTCCAAGGTAAATTTTCAATAATTTCATTTTCTTCATCCTTTGTTATATTAAATTTCATATCTTCAATTTCTTTTTCTAATTTACATTTTTCAATTAGTAATTTTCCAAATATTAAATATTTAAACTTTGCATTTTTTTTTAAATCTTCCTTTATTTTTAATTTAATTTGTTTAATTGTATTATCTATTTCTTGTTTTTCATCGCAAGAAGAAATAATTTCATAATATTCATGATAAATAAATAATTCATAATTAAATTTTTCTAAAATATTTGCCTCAATTTCTGATAGTTCATTTTTTGGAATTTTATATCCTTCTTCAAGAATTATATGGCAATTACAACTTATATTATTATTAAATGGAGAATTTATTAAATCTATTAATGATTCAGAATTAAAATTTCCGTAATTAAAATTACCACAAAATAAAACTTTTACATATGCTTCAAAACTTTGTTTCTTTTTTTTTAATTCTTCAGTTAAGTTAATTATTTTTTCAATTTTTATTTTCATTTCTGGTTTTATTTCATCAAGAATAATGACAGTATCAACTTTAATCTTTGAATCTAAATAATTAATCATATTGTAAATTATTATAAATATATCATCTGAGATTTTATTTGTTGTTTTATCAAAAAACAATGAATAATAATCATTTAAAAATTTCATAAATAATTGATAATCTGGAAATAAAAAATAACAATCATTTAAAAAAACATAAACATTTTCAATAGTTAAATTTTTATTATAATATAACGATAAATTTATATATGCATAACTTGTACCTTTTCTATCTGAATTCCATTGAAAATGATATATTTGATGAAGAAGAGATGTTTTTCCAATTTTATCAGGTCCAAGAAAAAATTTATAACTAACTAAACCATAATGTAAAACTTTCCTTAATAATATTTCAAAAGGGTATTTTGAATCTTCCAATTGAGCTAAATAATGATAATGTTTAAATACTTTATTAAATTTTTTATTTATTCCTTTTTCAAGAAATGGGAAATATTTTTTTGAATTTAATGTAATATTATCATAATCAAATTGATCATTTACAACATTCTCAATTTTAAATAATTTTGATTCTTGAAATGTATTTAAATCAAATCCTTCTTTTAAATTTATTATATTATTATTTGAATTAATTAAAGGACTAAATGAACGAATTTGAGAATAAATTCCGTTTGAATTTTCATATAAAGGATATAATAAATTTTCTTGAATACTTTTTTTTAAATCAAATAGATTTGAAATAACAATTGACTTGATTTTGTTATTATTTATGTCTGTAAAAATAACTTTTTTGATATTTGAATCTAAAACTTTTAACTGATATTGATTAATTAATTTTATCAATTCCTCATTTGATTTTGCTTTTAATTCTTTCTCAGTTAAATTTGTTTTTTGAAAATCAAATAAATATTTTTGGTCATAAATTTCAATTTCTAATGTTTTTGATGAATTTATCATTAATTATAAAATGATTTTATAATTTGATATATATTTGCAAAAATTATTTTTTTATAAATTTTGTCAGATGAAAATTTAATAAAATAATTTCAGAAAAATTTAGAATATAATTAAAATATAACTGAGCAAATAAAAAATTAAAAAATTCAACATAAAATAATAAAAAAAATTTAAAAAAAAAGAAAAAAGAATAAAACATGTCATCATCATACTCCCCAACTCAACGATCATACACTCGTGATCCAAACCCAGATACAATTCCATTAAATGACAATTACCCAACAGCATGTAGAAAAGACACAATGTTCCTTTCAACAATAGGTTCAAAAGACTTTCCAACACGTAAATTTAAGCAATTAGACACTTCTCGTGACTGGTCAATAAACTTATACAATTTAGATATTGAAGGTTCATCTCCTCGTCGTTTTGGTGCATTAAATCAAAAAATTGACTTTACAAATAAAAACGATGATATTGATCGTTCATGGCCAAAGCAATTACATGTAGGATTAAATAAACCTGAATATAATTTAAGAAATGATGATATTGAGAAATCATCTCCTCAATGTGTTGAAATAAAAACTACTCGTCATACTAATCCTTTAGAACCAAAATATAATTTAGCTTCTACTGAAGATTATCCTCCTGATATACCAAAATTTATTAGAGATCAAATTGATGTTAAGGATATTGAAGGTGCACAACCTACTAAGAAAATATCTTTGAATATTTTAAGTGATCCTCTTAAAAAAGATGATATTAAAGATTCTTGGCCTAAGAAACCTTATGTTAGAACAAAAAGTGATTATCAATATATTGATTATAGAGATGTTTATAAAGATGAATATTTACAAAAAATTATGGAACCAAGTGATAAAAGTAAAATTAGAAATCCATTAGATCCTATTTATTATTTAGGTTTTATTAATGGTGATAAAGAAACTCATGGTCCAATTGATGGGAATAAACCTTGTTCTTTTTCTAAATATCATTATGATCCTGCTTTTAATTTAAGAACTGATGATATTTTAGGTACTAATGTTGGTAGTAAAAATTATATTAATAAATTTAATGGAATGAATTATATTTATACTAATCAAGATATTAAAGGAAGTAATACAGGTTCATTAAAAAAAGGAATTGTTACTAAAAGAAATGTAAATCCATTAAGACCAAAATATAATTATTTAGGAGCAGTTGAATTAAAAGAAATGAGACAAAAATATAAAGAATTAAGAAAAAGTGGAGCAAATACATCAGTTGGAGGAAAAAGAATAGATTTATTAAATAATAATAATCAAAATAATTTAAAATCTCCATTAAGTGAACCTAATTTAACAAATTCATTTAAATCAAAAATTTCTAATACAACATATGGTAAAATGAATGATATTGATTTTGGGAAGTTACCACATGTTGAAGATACAATAAATTTCGATAAAACAAAATATAATAAACCATCACCATTTTATGGTTATCTACATGATCAATATATTATTCCTCCTTTAGAGAAACATAAACATAAAGAAATTCAAGTTAATCCAAATATAAAATCTTTTCAGGAAACTATAAGAGAAAAAGCTTTTAAGAATAAACCACCTACTATTACTTCTGGAATGTTTCCTAAACAAAGTTATGCTCAGAAATTAGATGATTTTATGGTTAAAAGTAATTTGAAATATGTTGAAAATGTTAAACCTGTTGTTGAGAATAAAGTTGAGAATAATCCTGTTGAAGGTGAAGGAGAAGAAATGGCTACTGCTTAAAATGAATTATTTTTTTCTTTAATTGAAAAGTTATATTTATTAATTATTTTAATAATTTAAATTTTTTTTTTTTATTTATTATAACCTTTTTAATTATTTTTTTTATTATATTTTGATTAAAAAAAATAATATAAATTTTTTACAAATATTAAAAAAAAAATAAATGGGGAGTACAATAACAAAATGTTGTGAAAAATTTTTTAGTTCTAAAAAGCCAGATTCATTTGAAAAATTATCATCAATAAGACAACTGGAAATAAAAGACATAAATTTAACAGACACAAAAAATGAAAAAAAAATACCATTATTAGAACTAAAAGAATCAACAAAAACAAATAATATAATAAAAGAAAAAGAAAAAGAAAATTATGATAAAAAAGAATATCAAAACAAGCAATTTTCTCATAAAGTAACATTAAACGATTTTAAAATCCTAAAAACATTAGGTAAAGGAGCATTTGGTAAAGTATTATTAGTATATAATGAAGAATTAAATAAATATTTCGCAATGAAAATATTAAAAAAAGATTTTATAAAAAAAAATAAACAAATAGTCCACACAAAAGTAGAACGTAAAATATTAGAAAAAATTGATTATCCATTCATAGCTCAATTATTTTATGCCTTCCAAAACAAAGAAAAATTATATATGATAACAGAATATATGCCAGGAGGAGAAATGTTTTATCATTTACACAAAGAAGAATATTTCAAAGAATCAAAAGCAAAATTTTATATATGTGAAATAATATTAGCAATAGAACATTTACATAAAAATAATATAATTTATAGAGATTTAAAACCAGAAAATATATTATTAGATGAAAATGGTCATATTAAATTAACAGATTTTGGTTTAAGTAAAATTGTAAATGATATAAATAAAGATAGAACATATACAATTTGTGGTACTCCTGAATATGTTGCTCCTGAAGTTTTAACTGGTAAAGGTTATAATAAAAGTGTTGATTGGTGGTCACTTGGAATTGTTTTATATGAAATGTTATGTGGTTATTCTCCTTTTAGAGAAGCTAGAGAAAGAATTGATATTGAAATTTATTTTAAACCTATTCATCATGATAATTTAATTAGTGATATTGCTTTTGATTTAATTAGTAAGTTAATTGAACCTAATTGTGAAAAAAGATTAGGTTATGGTATTTTAGATAGTATTGAAATTAAAAATCATCAATTTTTTAAAGATATTAATTGGAAGAAAGTTGAAAGAAAAGAAATTGAACCTGAATATAAACCTGTTTTAAAAAAACCAGGTGATGTTTCTAATTTTGATACAATGTTTACTGAGATGGATCCTTATTCTTATAAGGATAAAGGAAAGTTAATTAATCAATTAACTAAAAAAAATAAAGGGAATAGTCCTACTGATGGTGTTTCTTATGAGAATTTTACATATATCAAAAATATCATATAAAGAGGTTATTTTAATTAAGTTTATATTATTTTAATATTTTTGTATATATGTGAATTATTATTATTTATTAGGAAAATTTATATTTTATATAAGGTTAAAAAATTATTTTTAATATATAAATTGATTTTTATTATAATTTAATTATTATGGAATTAATTTTTTTTAAATATGGGATGTCAATGTACTAAAAATGATCCTGCAAAAGAACAAATTTTTAAACAAGAAACAAATACTGATCAAAGTATTGATTCAAAAAATTTACAAAATTTACAAAATAATTCTAATTTAATAATTAATAATACAATTGATTCAAATTTAAGTAAAGAATTAAATAATAGGAAAATTTATACGTTTCAAAATACAAATCAATTAATATATCAATTATTTCAACATATAAATAAAATTAGAATGAATCCTATGTCAATAATTGAAAAGGTTGAAATGTATAAATCTAATATTTTTGAAAAAGATGGTCAAATATTATTTGATTGTGGAAATAAAATTTATTCTATATTAACAAAAGGTAAAATTGCTTTTGATGATTGTATAAGATTTTTATCTACACAAAAATCAATTGAACCACTTGAATTAAATAATGATTTAAAAATAGAATTAACTATTGATAATGAGTTAGAAAAAAATATAGTTTCTTATGAATTTATAGAAAAAATATTAAAAAAAAAATTTGAAGAATTAAAAGATAAATATATTATATTAGGATTTCATTATGATATTTGCAGTAATAATACAGAAATTAGTGCAATATTACAAATTGTTGATGACACAAAAAATAAATTTTCAAGAAGAAAAAACATTTTAAATAATAAAGTTAAATATGTAGGTATATCATATGTTTATCTTAAAGAAAATATTATTTGTTATTTCTTATTATTTGGGAATAAAAAAAAATAAAAAAAGTATAAAATTGTTTTGTTATATAATTAAATGAAAAATAAATGATAATTTCATAGAATATTAATATAATTTATATATATTGATTTAAATATTTTTTTAATTTTTTATATTTGACATTTTATGAGAAAAATCTAAAATAATTAATTTAAATTATTATTATTTATTATTTTATTTTATATCAATTAAAAATGAATCAAATATATAAGTTAAAAAAAATTTTATTTTGGTTTATTGTTTATTTGCCAAATATCATGTTTATTAAATATCATATTTTCTTCAAATAAATTATTTTGATTTATTCCCATATTTTCAACTTTTAAATTATTAATATCTTCCTTATTTCTACATATATTAAATTCAAATTTTTCAATTTTATCACAAATATTTAATATTTTTTCATTAAATTTTTTTACATTTAAATATTTTTCAAATTTCTTTTTTTTATTAACATACTTAAGATATTCTTCAATAATTCCTTTAAAATATTTAATACATAAAATCATTCCAATATATTTATCTTGTTTACTAATTTTTTCTAACATTTGAATTCCTTCACAATCAAATTTTTTATTTAATTTAATATAATCATCTTCTCTTCCTCTACATTTTGCAATTAAATTATCTAAAATTGAATTAAGTTTACAAATTTTATATCCTAATTGATGAGTAAATGATAATTGTTTTTGTTGTTTACTTAAACTTTTATTAGATTTATTTGAACTATTACTCATTTTACTTTTTTTTTCTTTTATATCTTTTGCAATTTTTTTTTTTAATTCTCTTTCAACTGTTTTAATTATAAAATCCATACTTTCTTTTTCTTTATAATAAAATAAATCATCAGAAATTTTAATAAAAATACCACTTGTATTTAAAGTAGAATTTAAGACAGAATTGATATTTCCATTATATTTAGCTCCATTTGCTTTTCTATAAGTGGAAAAATTATTTTTAATATGATTATAAATAATTTCTTTACTTATTGGTTTTCCAATTTTTTTCATTAAACTTATAATACTTCCAGGTAAAGTATTTTCTGCAAGTTTAATATTAGAATTTAAATCAAAATTATTATTTGTACTTAGAGTTGCACTTTCTTGATTAATAAAATTATTATAATTTGATAAATATGTTGATATTTTTTCAATAATTTTTTCATTTTCTTCAATATTATTTAAATCAGTTTTATCATTAATTGAATTAAATTTTGAAGTTAATTTTTCATCATTCATATCAGTAAGATGCATTGAAGGAAAAATTACATCTGTATATTTAACTTCTTTACAATCAAAAAAAGGTAAAATTGGATTTAAATTACATTCTTCATATGGATCTGGATTAAAACTATTAAAAAAATTCATTTCTATATCTTCAATTTCATTATTTAACGGTGGATGATGTTTGTAAATATTAAAATCTTCCATTATTTTTTTTCTTTAAAATAGATATTAAATGAGATAAATAATTTTTTGATTTGAAATATTTTATTTTAGTTTATATTGAGTTAATATTAATAAAATAATAAAATAAAATTAGTTTTTATATAATTTGGTACTACAAATTTGATAATAAAATTAAAATCAAAAAAAATAAAAGTTTAAAATTATTTTTTCATATTTACATTCATAATAAAACTTCCTTTACTTTTTCTATCAGTTGATAATATTGATGATTCAGAATGTAAATTTTTACCATGATTATAATTATTTTCACTATCAATATAAAATGACTTTTTATCTTTTTCAATATTATCATTATTATTTTTAATTTTTCTTTTTTCACTACAACAAGAAGTACCTATACTCATTTTACTTTCATTATTTATATTATCTTTAACATATATATGTGGATTTAATTTAAGACTTGAATTATAATTCTCATAATAATTTTCATCATTATTATTATTTGTTGTATTAGTTTCTGACAAAGTTTGAAGAGTATTATTTAAAGATTTGTTATATGAAATCATTTTTTCATATAATAATTTTTGTCTTATTTCATTTAATGACTTATCGTTAATTTTCAGTTTATCTTTTATATGACCAACTTTTTTATACATTTTTTCAACAGTATCTTCAATTTTATCTAATCTTTCATTTGAACTATCTCTAATATCAGCAAGGATTCCATATTTGATTTCATCATTAAATATATTTGGATAATTAGATTTATATTCAATTTGTCCTGGTTCAATTATATAATCATTTGAATGATCTTTTGGAGAGTAATTTTCTTTTATTTTATCTAATTCTTCTTTTACAGTACTTTGAGAGAAATTTGAACTTAAATTATTTAAAGTTTTTTTTATATTTTCTCTAATTGATGCAATAATTTCTATTTTTTTTGAATTTGGAATTGAACTACACGCATTCATTTTTAATATTTTTTGTCTTGTTTTCATTTTTTTTTTATTATAATATTATTAATTTTAATATAAATATTATCAAATAATTTTAATATAAATCATAAAATTTTAAAATGAAATAATAAATAAAAAAATTTTTTATTTAAATCTCAAAAAATAAATTAAATATTTCCAAAAATAATATTAAAAATTAAATTAGAAATTCAATAACCAAAAAAAAATAAAAACATTTAACCAAAAGCAACTAATCTATTAGTATTTGAATAATTTCTAGTACTATTTCCTCCAAATTGACTATAATAATTATTTTTAATCCCTTTATTATCAATTAAATTTAAATTTTTACTCTCTCTATTAATACTATTACTTCTTCTATTATAATAAAATCCATTAGTAGTAGTTTTAAATCCAACTCCATTTGGATTAGTTGTCATAGGATTAATATCAAAAGATTCATTTTTTTTAGCTTTAACAATTCTAGGATGACTTTTTAAATTTTTTGCAGTTGTTTCACACATTCTGAAAAATAATTCAATATCAATTAATCCTTCTCCTAAATCATATTTTGCAACATTAACTAACATTTTCCATTGAGTTTGTGTTAATTTTAAATTAGGTAACATTTCTTTTAATATATTAATTAAATTATTTCCTTGAATTAATTGACCACCTGATGCTGTTAATGAATAATTACATTTTTTTATTTCATCTTTTATTATTTTTTTATTTTTATTTACAAATTTATATAATTCACATATATCATTTGAACTTTCCCATTCACGAAGTTGTTTCCTACTATGATCTACTACATTTGTATTTTTGAAATTTTGCTTTTCTTTAAATTTCTTATCATAAAATTCAAGTCCATTTGAAACTTTTTCAACAGTATAATCTAATTTACCATTAAATTCACCAAATGTTCTCATCCATTCATTTGAATCAATTATACCATCTTTTCTAATATCTATTATATCATATGAATTTTTTATTAATGTAAAATTAGGAACTTCTTTATTATCTCTTTTATACATATCATAAACTAAATTTTTATAATTTTCAAAATCTAATTTTCCTTCGTGTTTTATATCATTATTTTGAAAACAAATTATTGGACTTGAATAATATTTATAAATTAATGATTTTATTTCCATTATTATTGTTGAAGTGTTTGATTTTCCTTCATTAAGATATGGATTTGTATTATATAAAAATCTAATAAAATCTCTTAAATTTAATTTACCATCAAATGTAACTTTTCCTGATTTTAACATTATTTGATCAATTTCTAAATTTGTTAATCCAATATCAAGTTGTTTCATTATATTTCTAAATTGGAATTTATTTACAATAAAATCTTTATTATCACAATGTAATGCAGCATTTTCAAAAAATTTATTTAAATTAAATCTTGAAGATGAAACTACTCTTTTTATTTTATTTAATGGATCATTATCAAATGGTGTACTTAATGAATCAAATTTTTTCTTAAATAAATTACTGAAATAAAAATTATTTTGTGATTTTGCTAAAAGAGGATTTGATTTCATATTAAAATTTCTATTAGTCATTAATTTAGTATTATTATATCTTTTATTAATAAAATCATCATTTGAACTATATTTATCAAAATAAATTAAATTAAAAACATTAAATGGAATTGTATCTTTTCTTTCTCTTAAATCATTATTTGTATTAATTCCAAAATATTTATTTAAATATTTTAAAATTGTATTTGTTTGATATTTTTTAGGAAAGAATGTATCAAAAGCATCAAAAAATTCTTTTAATGTTATTGAATGTTTATTTATATCATCATCTTCAAGATTATTTTTTTCATTTTTTTCAATTAAATTTTTTGATTTACAAAAGAATTTAAATGCATCTATTCCATTATAGAAATTCTCTTGCAAAAAGTGTTTAACATCAATATGCATTTTTTTATAAAAATCAAATATTTGTAATTTATTTTCTAAATCCATTAAAGTTAAATAATTTTTTTTATGACTATCTAAAGATGTAAAAAGTGATAATAATTCATCTTTTGTTAAATTAAATCCATTATTAAATAAATCATAATTCTTTTGATGAAATTTAACTAAATCTGAAAATTTAAATTTATCATGCTCTTCTGAATATTCATCAAAGAAATCTTTAATATTATCATATTTTTCACTAATAAACATTCCAAATCTTTCAATTATATCACTTGTCCATTCTTTATTTTTTTTCAAATCTGATAAATTTTGATTTGCTGTTACTTTAAATATATCTTTTAAATTTAAATTATCATTATCATTGTTACCATTTTTATTTGCTTGATTAATAAATTCTCTTATATCTCTTAATCCAATTTGTTTATTTTTTGATAAAGATATTGACATCATAACTCTTTCAATTTTAGAATCATTATATTCAAATTGTGAAATTTGTAAATCCTCACTAACAAATTTTTTAAAATCATTTATTCCAATTAAACCATCACCATCTTTATCAATTATTTCAAATATTTCATTATCAGATAATAATTTATTTTTAATAATAAATTTATTCATTTGTTCTAAAATAACATTTTCAATTTTATTATTATTTTGAACAATAGTACTAGTTGTATCATAGTCTTTAAATCTAAAAAGAAAAGTTTCTAAATCAACCATACCATTATGATAAAAATCTAAATAATTAAAAAATTGATCTTTTAAAGCAGGAGATAAAGGTAAAATTTCATCAATACAAGTATTAAAATCAATATTTGAAATAAATCCATCATTATTAACATCAAATTTATGAAATAAACCAGTTTCAGTAATATTTTTCATTTTCATAATTACTTTAATTTTCTTAACAATAGCTTTAAATTTATTATCAGTCATACTTTCTTTAGAAAATAAATTAATATTTGGCATATTTGCATCATTAGTATGTTTAAAGAATGAAGTTTTTGTAAATCTCATTAAAATACTTCTTAAATCATCATATGAAATTACACCATCTGCATCAACATCTAATTTACATATTACTTGTCTTGATATTTCTATTTCATGTTCTAAATTATTAATAAAACTCTTCATTTGATCTATAAATAAAGGTTTTGGTTTAATTAAATTTGAAGTTCTTGTTGAATTACCATTTGTTTGAATATAAACCATTAATTTTTCAACTTTATTTTCACAATTTTTTTCTAATAAATTACTTAGAATTTGACATAATTTAATAAATGGATCATTTAATTTTTCTTTATTGTAATAATATATTAAATTTAATAATTCAGGATAAATAACATATCCATTTACATCAAACATATTTGAAACTCTTAAAAATCTCATATGATCTTCATCAGAAATTTCTGGGAATAAACTTTGCATTGCTGAAACATATTCTATTTTCTTTAATGTACCCATTGAATATTGATCAAATTTTTCTAATTGATTTTTTAATCCTTCATATGATATTTTACTTTTAATTGTATTTATATATTGTTCACTTAAACTCTTATATGATGATGGTGGTTTTACATAATTAATTTCATCTAATAAACGTTGAGAATATACAAATTTACCATTTGGTTCATTTGTACATAATGAATCAAACATTTTTTGAATAAATTCAATTGAAAATGTATAATCAAGTAATTTCATTTTAGTTTTAAATGTATTAAAATCATATTTTTCATTTTTAAGAATATTTATTTTCAATCTATGTGCAATATCTTCAATATCTAATTTATATTTTCTTATAACATCTTGAATAATTATTAAAGGTTGATTAACGAAATTTAATCTTGAAATAAATTCATTTCTATCAATTACATTATCTTTTTTAATATCAATATAATCAAAAATTTTATCAAGTTCTTCAGCTGAATATTTTAATCCTTCTCTTTGCATATATTTAATAAAATTCATTCTTGAAATTACAACATCTTGAGTACTTACATTATATTGAATTAAATGAGAGAAATATTCATCAATTTTTAAAAATGATTTACTAATAATATTATTAATTTCTCTCATTGCATTTTTGAAAAATGTTTCATCATATTGAGGTTTTAATTGAGGATTATCAAAATATTTTATATAATCATTCATATTAAATTCTCTATCAGTTTTAACTAAATAATGATAAACATTTATTAATAATTCACCTTCATAATTTGATTTTTCTTTAATTAAATTAACAAATCCAGTTAAATCAATTGAATTTTTTGGATTTTTTTCATTATTAAAAAAGAAATTAGAACCACCATTCATATAAATAATATCTTTTAATTTATCCATAATTTCATGTAATTCTTCTGGAGTAACTTGAGATGTTAATATTTTACATGAATTTAAATGAATTTCAAATTCATTTAAAGAAAATGCTTCTACATTTGGAATATTTAAAAAATTTAATAAATTTATTATTTGTTCATCTGGATAATTTACATCATATTTTCTTAAAAGATTTAAAAATTCTCTATATGATATTTTTTGATCTAATGCAATAAAATATTTTCTTTTTAATTCTGGTAATAATGCAGTTATTGTTATTAATTTTTTTCTATTATCTTCTGTTTCTTTTCTTCTATTTGCAAATTCATTTTTAATCTGATTTATATTTTTTTCTTCTTCTAATTTACTTGTATTATTAGGATTTCTATATGATAAATTTTGACTTCTTGCAACATCATCACTTGTTCCTCTTAAATGAAAACCTTTTTTAAGTGAATTATGAGTTGTTCTTTTTCCTCTTGCTGTATTAAAACTTTTCATAAAATTATTTCTTCCTTGATTATAACCATTATTATTATTATTATAATATCTTAAATTTCCAGATTTCATATTAAATTGAGTTTTATTATTATTATTAAAGAAATTTTCTCTTCTAAAACTTTCATAATTTCCAGAAGGCATTTGACTTTTAGAAAGATCATTTTTTCCATTTGCTTTTATAATTATCATTCTACAATCTTTAAGTAATTGTGCCATAAATTTCATATAATCAATATTATCTAATTTATTATAATAATCAATAATAGTATTTGCAACATTTTGATCAATTTTATTATTTATATTACTTACCATTAATGCATTCATACATTCTTCTTTTGAAATTGTTCCTGTATTATTTCTATCAAAATTTCTTAAATTTGAAATAATTATACCTTTAAAATATTCAAAAGATTTAACTACATCTAAATCAAGATAACTCAAAGGATTTCCAACTGTAACTTTATTAAATTTAATACTTTTTTGATTAGCATCATTTAAAAATTTAAATTGGCAATTTTTATTATTTTGATAATTATTATAAATATTTTTAACTTCATGTTGAGGAAAATTTCTAGCATTAATATCATAATAATTTTGTAAATAATCATCAGCACTTTTTTCTAAAATAGTATTAAGAGATTCTTTTGGTCTTAAATCTTCAACATTTTGATAAGGATTAATTAAATCTTTTGCCATAACATTTTGTGCATGATCCATATCCATTTTTAATTGAATATTCTTTTTAGTTAAAGTCAATTTTTCATTTTGATATTTTGAGCCATTAATAATATTATCATCAAATCTAACACAAATAATATTTCCTCTTGTTAATAAAGTCCCAACACCAGGAAAATTTTTACTAATAAATGTATTTTGTCTTATAGATTCACCTATATATTGAATTAAATTTTTAATTAAATTTTGAACTTCATCTTTAGATAATGAAACACTATAAGCAATTTCAGCATAATTTAATTTAACAATACTAATATCTTTACTTTGTTTTTGATTAAAGCAAATTATTCCTTTTTGACGAGTAAATTCACCTGGAACTAAATTACCATTAAATTCATTTGATACTATAAAAATTGGAGTTTTACTTTTTTTATCTCTTATAAATTGATTTGTTGTTCCTTCTAAATTAACATAATAATTATTAAATGTAAATGTTCCAAATCCTTTTATGAATGTTCCTTTTCCTTGATAGTAATTTTGTGCTATATTTGTTGATAATGCTTTCCAACATCGATCTATTGTGTCTTGATTGTAATTACTTATTATTACTTCTCTGTCTATATTTATACCTGAGTTTGCTGAATTTATTGCTTTTGTGTTGATACTGTTTACTAGTGATGCATCTTTTATTATTGGATTGTTTGTATACATTTTTATTTTATTTTTTATTTTTTGATAGTTATATTAAATAATAATAATTTTTTTATTTTATTTTATTTATTATAGAAATGTATTATCTTGAGTTTTCTTTTTAATTATATTTTTGAATTATAATTTATTCTTTTTATTTATTATTTTGGCTCTGTTAATGCATAATTATTTTTCATTATTGGTATACAATTACTAAAATATGAAGATAGGTTTTTTGGATTTAAATTTGATTTTAATTTATTATTTTTTCCAACAAATGCTCTTTTCAAATAATTATCATTTAAGAAATTCTGTGTTTGATTAAATTTATTATTAATAATATTTAGATTTGTTTTAAAAATTCCTTCACCCACATTACTAGTTGCATTAAAATTTATATTTACAATAGGTAATAAATATTTCATTATTAAAACTAATAAACTATATTTTTCTTCTTTTGAAAAAATTGTAAAATCACATTTTTTAATTGAATCAATATGAATATAAAAATTTTGATTTTTTTTAATTTCCTCATCTTCAAAAAATAAATTTAAACAATCCTCAAAAAAATTAAATAATCCACTATATTTATTTTCATAATTAAATATTTTAAATTCATATTTAGAAATTTTATTTTTTAATTTTTCAATTTCTTCATTTTTACTTTGAATAGTTTTTTCAAGATTAAGAATTTTTCTTTCTTGACCAGAAATAAAAATAGAATTTGAATCATTATATCCATTTAAAAGTGATAAAGAATTATTTGTATTACCTAAACTTAATATTCTATTACTTATTGGACTTTTTGAATTTTTAATAAAAAGTCCTGTTGAATTATCATAAACTGAATTACTTTTATTATTATCATTTTCAACACTTACACATAAATTATTCTTTTTTATTTTACCAACTAATTTTTTTTCAACTCCATGATGTATTTTTAATTCATTTTCCAACGCTAAAATTCTTTCTTTTAATATTTTATTATTTTTCTCTAATTCTGCAATTTTTTGTGATTGATATTCAATTTGAACTAATAATTCATTATTTTGTAATAAAGTTAATTTATTACTGACATCCATATATTGAATATTTAATTTAGTTACATTTTTTTGTGTTTCTTGTAAATTTTCTATCATTCTTTTTTTTATTTTAGAATATTTGAGTTGATTATTTACTTCTTGTGTACGAAATTTATTTTCATGTTCTTGTTTTAATTTTTCATTCTTGTCTTTCAATGATTTAATTTCTTCTTTATTAACTTCATTTTCTAAATTTAATTGATTAACCAATTCAATTCTTTGATTGAAAATTTCTCTATTTGTTCTATTGTATATTTCATCTTTTTCTCTTTGGAATTTTAAATTTTCAATTTCATTTTCTAATTTTTTTTGAGCTTTATAATGATTTTCAATTGTATTTAAATTATCTTCTTTTAATTTTGCTATTCTTTTTTCTGCATTTGCTAATTGTATTTCAGCATAACTACATGCTGCATTTCTTACTTTTAATTCAGCATTTTGTTTTGATAAATTATTTACTTCAGTTAATAATTTTATAATATTTTCTCTAAGTTGTTTAATTGTTCCATTATCAAGTATTTTTTGATATTCATATGGAATTGTGTTTTTATTATCTACTTTAGGTAATTCTTGTTCTTTTTTTGCAACAGACATTTAATTATTTTTTTATTTTATTTAATTGTATTATTTTCAATTTTTCAATAAATAATAAAAATTTAAGATATTGTTAATTAAATTATTATAAATAGAATAAAAAAAAAGATAAATCAAAATTAAAATTTACTTTTCAAATTTTCATAACAAATAAATAAAATCAAAAATTAATAAAATATTTAATTCTATATTTATAAAAAATGTATAAGAAACCTAATAATAAATAAATATCTAATATATTATTAATTAAATAAAAAATTATTGGATAAGAATTCATATATATTTATTATAGATTTTTTACATTTAAGTTTTATTTTAATAGTTTTTTTTTTTCAAAAAATATTGATTTTATCTTTTAATAAACTTGATGATGAAATAAAAACTCTTATTGATTTTATTAAGATATTCTCATATTATATTATTAGTAAAACATTATTTATTATTTTGAATAATTTTAAAAAACATAAAAAAATTAAAATTACTTTTTGATAATTTATTCTTTATAATAAATAAATAAAATAATAAATATAAAATGATTATTTTCTGAAAAATTTTTTTAAAAATGTTTTAAAACATTATATTTGAATATGAAAAATTCTTTTAAAAAAATGAAAATAAATATATTAAAATCAAGAATTATATAAATTTGATTTTAGTTAAGTATATTAGTGTATCTTTATAACAAATGTAAATAAATATTATGTAATATATAAGGATAATTTAAAAAAATAAATTTATTTAATTATAATCATATTTAAAATTTTAAAAGAATTATATTAAATTTGATATATAATATAATTTTATTATATATTAAATGAAGAATTTTTATTTTTTATTATTTTCTTTTTCTTCTAATTGTTTTTTTATTTCATTTCGAGATTTAAGTAATAAACTATCAATTCCTATTTCTCGACGATCAATTTGTTCTTTCAATTTTTTTCTATCTTTTATTATTTCTGAAAAAACTTCTGGTTGTTGATTTAATTCTTTTTCCCTTTTTTCTTTATCATCTCTTATTTTTTTTTCTCGAAATTCTTTTAATTGTTTTTCTTTTTCACTTTCTTCTTTTTTATCTATATCTTTTACATATTTCATTTCTTGAACTGTTTTTTTTTTCTCCATTCTTTTACATTTGAAGTATTCTTTCATTTTTAACTTTTCTTTTTCTTTATCAATTTCTTGTTCAATTTTTTGGTTACAAATTTTTTCTTGTTCATTCATTTTTTTTTTCTTAACATCAAATTCATTATTAAGTTTATTATTTTTTTTTACTAATAAATTATATGTAAAAGTAGATAATTGAATATTTCTTTTAATCATCAAATTTTTAAAAAAAATATAATTTGTAAAAGAAATTAAAATACCAAAATATTTTTTATCTTTTGGATTTTCTAAACCTTTTCTAGTAACATTAATAAACATTTCTTCTGATATATTTAGTTCTTTTATTATCTTTTCTAAATAATTCTCAATTAATAAAATGAATTGGTTAAATATTTCTCCTTGTTTAATTGTATTTTCTTCTATTTCTGGTAAAAATAAATAACAATTTTGATCTATAAATTCTTCTATTTTATTTCTAAATTCCTTTGATATTAATATTTTATAAATTTCATTATAAGCTTGATTTATGTCATTTGAATTCATTTTTCTATAATATATTTTATAAATACTTAAATACTTAATTCTTTGAAAAAAGGGAAAAATTCATTAAATTTTTTAAATCATATAAAAATAAACTATAAAATATTAAAAAAAATTATAAAAAATTAAAAATTAAAATAATAAAATTAAACAACTTTTGAAAAAACAAAAAATCTTCTATTTTAAAAAATTGTTAATTTATTTTAATAATCTATTCTTAAATTATTCTATATATATTTCATCTTTTCTTTGAAATTTTTAATTTCAATTTATTAATTTTTTTAATTTTATAACAGTTTAAATTATATTTAAATTATCATCTTTTAATTATTCTATTCTTTTTTCTACATTTATGATATACAAAATAATTAAAAAAAAAAATACCTATAAAATAAAAAAAAAAATAAAATATTTAACAAAATGATAAAACAATAAATAAAACCAATAAACTAAAATAACAAAATAATATAAAAAAAAATATTTAAAAACTAATATATCCCAATTACAAATAAAGCAAATACCTTCTTTGTGGAATAGTTTCACTATAATTAATTTCTTCCCTTCTTCCATCTTTAAAAATCCCACTATCCATTCTACTAGTTCTAGCATTATAATAAATACCTTGTCCAGTGATTTCATCATTACTAAAATTTCCAAAATACTGATGACCACTAGGCCAAGTATACAACCCAAACTTTAACTTAGAATCCTTCCATTCACCTTCAAAAACTTGTTGACTTTCCCCCCATTTCATAATACCATAATCGCCTCTAATACAAGATTTAAATTCTCCTTGATATAATCTCCCATCAGTATAATCCATAGTACCAATTCCAGTAATAACGCCTTTCTGCATTTCCCCTTTATAAACATCACCATTATTACATTTTAATATTCCAATACCATTAAAAGTTCCTTCTAAAAATTCACCTTCATATGTTTGACCATCAGGCCATTTAATTTGACAATAACCTTCAAGTTTATCTTTCTTCCATTCACCTGAATAAATTCTTCCTGTTTGTGTTGTTAATGTACCATAACCTTCGTTTAATCCGTCTTTAAATTCTCCTATATATGTGTTACCTGATATATTTACATTTTTACCGAAACCATCTTTGAAAAAATCATTTTTGAAATAGCCATAATAACGACTTCCTCCTAAAAGAAAGAGGAAACCTCTACCGTAAGCTAAACCATTTTTTTTGTTTATTTCACCATAGTAGATACTACGATTTGTTTTGAATACTTCTTTTATTTCTACTTCTATTTTACCATTTTCATAAGGAGGGATTTTTAATAACATTTCTTCCATTTCTTTTTTGTGGTTTAAAAGTTTTTTATATAAGTTATTTATAAAATAATTTCCACATATTATTACATGATTTTTTAAATATGATGTAAAACGTTCTTTGTCTATATTTTCGAAATCGAGTTTATATTTTGTTTTATTAAAGTCTGAATTTTGTCGAAGATTATTAATTATTGTTGGGATTGTGTTTGGGAATTTTTCATATGTATTTATTATAATTTTTATTAATGATAATAATATTGAATTTTTATATATACAATATGATGCTAAAGAATGCATATCTAGTTTTTCATTTTTAGTTTTCATATTTCTTATTAATAATTCTTCTAATTGTGGTAAATAATTTAATACTGAGTCTTCAATTTCTTCATAATTTTTTTTTATTTCATTTAATTCATTTTCATTCATTAAAATATCTTTTGTATATATTACTGAATGTTTTAAATGGGATTTTATACAAACTTTACATAAATTTTCCACACATTTACTACAATAAGCAATTAAAGATTGTGTTAAATGTTTAGTACAAATATGAAAAGTAATATTATGATTAATATCTTTCAATATAGAAAAACTACGATTAAAAATTCCAAATTCTTTATTATTTTTAATTTTAAATACTTTTTCTTGAAATATAGCAGCTTTTTCATTATCTGGTAATTCATCAGTAAATAAATCAAGAAAAGTTACTGCATCATAATAATTATTTCCACATTTGCAAATAGATTTAATATAAGCTTTAGATTCTCTAACATTTATTTTTATTTCAGGAATATATTCACATTTTTTACAAATAGTAATTCTATTTTTAATTATTTCATCTAACATTTATTATAAAACTCAAATCAAATTAAAAAAAATTAATTTTTTAATTTTGATAAAAATTATTATTTACAAGTAATGGAAAAAAAATCTTTAGGTGATATGATACGTAAAAAAGCAGAAGAAAAAAAAGAACAAGAAATAAAGAAAATAAATTTAGGAGGAAGACCAGAATCAAGAGGAAACATAAGGCGAAAAAATTCAAGAAGTATGACAAAATTATCAAGTGGTAAAATATCAAATTCTCCATCAAGAAGAGGATCATCAAAAAGAGCATTTTCAAGAGGTCGTTCAAAAAATGCATCAAAGAAAAGCTCAAGAAACAGTTCTCGTTCAAATTCATTAAGAAATTCTCCAAGAGGAGATTATAATAGAAGTCAATCAGGATTTTTTAAAAAAAAATTTAAATGCGTTAAAACTTATGTAAAAGCTCATACAGATTTTATAGAAAGATTAATAATATTAAGAAATGGAAAAATTGTATCATGTTCAAATGACTTTACAATTAAATTATGGGATATATCAGAAATACAAAAAAAACCAATGAATGTTTATAAAGGACATATTAATACAGTTACTGATGTAATTCAATATACAAATACACATTTAATTTCAGTTTCAAAAGATAAAACAATTAGAAAATGGAATATTAGTTCAGCTAAAGAAGTTTATTGTTATACATTTAATACTCCATTTTTATGTGTTTGTCCAGCAACTGATACTACTGTTTGTTGTGGAGGTGGTGATAAAACTCTAAGATTTTTTGATTTGAGTACTGATAAAGATGTAGATGAACTTTTTCATTTAGAAGGTCATCAAGATATTATTAATTGTCTATTGCAAATTAGTAATACAGTTATTGCAAGTGGTTCTAGTGATAATGGAATTAGATTTTGGGATTTTGAAAATAAAAAACATTTATATACACTTGAAGGACATACTGGTCCAGTTAGTTGTATGAAAGTATTAAAAGATAAGAGATTTGCTAGTGGAAGTTATGATAATACTATTATTATTTGGAATATTGAAAAAAGAGATGCTGAATTGAAATTTCAAGGGAGAACTGGTCATATTTTATGTATGAATCAATTATTTGATGAAAGAATTATTTGTGGTGGGACTGATTGGAGTATTATTATTTTTAATATGACTACTACTGCTATTGATGTTACTATTGAAGGACATAAAGAAGCTGTTAGTGGAATTGTTATTAGTAAAGATGGACAAATTATTACTGCAAGTAGAGATCAAAGTATTAAAGTTTGGGAATAGATTGTATTTTTCATTTTTCAATTTTTTTTTAAAAGAATTTTTTTAATGTTTTTTGTTTATTTTGTATTTTATTAAAGAAAAATTTTATTTAGTTATTAATTTTATTTTTTAATTTTTTTTCTTTTTTTTAAATAATAAATGTTAACGAAAAGTAAGAATTATACATTAAGAGATTTTAGATATTTCTAAATTGAAAAATATAAATATTGTTTCAAATAAAGAAAATATTAATAGAAATACTCCAAATAAAATAAGAGAAACTGCAAGGACAAGTAATAGCAAAAATAAAATGAATAATTGTGAAATTAAAAAAAGAAGTGAATTAATTATATTAAAGAATGAATTGAATAATTATAAAAATCAAAATTTAATTTTATCACAAAGAAATCAATATTTAAAAAATTTAATTTTATTTAATCAAAATAAATGTAATATTTTACAAAAAAACTTCAATCATAAAATAAATTTACTAACAAATAATAAGTCATTTGATTTTAATGTATTAGATAAAATTCTTTTCTCATTTCATTCTTTAATTAATAATTTAATAGATATACTTGAAATATTTATATTTGATGAATCATTAAAAAAAGTGGAAAATAATTTTGCTGATGATTTAATAAATGATATTAAAAATAAATTAATAAACAAATTTAAATTTATAGAAAAAAATAATTATGAATGGTTGGATGGTTTAAGTAATGAAATTAATAGAATAAAAAATTGGAATGAATCAAATGATTCAGAATATTATATTCAAGAAAAATATAGAGCATCAAGTCAAGAAAATATTTATAAAAAAAAAGGAAAATATCATTGTAATATAAATCTATCAAGAGGTGACAATAAATCAATAAATGAAAAATTTAAAACAACAAAAGAAACAAATTCTTTAGATGATATAAGTTTATTAAAACATAATAAAAGTTTAACTGAAATAAAAATTAAAAATAATATTCCTAATGAAATACAAATAAAAAATTTCCAATTTAAAACATATTTAGTAAAAAAATCAAATAATTTAAATAAATCATTACACAAAGAAACAAAAAAAAAATTTTACGATTATTATTATAATGATGAAGAAATTAACAACTTAACATAAAATTAAAAATATAAATAAATATAATATAATACAAATAAACCAAAAAATAAATAAAAAAAACACATAATTAATTAAAAAATAAATTTTTTTTAACATCAATTAAATATATAAAAAAATAAAATGTCAGTTAATCAAAGAATAATAAAAGAGACTCAAAAATTAAAAAAAGATCCAATAAGTGGAATATCAGCAGAACCATTCAGTGATAATCCAAGATATTTTAATGTAGTAATAAGTGGACCAAAAGATAGTCCATATGAAGGAGGAAAATTTCATCTACAATTATATTTACCAGAAGAATATCCAATGGTTCCTCCAAAATGTATTTTTATGACTAAAATTTATCAT
>JAEEGK010004483.1_pt1 | contig 34179 bp, 38 predicted proteins | sample 8958771 | NCBI WGS metagenome assembly JAEEGK01 (sample SAMN16246547, study PRJNA631951) | gut metagenome | biome: gut microbiome; feature: rumen; material: SC-attached | host: Bos | place: Iran: Karaj | collected 2018-10 | reverse complement strand
CGACTCCAATCACTCCTATAGAGATCGAACAGAAAACAAGACATATCACTTTGGCATATTTCGACCAGAAGAGCACGGTGGATTATATCGGAGCCTGCCAGGGTATTCCGATATGCTTTGATGCCAAAGAGAGCGCCGTTGAAACCTTTTCTCTTCAAAACATACATGATCATCAGGTCAAATTCATGTGTGATTTCAGTTCCCAGGGCGGTATCGCTTTCTTTTTGATCTATTACAAGAGTCTGGATAAGATGTATTTTTGCCCGATAGAGGATATGAAAGTTTTCACAGACAGGGCTGCATCGGGAGGAAGAAAAAGTATCCCCATAGGAGAGATGAAAGAGGAATATTTCTTCGGTTCAAAGACCGGAATAATGGTTCCTTATCTTGACATGATCGATAAATATCTTTCTAAAAAAGCAAAATAGGAAAGTTTATTGTATAGAATTTTCAAAAAAACTTGACAAATATTTAGTTTGCTACTATGCTAATTGGGTAGCAAGTTAACGCACTAAAGCGCAACCGCAGGAAATAAATGGTCCGGTGGTTGCTAATATTATTTTTAAAGGAAAACGATATGAAGCAGTTGGTACACACTCCTGACGGAGTAAGAGACATATACGGAGAAGAGTTCTTACGTAAAGTTATGATCGAAAACAAGATCAAGGACGTTATAAAGCTTTACGGTTACGAAGACATCGCCACTCCAACTTTTGAATATTTCGACGTATTTTCAAAAGAAATTGGAACGACTCCCAGTAAAGATCTCTATAAGTTTTTTGATAAAGACGGTAATACGCTTGTATTAAGACCCGATTTTACACCTTCTGTGGCAAGATGCGTTGCCAAATATTTTGATGAAGAAAAAGACCCCATAAGACTTACATATTGTGGAAATACTTTTGTGAACAATTCAAGCCTTCAGGGTAAACTTAAAGAGGTTACCGAGATAGGATGCGAACTTATGAACGATTCCAGTGTTGAGGCCGATGCCGAGATTCTGAACCTCGTTATAGAGTCGCTTTTGTCAAGCGGACTTAAAGATTTTCAGATTTCCGTGGGAGAGATGAACTTCTTTAAAGGGCTTTGCGAATATGCCGGAATGGATACTGAGAGTGAACTGTTATTGAGAGAGGCGATTTCTACAAAGAATTCTTTTACCGCACATGAAATGATCAATTCACTTTCCTGTGACGAGGACGCCAAAGAACAGCTCAACATGTGTGTTAACTGTATCGGAGGTATAGAAAAGATAAGTTCTTTGAAAGATAAGATCACAAATGAAAGATCTTTAAATGCCATAAAGAGACTTGAAGAACTTGTAGAGATACTAAAAATTTATAACACTGACAGTTATGTTTCTTTCGACCTTGGTATGTTAAGCAAATATAACTACTACACGGGTATCATTTTTAAAGCCTATACTTACGGCCTCGGTGATGCCCTTGTAAAGGGCGGCAGATATGACAATCTGCTTGAATCCTTCGGTTCGTCCAAACCTGCCGTAGGTTTTGTTGTTGTAATTGACGACCTTCTTATGGCGTTAAGAGGGCAACATATTTTGCCGGACGTATCCAAGCAAAAGACTATACTTGAATATGGACCGGCTGATTACGAAGAAACTGTCAAAAAGGCTCAGAAGTTAAGAAAAGAAGGGAAAGCGGTAACGCTTATCAAAAGATCATGAAAGACGAAAGATATCTTGTCTTCGCACTCGGTAAAGGAAGACTTGCCGATAAAACGATAGAACTGATGGAGAAGATCGGTATCACATGCGAAGAGATTAAAGACAAAAATACAAGAAAACTTATTTTTGTAAACGAAGAACTTAAACTCAAGTTTTTCCTTGCCAAAGGCCCGGATGTGCCCACATATGTTGAATACGGTGCCGCAGATATCGGCGTTGTGGGTAAGGATACAATACTTGAAGAGCAAAGACGCGCTTACGAGGTGCTTGATCTTGGATTCGGCAAATGCAGGATGTGTGTTTGCGGTCCCGAGAGTGCGCAGGAACTTTTAAAGCACCATGAGATGATCAGAGTGGCAACTAAATACCCTGTGATCGCCAAAGATTATTTTTATAACGTTAAACACCAAACGGTTGATATCATAAAACTTAACGGTTCTGTTGAACTCGGTCCCATCGTGGGGCTTTCCGATGTCATCGTAGATATTGTGGAGACGGGATCCACGCTTAAAGAAAACGGACTTAAGGTTTTGGAAGAAATATGTCCGCTTTCCGCGCGTATGATCGTTAATCAGGTTTCCATGCAGATGGAATCCGAGAGGATAAACGATCTCATTACCCGCCTCAAGGAGGTACTAAATTAATGAGAACAGTAAAATTGACAAAAGAAGTTTCGGAAGACATACTCAAAAATCTTCTTAAAAGAAGCACAACGAACTATGGAGAATTCGAACAAAGAGTTGCCGAGATCGTTGATAACGTTAAAGAGAACAAAGATAAAGCTTTGTTTGATTACACGTTAAAATTTGATAAGTGTTCACTCACAAAAGATACCGTGAGAGTATCAAAAGAAGAGATCAAAGAAGCATATGAAAAGCTCGATAAAGAATATATCGAGGTAATAAAAGAAGCCGCGGCCAATATCGCAGATTTTCACAAACGTCAGTTGAGAAACACCTGGATTGAGACCCGTCCCGACGGTTCAATACTCGGTCAGCGTATTACCCCTTTGGAGAGCACCGGTTGTTACGTTCCCGGCGGAAAGGCAGCATATCCTTCAAGTGTATTGATGAACATTGTTCCCGCAAAGGTTGCGGGAGTTCAAAGAATAGTTATGGTAACACCGCCCTCCGCAGAAGGTAAAGTTAATCCGGGAACTATAGTTGCCGCCGATATCGCAGGCGCTACGGAAATATATAAGGTTGGCGGTGCACAGGCTATCGCCGCACTTGCATACGGAACCGAGTCTATTCCGAAAGTTGATAAGATCACAGGACCCGGAAATATATATGTGGCACTTGCAAAGAAGGCTGTGTTCGGTAATGTGGGAATCGATTCCATTGCCGGACCTTCCGAGATTGTGGTACTTGCAGATGAAAGCGCCAATCCCAGGTTTGTTGCTGCCGATCTTTTAAGCCAGGCAGAACACGATGAGATGGCATCCGCAATTTTGGTAACTACTTCCGAAAAGCTTGCAAATGAGGTTTCCGATGAAGTAGACGGATTCTTAAAAGTTCTCTCAAGAGAGAATATTATCCGTGCATCTTTGGATAATTTCGGTTATATTATAGTAGCAGACACAATTGATGAAGCCATAAATACGGTTAACGATATCGCAAGCGAACACCTTGAGATTTTGACCGTAAATCCCTTTGAGACAATGACGAAGATAAAGAATGCTGGAGCAATTTTCCTCGGAGAGTATTCTTCTGAGCCTCTCGGTGACTATTTTGCGGGCCCGAATCACATTCTTCCCACAAATGGAACGAGCCGTTTCTTTTCACCATTAAGCGTTGATGATTTCATCAAAAAGACAAGCATTATTTCATACTCGAAAGATGCTCTTTGCAAGGTTCACGAAAAGATCGAACTTTTTGCAAAAAATGAAGGACTTACGGCACACGCCAATTCAATTGCGGTAAGATTTGAAAAGTAATCCGAAAGGAGACTTAACAATGAGCAGAGTAAAACTCGTTGAAAGAGAAACAAAAGAGACTAATATTTCCCTTACCCTTGACCTTGACGGAACAGGACAGTCAACGGTGGATACCGGGATCGGTTTCTTTAATCATATGCTGGAGGGCTTTGCAAAGCATGGTTTTTTCAACCTAAAAGTTTCGGCAAAGGGAGACCTTATAGTTGATTGTCACCACACGGTTGAAGATACCGGTATTGTGCTCGGCCTTGCCATCAAAGAAGCTTTGGGCAATAAGGCAGGTATAAAAAGATACGGTAGTTTTATGCTCCCCATGGATGATGCGCTTGTTCTTTGCGCCATAGATCTTTGCGGAAGACCTTATTTTGAGTTTGACTGCGAGTTTGCAACAGAACGTATCGGTTATCTTGAAACACAGACGATCAGGGAGTTCTTTTATGCAATCTCATACAGTGCCGGAATGAACCTGCACATCAAAGTTTTATCGGGTATTAACGATCATCACAAATGTGAGGCTATGTTCAAAGCATTCGGTAAGGCCTTGGATGAGGCAACAAGTCTCGATCCCAGAACGACGGAAATACCTTCTACGAAAGGATTGTTATAATTTATGCGTAAGAAATTGAATCCCTGTATCTATCTTAAGAATGGGATGGCAGTTAAATATTTTAACGATGAAACAATCATCGAGACGGACCCCGTCAGACTTGCCAAAAGTTATGCGGATGCTCTTTGCGATGAGATAATCGTATTCGATCTTTCAAACGTAGATAATGAGCATGAAGCCGCGTTGGATGTCATTAAAGATATATGTGCTTCCGTTAAAGTTCCGGTAATCGGAGCCGGTAATGTAAAGCGCATGGAAGACATCAAGAAACTTTTGTACGCAGGCTGTAAAAAGGCGGTACTCAACTTCTCGAGAGACGATAACGTAGAGATACTCGGCGAAGTGTCCGGCAAATTCGGTAAAGAAAAGATAGTTGCCTGCGTTAACAGCGTTTCGGAGGTTACGGACAATCTTGATAACATCAACAAACTTACCGACGATGTTTTGTTTCTCGATGAAAAGATTGCTAAAGAACTGGATCTTTCTACACTTAAAACACAGATAACGGTTATGCTTTCGAACGTAAGTCTTGAAAAGCTGATAGAAGTATTCTCGCTTTCCGAGCAGGTTGCAGTTACGGGTGAAGTTATTAACGAGAATCTGTCGCAGTTTGATGCGATAAGAAAACTCATAGGAGTTGAAGAGGTTTCTTTCTCCACATTTAAACTTAATGAGAACGGTCTTATTCCCGTTATAGTTCAGGATTATAAGACCAATCAGGTTCTCATGATGGCTTATATGAACGAAGAAGCTTACGAGCAGACGCTTCGCACGCGTACAATGACTTATTGGTCACGTTCCAGAAAAGAACTTTGGATCAAAGGTGAGACCAGCGGACATTATCAGTACGTTAAATCATTAAGCTACGACTGCGATGCAGACACACTTCTTGCCAAAGTCGAGCAGATCGGTGCGGCATGCCATACAGGCGAGTATTCCTGTTTCTTTAACGATATAATCACATACGATTATGAGGAAAAAAATCCTTTCAGCGTTCTTTCCGATGTTTACGCGGTAATTGAGGACAGAAAGGCCAATCCCAAAGAAGGCTCTTATACGAATTATCTCTTTGACAAAGGAGTCGACAAGATACTTAAGAAAGTCGGTGAGGAGGCTACCGAGATCGTTATCGCAGCCAAGAATCCCAATGCCAATGAGATCAAATACGAGATATCGGATTTCCTTTACCATGTAATGGTTCTTATGGTTGAAAAGGGCGTAACCTGGGAAGAAATCATGAGAGAACTCGCCAACAGATAATGTAGGAGATTAGGATGCAGAAACTTGCATTACCCGAATCTGTCCTTATGGAAGTCTCAAAACCCGAACGTTATATCGGGCATGAGATAAACAGTGTTGTTAAGGACAAAAATAAAGTAGATATAAGATTTGCTATGTGTTTCCCGGATGTGTACGAGATAGGTATGTCACATCTGGGAATAGCCATATTATATGATATGTTCAACTCTTTCGAAGACACCTGGTGCGAAAGAGTTTATTCTCCATGGCCCGATCTTGACAAAAAGATGCGTGAGCTAAATATTCCTTTGTTTACGCTTGAAAGTCAGGAACCCGTCAAAAATCTTGATTTCCTCGGAATAACAATCCAGTACGAGATGGTATATACCAATATTCTTCAGGTGCTGGATCTTTCCGGCATTCCGTTTTATTCAAAAGACCGTACATGGGACGATCCCATCGTGATCGGCGGAGGTCCTTGCACTTACAATCCCGAACCTCTTGCGGATTTCTTTGATATGTTCTATATCGGCGAAGGTGAGACTGAGTACAGAGAACTTCTCGATATCTATAAAGAATGCAGAATGAACGGTGTTTCGCGAGAAGAGTTTCTTCATAAAGCAGCTCTTTTGCCGGGCATTTATGTTCCACAGATGTTGGATGTGGAGTATAAAGAAGACGGAACGATAAAAGATTTCGTTCCCAAGTATCCCGATGTTCCCAAAACCGTTAAAAAGGAACTGGTCCGAGACCTTGACGATACTTATTACCCCGAGAAGCCTGTAATTCCGTTTATTAAGGTTACCCAGGACAGAGTCGTGCTTGAAATCCAAAGAGGTTGTATAAGAGGATGCCGTTTCTGCCAGGCCGGACAGATATACAGACCAGTAAGAGAACGAAGTGTCGAATATCTTCTTGATAAAGCACATAAACTTCTTAAAAACACCGGTCATGAGGAAATTACGTTAAGTTCCCTTTCTTCATCGGATTATTCAAGACTTGACGAATTGCTCAACGAATTGATCAAAGAGTGTAATGAGAAGAAGGTTAACATTGCCCTTCCCAGTCTTCGTATCGATCAGTTTTCTCTCGATGTCATGAATAAGATTCAGGACATCAAGAAATCGAGTCTGACTTTTGCTCCCGAGGCAGGAAGTCAGAGAATGAGAGATATCATAAACAAAGGGCTTACCGAAGAGGATATCGTTAACGGTTCGAGACTGGCCTTTTTGGGCGGCTGGACAAAGGTTAAACTGTATTTTATGTTGGGTCTCCCTTTTGAGACCGACGAAGACATTAAAGGTATTGCGGATCTGTCCAATCTTGTTGCCGCTACGTTTTACGATACGGTACCAAAGGAAAAACGTGTAAACGGGCATGTACAGATAGTTACGTCGACTTCTTTCTTTGTACCGAAGCCCTTTACTCCGTTCCAGTGGGCCAAGATGGACAGCACCCGGGACTTTATTGATAAAGCATATAAAACCAAACAGTTCATCATGGGTGAGCTTAATCAGAAACATATAAAGTATAACTGGCATGAAGCGGACGTAAGCTTACTTGAAGGTGTATTCGCCAGAGGAGATCGAAAACTTTGCAAAGTTCTTCTAACCGCATATAAAAAGGGCTGTTTCTTTGATGCGTGGAGCGAATTTTACGATAATGAGAAATGGCTTGAAGCATTCAGGGAAGAAAATGTATCCATCGATTTTTATACTACGAGAGAGCGTGCAGACGACGAGCTGTTCCCATGGGATTATATCGACTGTGGCGTCAATAAATCCCATCTTTTAAGAGAATGGCACAAAGCTCAGGCAGGCGTTGTTACAAAGAACTGTAAAGTTCAGTGTGCAGGCTGCGGTTCCGCCAGATTTGATTGCGGTATTTGTGTGAACAGATAGTTGGAGAGACGATTTGAAGATAAGAGTTAAGTTTTCCAAAGTCGGAGTTTTAAAGTATATAGGACATCTCGATCTTATGAGGTACTTTCAAAAAGCCTTCAGAAGGACCGATATTAAGGTCAAGTATTCGGGTGGCTTTTCACCTCATATGATCATGAGTTTCGCCCAGGCGCTGGGTGTAGGCGTTGAAAGTCTCGGTGAATATTTCGATGTTGAGATTGAAGACGGCCAGGATGTTTCATGCATGAAAGACAAACTGAATGCAGAGATGGCGGAAGGTATAGAAGTCATCAATGTGACAGTTCTTCCCGAAAAAGCGCTTAATGCCATGGCCAGTGTCGCTGCTTCGGATTATGAGATTACGTTTACCGATGGCGTTAATCCCATCACCGAGAGCATGGTTGAAAAGTTCAAAGAAGCATCGGAAGTTCTTTATACAAAAAAAACAAAGTCCGGCGAAGCAACTTTTAATATCAAAGATTACGTTTTTGATGTACAATGTACTAAAGAGGGCGTATTTATGAAGGTGGATTCATCCTCCGCCGGAAATTTGAAACCTAAATTTCTTATAGAAAGCCTTTTGCAACTGGAAGATATTTGTGTTGACGACCATCCTTTTCACATTTTGCGAAAAGAGCTGTATTTAAGGACCCCGAACGGGGATTTGGAGCCGCTTGATCATGCATAAAGTTGTTGTTACAAGGTACAAAGATCTTATTGCCGCAATTGAGTATTCGAGTTCATTGAAACCCGTGAGGATTTTCTTTTCAAAACAGTCGAAAGTTACTCTCGGAAGTATTTATATTGGACGAGTTTCCAACATAAAACCCGAACTTAATGCGGCGTTTGTTGAATTTACCAATGAATTTACCGGTTATCTTCCTTTGGATGAGTGCGATCTCAAACTTAAAGAAGGAGATCTTATACCCGTAAGAGTAGTCAAAGAACCGGTCAAGTCTAAACTTTATTCTCTTTCCACCATGTTAGAGATAGTAGGAGAGTATTGTGTTGTTTCTTCGTCCTTTGATACCGTAACATTTTCAAAGAGACTTTCGGCCGATGACGTTAAACTGTTTAAAAAAGCTTTTTCCAAAGTTCCCGAACTTGAATCGGCATACGGAGCCATTATCCGCACGAATGCCAGCCCGGACAATATGGAAGCTTTGATCTCGGAATATATCGAGCTTGACAGGCGTCTAAAAAATATAGATATGTACAAAGAAAACAGAACGCTTTATACATGTCTTTACTATGAAAATCCCGGTTTTGTAAAATCATTGATGGATTTAAGAGAAGATTCCTTTAATGAGATCATTTGTGAAGATCTTGAACTTTATGATTTTGTAAGAGTTGTCTTTCCTGGAAAGGTTCGGCTTCACACAGATGACAGGATATCTTTGTCTGCTTTGTATTCGACCAAAAGATCGATCGAACTTGCCACTCAGAAGAAAGTAAACCTTAAATCGGGCGGTTACATTGTGATCGAACCCACAGAGACCATGACGGTTATCGATGTCAATTCCGGCAAGTTTTCAAACAAGAGAGAATCCAAAGAAGACATGATCAGGCACATAAACAAAGAGGCCGCTACAGAAGTCGCTTATCAGCTTAAGCTTCGAAACATCTCAGGGATGATACTTGTCGATTTCATCAATTTTGAAGACAAGCGTGATGAAAATGAATTGATAGAGTATTTCAAGATGCTCGTTAAGGATGATAATTGCAAAGTAAACATATACGGATTTACAAGACTGAAACTTTTGGAAATCTCAAGGCAGAAGATCAGAGGCTCGGTTTACGATTATTTGTCTTGACAAGTCTTTACAATGTTGCTATTATGTTTGAGTATGCCGCTTAGTGTGGTCTAAGTATGTTGTCAAAACATCACCGAAGCTAGCGAGAAAAATCCTTTCGGGGATTTAGATAGGAGGATAAGATATGTACGCTATAATTGCAACCGGCGGAAAGCAGTATAAGGTTTCCGAGGGCGACATTATCCGTGTTGAGAAGCTTGATGCAGAAGCAGGCAGCGAAGTTGTTTTCGACAAAGTTGTTGCTGTTTCCGACAAGGAACTTAAAGTCGCTAAAGACGTAGAAGGCGCTACCGTATCCGCTACTGTTATGGAACAGGGTCGTGGTAAGAAGGTTATCGTTTACAAGTATAAGAGAAAATCCGGATACCACAAGAAGAACGGACACAGACAAGCATACACACAGGTTAAGATTGACAAGATCAACGCATAATAAAGGTGTGATATGACAGAGATTTCTTTTTACAAAGATTCCGAAGATCAATTCACAGGTTTTAAATGCACGGGCCACTCGGGATATGCCGATGAAGGCAGTGATATCGTGTGTGCCGCAGTATCTATGCTCACATTTAACTTTGTCAATTCCGTCGAGAAACTCCTCGGAGTCAAGGTATATGTTGAGCAGCGTGAAGCAGATGCGTATTTGGACGTATCGATCGAAGCTTATCAAAGAGGCGATGTACAATTGTTGTTCAGATCGCTTAAGCTCGGACTTGAAGAAATCGAGAAGAACTATAAGAAGTATTTAAGACTGACAAAATAGGAGGTGTAAACCATGATGAAATTGAACCTTCAATTTTTCGCTCATAAAAAGGGTGTTGGTTCTACCAAGAACGGTAGAGATTCCGAATCCAAGAGATTAGGTGCGAAGAGAGCTGACGGACAGTTCGTTAAAGCCGGAAACATCATTTTCAGACAGCGCGGTACCAAGATTCATCCCGGTGTCAATGTTGGACGCGGCGGTGATGATACATTGTTTGCAATGGTTGACGGTGTTTTACGTTTCGAAAGAGTCGGAAGAGACAAAAAGCAGGCTTCCGTTTATCCCGTAGAAACAAAGTAATATTTCAGTTTTTCCGACAGCTTCAAGTTTTTGCGCTTGAAGCTGTTTGTTTTTAGTATTTTGTGGGTGTAAATATGTTTGCAGATAAAGCGAAGATTTTCATAAGAAGCGGAAAAGGCGGAGACGGACATGTTTCTTTCAGACGCGAAAAATATGTCCCGGACGGCGGTCCCGACGGAGGTGACGGCGGACACGGCGGAGATGTTATCTTTGAGATAGATGACGGCCTCAATACGTTAACGGATTATCGTTACCAGAGAAAGTTTGCCGCAGAAGACGGTGAAGACGGTAAAAAGAGAAACTGTCGCGGAAAAGACGGCGAAGATATAATCTTAAAGGTTCCCGAAGGAACGATAATAAGGGACGAAGAAACCGGAAAGATCATGCTTGACATGTCCGGCGACAACAGAAGAGTCGTATTTCTGGAAGGCGGTAAAGGCGGACTCGGAAATCAGCACTATGCAACGAGCACGATGCAGGCTCCCAAATACGCGAAACCGGGTCAGCCCGCAAAAGAGTTAAACGTTATTCTTGAACTTAAATGCATTGCCGATGTCGGTCTTGTAGGATTTCCCAATGTCGGCAAATCGACGTTTCTTTCTATCGTATCAAATGCAAAACCGAAGATCGCAAATTATCACTTCACAACCCTCAATCCCATACTGGGAGTTGTTGACATTGAAGGAGCGGGAGGATTTGTGATAGCAGATATTCCCGGGCTTGTTGAGGGAGCCAGCGAAGGCGTTGGACTCGGACTTGACTTCTTAAGGCATATCGAACGCACAAGAATACTTGTTCATGTTGTGGATGCAGCAGGTACGGAAGGAAGAGATCCGATCGAAGATGTTAAGCTTATCAATAATGAGCTTAAAAAATACGGTTCCGATGTTTCCAAGAAACCTCAGGTGATCGCCGCAAACAAGCTCGATGTATGTGAAAATCCCGATGAGATCGTTCAAAAATTGAAAGACGAATTTGAACCCGAAGGATATGAAGTATTTCCCATCAGTGCAGCTTCAAACAAAGGTGTAAAAGAGCTTATCTATCATTTGAGTGAGATGCTTAAGAAGTATCCTAAAAAAACAGTTGTTTTCGAACCCGAAATGACACCTGAATTCGGAGGACTTTACAATAATGAACCTTTTGAGGTTTATTACGACGAAGAAGAGAACGAATATGTTATCGAAGGTCCGAGAATTGAGAAGATGCTTGGTTATACCAATCTCGATTCCGAAAAAGGGTTCATGTTCTTCCAGAAATTTCTTAAAGAGAACGGTATTCTCGACAGACTGAAAGAACTTGGAATTAACGAAAAAGATACAGTCAGAATGTACGGTTATAAATTCGATTATTTTGAATAAACAGACAGTTGTCCTTATGGACTAATCATTTTTAAGGTATTACAATGAACAGTAGACAGAGAGCATTTTTAAAGGGGCTTGCGCAGAATATCGATTCGACATTTCAGATCGGTAAAAATGCATTGTCACCCGAGATCACAGAGGCCGTAAGAGAAAGCTTTAATACAAGAGAACTTGTTAAGATCACGGTCCTCAAAAACTGTATGGACGATCCCAAATCGATGGCTTTGATGCTCGCCGAAAGGACGGGTTCCGAGGTTGTCCAGGTTATCGGTAAAAAGATTGTTTTATACAAGGAAGATAAAGATAATAAGAAGATCATTCTTCCCAATTAGTAACGGAGATTATTGTGAAAAAACGCGTTGGTCTTTTTGGCGGCACATTCGATCCCATTCATTACGGTCATTTGATGCTTGCAGAAAATGCATACGATTCGTTAAAGCTTGATGAGGTTTTGTTTGTTGTAAGCGGGAAATCTTATTTAAAGAGCAATGTTTCCAAAGCAAAGGACAGACTTTCAATGACTTCGCTTGCCATTTCCGATAATCCGCACTTTGCGCTTTCAACAGTTGAGACAGACAGAGGAGAAGACGTTGATTCATATTCGTATGAAACGATACTTACGTTAAAATCGCACAATCCCGATACGGATTATTATTTTATGGTAGGTGCAGATTCTTTTACTTATATGGACCAATGGAAAAAACCGGATGTTATTTTTGAAAATACGACGGTTACCGTTGCTTTCAGAGAAGGCGCTTCAATTGAAGAACTGAAAAACAAGGCAAACGAGTATAAAGAAAAATATGAAAACGTCAATATTGAATTTCTTCCCTTTATGAACATCGGAATTTCTTCGACCGATATCAGAAACAGGGTAAGAGAAGGACGTACAATACGATATTTGACGCCCGAAGCCGTTTCTTTGTATATTGATAAAAACGGTCTTTTCAGAGCTTGAACATATGGCAGATTTTGAACTTATAGCGGATAAACTACATAAGATTCTGAATGAACACAGATTTTTCCATACGCTCGGTGTATCATACACCGCACAGGCTCTTGCCATGAAATACGGATATGATATAAATAAAGCCGCTATGGCAGGGCTTTTGCATGATTGTGCAAAATCTTATACTCCGGATGAACTGCTTAAGATCTGCGAGGATAGATCGATAGAGATAAGCAATATAGAAAAAGATCATCCCGCACTTTTGCATGCAAAGGTCGGAGCATTTCTCGCCCGGACCGAATACGGTATAGAAGATTCGGAAATATTAAATGCGATAAGATATCATACGACCGGTAAACCCTGTATGAGCGAGCTTGAAAAGATCATATATGTTTCCGATTATATCGAACCGGGCAGATATAAGATGAATCGTCTTTCTGAGATAAGAAAGAAAGCATTTGAAGATCTTGATGAAGCATTGTTAATGATACTTGAGGATACGATCAATTATCTTAATGCGACAAAAAACGAGGGTATTGATCCGTTAACGATCGAGACCTATGAATATTATAAAGAAAACAGATAAAAGTTATTAGAGAGGATTTTAATGGAAATAAAAGAATTGACCGGAATAGCCATAAGTGCACTTGAGGATAAAAAAGGAGAGGATATCAAATTACTCAATATAACGGGTATTTCACCAATCTCTGATTATTTTGTGATCGCGACCGGTAATAACTCTAATCAGATGCAGGCGATGGCAGATGAAGTTTCCGAAAAGCTTGGTAAAGCCGGCGCCACGCTCAAGCATACCGAAGGATATGATGCAGCGAACTGGATACTCATGGATTACGGTGATTTCATGATCCACATATTCAATCCCGAGAGCAGAGATTTCTATAATCTCGAAAGAATCTGGCGTGATGCCAAAACCGAATAAAAATTAAGCGGACTCGATTGAGCCCGCTTTTTTATGTTTCACAGAATTATAAGTTTTGTAAGTAATAGTATTGTTTAATGGAAAAATCTGTATACACCGAACACTTTGCCGAGGATCATACAATCATTTACTATTATGGGATCCATAGTATCGTTTTCCGGCTGTAATCTAATATGATCGCTTTCTTTGTAGAAGGTTTTGACCGTAGCGGAATCATCAATAAGAGCAACAACGATATCACCGTTACGAACATCCTGTGTACCTTCAACGAGTACCTGATCACCGTTCATGATACCGATATTGATCATCGAATCGCCTTTTACTTTAAGAATGAAAGCTTCACCTTTCGGAACATATTCCATCGGAACGGGGAAGTAATTTTCAATATTCTGTTCGGCAAGAATAGGCTGACCGGCGGCAACCTGTCCTACGATGGGAATGCTGACCGTTTCTGTACGGACCATATTGAAAGAATCGTCGCAAATCTCTATTGCACGAGGCTTTGTAGGGTCACGTCTTATATATCCTTTGGCTTCAAGACCGTTAAGATGAGCGTGGACGGTAGAAGTGGAACTGAGCTCCATTGCTTCTCCGATCTCTCTTACGGTCGGAGGATAACCCTTTGCAAGAATTTCCTGTTTGATATATTCAAGTATCTTTTTTTGCATAGGAGATGCTGCTTTGAATTTAGATTCCATTTCTTTCCCTCCGAATCATTAAATGGCAAACATACATTTGGTTACATTTAAAATATATCATATAAAATTAGAAAAAGCAAACATATATTTCGAAAATATGTTCGAAAAAAGTATTGACAATCGAATGGCCGTTCGATATTATATAGGTATACCAAACGAATGTTCATAACGGATGTTCGATATTTCGAGGTTAAAAATATGAAGAAGACAAATAACATTTCAATAATCAAAAGAAGAAGAGAATTAAAAAGAAAAATTACTTTATTCTGCCTGTTAACCGTTGTAACTGTCATATTGGCGGTTCTGTTTGTTTTCGGTTCGAAATCGGTCGCCTCCGACGGTTCGGTAAAAGATTATAATAAATATTATAAGAGCATTGAAATCTCGGGAGATGATTCTTTATATGAATTGGCTTCCAGATATTCCGTTCCCGATCTGATGACGGAAGAAGAGTTCATTACAGAAGTAATGTTCATAAACAATATGGAAAGCGATAAGCTTTCATACGGAAAGAGTTTTATCATTATTCCTTATTATTCATAATACATTCCTCAAAAGGTAATTATTTTCACTCCACTTACCATACCCATCATAAAAATCCCGCTCGATCAATTCGAACGGGATTTTTATCAATCATGATTTTCTCTTAATTTAACAATGTTAGCAGCACTTCTTCGACGTTCATCTTCAATTGCCGCATAATGTTTCTTTGTGGTATTTACATCTTTATGTCCCAGAACATCCGCAACAAGATAAATGTCACCGGTTTCTCTGTAAAGGCTTGTACCGTAAGTGCTTCTTAGCTTATGAGGCGTTATTTTCTTTATGCTTGTAAGATTTGATGCATATTTCTTTACAAGATTCTCAACACTTCTTACACAAAGACGTTTGTTTTGAAGTGATAAAAACAACGCATTTTCACTTCCTGCTTCCGGTATGATCCTGGTTCTTATTTCCAGATAATCGGTAAGCGCCGTATATACTTCATCTCCGAAATAGACTGTGGCTTCTTTGCCGCCTTTTCTTCGGATCAAAATACCGTTCGTATTAAAGTCGATGTTGTTTATATCAAGTCCGACCAGCTCAGACACACGGATTCCGGTTCCGAGCATTAATGTAAGTATGGCAACATCTCTGTATTTTGTTTTATTATGGAATCTTAATTGATTGGGAGTGAGTTTTTCGCCTTCCTCGACCATATCAAGCAGATTGGCCACTTCATCGGGTTCGAGTCTTATTATCTCTTTCTGGTGTATTTTGGGAGGACTCACGAGACTCGGTGCATTTGTCTTGATAAGTTCGGAAGTAAAAAAGTATTTGTACAATGAGCGAAGAGAAGAGAGTTTTCTTGCTTTTCCACGTTCATCGTTTGTGATCTCTCTGTCCTTTTTTTCGTATAGGCTCAAATATTCAAGATATTCTTCAATATCTTCACGCTTTACATTGTCAAGAACGGAAAGAGGAAAGTCTTTTATTTCCGTATTCTTAAGCGAAGGATTGGTCTCATGAAGGAACTCAAAGAACAGTCTTATGTCATAAGCATAAGAGAGTCTTGTTCTTGAGGCCGTATATTCTTCGATCCCTCTGAAATACTGTTTCATGAAAGGAGGAAGTTCATCCAGAACCTCGCGAAGTCTGACTATATTTGTTTTCATTACCTCATCATGATAGTTTTGTGAGGGTTTATATTGATTCGCCACTTTTATTCCATCCTTTGATCTTGCTGTCTTTGATAGCGGCAAACATGCGGTTTCGCACGCCCGGAGTTTCTTTATTTATATCTTTTACTATTTCTTTTACAAATTCTCGTTTTGTTTTTTTATCGACCGGACACGGACTTTTAACTACGGGAACATCATATTTGTTTACAAATCCCAATACATCACTTTCATTCATGTATATAAGAGGCCTTATTACGGTCAGATCGGTACGATCGAGATAAGTAACGGGAGAGAATGTGTGAAATCTTCCTTCATATATCAAAGAAAGAAGCATCGTATCTATAACGTCGTCTTTATGATGCGCATATGCGATCTTATTGCAGCCGATCTTCTTCATGGCATCATTTAATGCTCCTTTTCGCATTTTTGCACACAAAGAGCAGGGATTGGATTCTTTTCGAACATTGAACACGACATCATAAATATCGGTTTTCTCAATGTGATAAGTGACATTTAAAGATTCACACAGTTCTTTTATTTTACTAAGATCAAGGTTATTAAAGCCAAGATCGACGGTTACGGCCACTACTTCAAAATGTTTTGGATAAAACCGTCTTAAGTGGGAGAGTGCGTAAAGAAGCGTCAAACTGTCCTTTCCGCCCGATATTCCAATGGCGATCTTGTCCCCTTCATCTATCATTTCATAATCATCACATGCCTTTCTGACAAGGCTTAATACTCTTTGTAGATCCATATGTACCTTTGCTCGTTAAAATATAGATAAATTGCTTTATTTAGTATACCATCAATATTGATTAAGTGCTATTATATAAGACATGAAGATTAAATTAGAGAAAAAGTATTTACAGATCGGATTAACGATATTTCTCACGGCCATTGCCATTTTGATGGTTGTTTTCTTTATATGGAACAACAACTCCATAAAAACGTCATTAAGGAAATTCAATTCCATAATGTCACCGGTTTATTACGGTCTTATAATTGCTTATCTTTTAACTCCGATAGTAAATTTCTTTGAAAAGAAGGTTTTTATTCCTCTTTTTGACAAGTTAAAATGGTTTGAAGAAAACAAAGACAAGAACAGACGTATTCATATAAGGATATTCAGCGTTACACTTACTTTCGTGATCGTTTTGTTTTTGCTGTATATTTTCTTTGCAAGCGTTATTCCCGAGCTCATCAAGAGTATTCAAAGTATTGTAAAGCAATATCCGTATTATACACGTAATATGATGAATACAATAAACAAAGGGCTTGAGAACAACCCTGAGTTAAGAGAACTTCTTCAGGATATTGTTTACAGTTATTCCAATGAAACGGATAACTGGTTAAATGACAATTTTCTTCCCATGATCCAGAAGATGCTTCCGAACGTAGGAGATATGTTGCTTGGTTTTTCCTCGAGCATAATCAAATTTCTCAAGTTTTTATGGAACATCATCATTGGTCTTATAATTTCGATCTATGTACTTAACAGTAAAGAAAAATTCGCGATGAGCTGTGTCAGAAACGCCTATGCGATTTTTGAAACAAAAACCGCGAACAGACTTGTTGAATCCGTGAGATTTACACATCGTACGTTCATAGGATTCCTTTCCGGAAAGGTACTTGATTCGCTGATTATAGGAATAATATCGTTTGTGGTTCTTTCTATAATGAAAATGCCTTATACGGTGTTGATCAGCATTATCGTAGGTATTACGAACATAATTCCTTTCTTTGGACCCTGGTTCGGTGCGATTCCGAGTTTATTCATACTTGTTATGATCAATCCAAAGTATGCGTTGTATTTCCTAATATTTATAATAATTCTTCAGCAATTTGACGGCAATTTCCTGGGCCCCAAGATTTTGAGCCAGACTACAGGTATAACGACATTCTGGATAATATGTTCGATCACGGTTTTCAGTGGTTTCCTTGGAGTTCCGGGAATGCTCATTGCCGTTCCCGTGACAGCTGTTATGTTTGCACTCATCAATCGTATAACAGACAATATGCTCATTAAGAAAAACCTTCCGACTGATCCTATATACTATGATAATGTGGGTTCAATTTCCGAGACGGGTGAAATCGTAAAATATGTTTACGTTAAAGAAAAGCATCCTCAGAAAAAAGAAAAAGACAAACCTTCATTGATCGCAAATCTGATCATAAAGATCAAAGAAAAGATCAAAATGAAAAAAGAAGCAAAATCCTGATTTTTCGGTACTAACTATTCGTTAAATCTGTCTTTTGCGAATAGTTGCATGTGTGTAAATATAACTCTCGCATCAAATGATCCGGTAAATTTTGTGCATAAAAACAGTTGGGACTCCCGATATTATATATCGGAAATCCCAACTGTTTTGAGGTATGAGTAACAAAAAATGTATTTTACTTGTTGTTTTTCTTTTCGAAATCCTCAACGTATTGAACGATCAGATCGACGGTTCCTTCAATACCGAGTATCGAACTGTTTATACACAGATCGTATGTATCGGCGCGTCCCCATTTTTTTGATGAATAATAGTTATAATAACTCTGACGCTGCTTATCTTTCTTTTGATACAATTCTCTTGCTTTTGCTTCTGTCTTGATCGAATCGTCCGTTTTCATTATATAATCGACTTTAAATGCATCGTCGGCATAAATAAACAGATTGATAACATTTTTATATTCTGCCAACGCATAATCGGAACAACGACCGACGATCACACAAGGGCCTTCATCGGCAAGCTTCTTTATGGCATCAAATTGAGCCAGGAATACTTTGTGGCTTATTGGCATATCAACAAAGCTCGATGAATTGTATCCAAATGAATAAGTATCCATTACAAGGTTGTATAGAAACGAATTTGTAGGTCTTTCATCGTGATTCTGAATCATCTCTTCGCAAAATCCCGATTCTTTGGCTGCTCTGGTAAGAAGTTCTTTATCCACAAACTTTATACCAAAGTGTTCGGCAACTTTTTGACCAATTTCATGTCCGGCAGAACCAAATTGACGTCCGATTGTAATGATCGTATTCATATGGTCACCTCCCTAAAATTATCTGATAACTCTCTAAATTTATTATACAATATTATAAATCTTATTTCAAATAAATCTTTAAGTTAACATAATAAATTTATGTCAACCTATCTGCAATTTGACCTTAAATATGTGAGTATTTTTTCAAAATGATCGGGTAAAGGACTGTCAAAAAACAGTTTTTGACCTGTTGTGGGGCTTATAAATCCTATCGTTTTGGCATGCAGGAGTTGTCCGTTGGTTTTAAAGGGTTCTTTACCGGTCGAATAAACTTTATCTCCCGCTACGGCATGATTGATGTTGGCCATATGAACTCTTATCTGATGGGTTCTTCCCGTTTCAAGACGGCATTCGATATAAGTATATCCGTTAAAACGCTCCAATACTTTTACATGTGTGACCGCTCTTCTGCCCCCTTGCACAACAGCCATTTTTTTACGATCCTTAATACTTCTGCCGATCGGTGCGTCGATCGTGAACTCGTCCTCATCTATATTTCCGTGCACGATCGCATGATAAACTCTCATACATGAATGATCTTTTAATTGTTCGGATATTTTAAGATGTGAATTATCGTTTTTGCATATTATCAAAAGACCGGATGTATCTTTATCGATCCTGTGTACTATACCGGGCCTGTAAACGCCGTTTATGCCGCTTAAACGGCCGTTTAAATGAAACATAAGTGCATTTACGAGTGTACCTTCAAAATGCCCGTTGGCGGGATGTACGACCATTCCCTGAGGCTTGTTTACTATTGCCACATCATCATCTTCGTAAATTATATCTATAGGTATGTTTTCAGGCTTAATATCCGGAGTTATAGTTTCGGGTATTGAAAATGAAATGTCATCGTCAGCTTTAACTTTGTAATTTGATCTGACGTTGATATCATTGACGGTGAGCATCTTATCGTCGATCAGTTTTTGAATATACGATCTTGATAATGAATCTATCTCGCCTGTAAGGTATTTATCTATTCTTTCGCCTTCGTTTTCCGGCGATACGATAAGTTTAAGAATGGGCATCAGTCTATTTCTCTCAATCTCTTCTCTTTAAATCTAAGGAAATTAAGATCATCTTCTTTATATACAAATAAAAGCAGTATGAGCATCATAACGGTAGCAACGGTCACATATATGTCTGCCATATTAAAGATCGGAAATCTTATGACACTGAAATATATGTAGTCCATAACGTAATCGTATATTATACGATCAATCATATTCCCGACGGCACCTGCGGCAATAAGAGACAAAGCCACATGTGCGGCATTATATTTCTTTTTACGGGGCATTTTAAATATAAGATAAACGATGCTGAGCAATATGATAATGCCTACAAGTATAAAGAAATATTTCTGCCCTTTCAACAAACCGAAAGCGGCACCCGTATTTTCAAGATAAGTCAGTTCCAATATGCCTTTTATGAGTGATATCGAAGGATGTTCCTTCAATCTTGTGACTGCATATATTTTAAGGATTCTGTCGACGGTAACCAGTAAAACTGTTATTATCAGATCCATTATGATCCTGTGATCGAATGAACGTTTCTTTTCTTTCATTGACGACTCCGTATTTATATCAGTCTTCTTCTTTAAAGTTAAGCTCTTCTATTGCTTCTTCCACGAGCTTCTTATCCACGTTTTCATATACGAAAGCTTTTCCGATCTTTTTAAGCAATACCATTCTTATCGTGCCTGCGGTATTCTTTTTGTCAAATTTGACCGCATTCAGAATAGCTTTGGCTTTATCGGTTGAGATGGATATCGGAAGGTTGAACGGAACAAACATATCTCTTATCTCGTAGTATTCTTCCGACTTGATATAATCAAGTTTATATGAAATGAAGGCAGCTGCAACACATCCGAGAGCCACACACTCTCCGTGAATGTATTCATCACCCATTACGCTTTCTATTCCGTGACCTATAGTATGTCCGAGATTAAGCAACATTCTTAATCCGGTTTTTTCATAAGGATCTTTTTCAACGATCGTTTTCTTTATACCTATCGCTGTGATCAGCATATATTCGATCGCTTCAGGCTCTTTGCTGCATATTTCATACATGTTGTCTACAAGCCACATATAGTATTTCTCGTCGGCAAGAAGTCCGGCTTTCATTATCTCTGCAAATCCGGCAAAGAAAAGTCTGTCGGGAAGTGTTTCAAGTACCGATATGTTGTCGTATATGAGTACCGGATTATAAAAAGCTCCGATAAGATTCTTTTTGTCATGAAAATCAACAGCCGTTTTGCCGCCTATTGATGCATCCGCCATCGACAATAAAGTTGTGGGGCAGATTATGTGAGCGATACCGCGCATATAAAGTGATGCGCAGAAACCGCCGAGATCGCTGACAACACCGCCTCCGAGCGATATAAAGAGATCAAAACGCATAAACTTGTTCTCGTACATCGTATCGAGTATCTTAAATGCGTTATCTTTCGATTTGCTCTCTTCTCCGGCAGGCACCACGAATTTGACCAGATTATAGTTTTTTAATTTCGAACTGACTTTATCGGCATAAAGATCGTTAACGGTCGAATCTGTAAGCAAAAGTATGTTTTTTGCTTCGGGGGCCAGTGCTTTGACATAATCCGACAGATCGGAAAAATCTCTTTTAATGACTATTTCGTATTGATTGTTTTTCTTTTCGGTAACTGTTAAGGGTTCCATAAACCTGATTCCATTCTTTTTAATTTTCTATAGGATTATAGCAAAAAATCCTGCCTCTTGACAGAGACAGGATTTAAATTCTGCAAATTTTATAAACCGAAAGATTCTGCGATCGAATCCTGAAGATCTCCGCTAATATCCACACTTGCGGGTGTTACGATGAAAATATAATTTGAAATCTTCTGCAACGTTCCGTCGAGTGCAAAACATGAGCCCGAAGTAAAATCAAGAATTCGCTGTGCAGACATATCATCTGCATCTTCAAGATTTAAAACAACGGTCTTATTGGCTCTTAAAGTCTGTGTGATCTCTCTTGATTCGGAAACATTTGTGGGTTTAAATACACAAACCGAATTGTTGTCTTGTGTAGCCATCTTTTTTCCTTTCGTGTTGTTGCGGGGTGCGAAAGATCTGATACGATTCTCTTCCGTTAATGCTTCTTTTTCGTTGACTGTATCTTCGGGTTCGTAATCATCATCACCGTAACCTACGTATTCTTCGCCCTCTTCTTCACCGTTAATGTTCATAAAGGACATAAATTTGTCAAGCACACTCATTTGCTATTCTCCTTGCCATAGTCCCGTTCGCCGAATATACCGGTACCGACTCTTACATATGTTGCACCTTCTTCACACGCCACACAATAATCGCCGGTCATCCCCATGGATAAAATATCCATAGAAATATTATCAATGTTTTCGTTGTTTATGTCAATGAGTAAATTGCGTAAATCAACAAAATATTGACGATTTTCTTCCGGGTCGACTACATATGGTGCAATTGTCATGAGTCCTTTGACTCTGACATTGGTAAGCGAAGCGATTTTTTTTATGACATCTTTTGCATCTTTTAGTGTTGTGCCGAATTTGCTTTCTTCTCCGGCAACATTTACTTCCACAAGTATGTTTGTGATCACGTCTTTCTTTTTTGATTCCTTGTCTATAACTTCGGCAAGTTCAAAAGAATCGACTCCATGGATCAAAAATACGTTTCCGATCAGATATTTGACCTTGTTCTTTTGGAGATGGCCGATCATATGAAAACGGGAATCTTTTGGAGCAATCTCAAATTTAGCCATAAGATCCTGGACTTTATTTTCTCCGAAATCTCTCACTCCGGCATTGTATGCATCCATCAACATCTCAAAAGGTTTTGTTTTGGTAACTGCGATCAAAGTTACGTCTTCGGGATTTCTTCCTGCCTTTAAACAGGAATTTTTCATGTTTTCCTTAACTTTCCGTATATTTTCTTTTACGTCGATAATATCACTCATTTTTATTCTCCGAGGCAATCTTATATTAATATACAAAATCTTTGTCGGTCACCTGCGACGAATCCAGAGCGATATAATCATATGCCCTAAGACCCGTATAGGAATTGGACTTAACTATAGAATATTCATCATTTGAATATAACACTTCTATCTGCTTAAAATCGGCATATCCCTTGTTTATATTGTATACGCCTACCAAAGTACCCTGCTTTCCCACTGTAAAGGTAAGAGGCTGATCGGGCGCAGTCTGAACCCCTTCCATGGGAGTGTAATATAAAACATCGCCGATCGAAAGTCCGCTCATGGATACATAGTATTCGGTGTCTGTTTCTTTGTAGATGGTAACTTCAAAGAATTTGGTCGAAACATCACCCGAATCTGAGATGACCTGTCTGTTCACACCATAGTTTGCCGAATTGCCGCCTTTCGTAACAAAAGCTTTGTCTATAAGGAAAAAGCTGTTCGTGGCGATAGATGAATTGGGAACCTTCAGACCCGTATCTTCTTCAAGCAACAGTTCGACTTCAACAAATCTGTCTGATGCAAAAGAGACCATTGAGTTCGTAAATGACAAAGTGATAAGAGCTCCGTCCGAAAAATTGCTTACGATATGTATGCGTCCCCAGGATACAGTCTGATTCTTTAAGAATTTTACTTTAACGTATTCATCTTCGGTAAAACGCTTTAACTCGTCCGATTTGACATAAAGACAAAGCTTCCAATTTTCGTTATTTGTATATTTGTAAACAAACGAACCCTTTTCAACGAGATCGTCGTTGACTATATATTTGGCTTCATAAGCTTCTCTGTCAAAATCCGCTTCCGTAAGATTCTCGGGAAGAGCCATCTCGTATCCGTCGTAAAAATATGTCACAATACCCGTGTTGGAGGACCTGTAAAAAGAAATGAGATCGTTTATATGCGAAGAATTAATCTCGTCAATTCCAAGCATAAGTTCCCTGTTCTCATACCTGGCCATCTCATCGTTTATCCTGTTTTCAAATGCGATCGCATCCTCGTATCGCTTTTCGTCAAATTCCTTTGAAAACAGCATTAAAGACTGCTTTAATGAATCCAGCTCAAGATCGGTTAAGGAAGTCGATTCGTTGGGGTCTTTTTGCGTGAGATTTGAAAACTTTCCGGTTTCGTCGATGGCATATACAAGATTGTTGTACGCGGCTCTTTCGCCTTCCCTTAAAAACAATGCCACATAACCCGTTGCTTCGCTGTATACGGGATATTCGTCTCTTAATGCGATACCGGTATAAATCCTGTTTTCGGAAAGAGTTCCGTTTTTAACCTGATAACCGACTATCTTCTTTTCTTTTGTGCTAAGGAAAAGACATACGACCACGTACAATAAAATGAACGCAAAAATAACCAGGCCCAGATTGATTCTGTGCCTTCCCGCGGGATTAAACTTTCTTATGTTCGATCTGTTGTTTTGCGTCATTTATCTTCTCTTATATGTTCATTAATAATTGAGCCCCGGCATTTTTGCCGAGGCTCGCGTTATCGTTTCGCAAGCGAAACCAATATTATTCGATATTATAAAGAAATGATTATCTTAGATTTTAATGATTCGGGAATATCTTTCTCGTTAGCGGAAACAGAAAGGATAAAATCCACACCGAATCTTTCGGAATATTTTTCGAGTTTTGCAACTGCTGCATCAAACTCATCCATTTTGGTATTGCTCATTGCCAAAAATCCATCGAAATACATCTGCTGAAGATCGTGGTCCTGAGAAATGATCCCTGCGATAAATCCTAAAAATTCATTGCTGCTATCAATAAAAAAATCGGATACATCAATAAGTCGCACTTTGTTGTTCAACTCGTACATGTGCTTTGTGCTTCTGTCCAAATAAGCGATGTTACCCGATACATTCTTAATTTCCGTATTCACTTTGTCAAGCAGGTATTTTGTCTTTCCTTTACCCTTTTCACCTACAATCAACTGAACCATTGGTAACCCTCCTCGGTAGAAAATATCATGTAATTATTATATGTCATGAGCGTGTAAAAAACAACCGAATAATGTAATTGTTTATGTCATTTTAATATTATTTTCAGTTGCTTTTTGTACAAAGAGCAAGCATATTCGTCATTTCGTTGTAAAGATCGTCAGTAGATGAAGATCCAAGTATTATTGCAATATAAGGATTGGACTGTGTATCGCGGGCAAGTAACATCAAGCAATGTCCGGCTTCATCTGTTGTGCCGGTCTTCCCTCCGACAACCGTGATATCGCCGGGGGCCTGGTAGTTTCCTCTGAAAAATCCATTGGTACTTTTCGCGGTCACTTCCTTATCGACTCCGCCTCTTGTTTTTATAACAGTCGAATAATCGCTACTTTGTATCGTTTCAACTATAAGAGGATCTTTTATCGCCTCATTGAAAATGAGATACAGATCGTAAGCGGTCGTATAGTGTCCGGGATCGGGAAGCCCGCTGGGATTTACAAAATTGGAACCCGTACAGCCGAGTTTCTTTGCTTCGGATGTCATTAAAGCAGCAAACTCTTCGACCGAACCCGAAACAGCTTCCGCGATCGCTATCGCCACATCATTGTAAGAAGAAAGAAGACATAAATGTATGGCCTGATTAAGGGTCAGGGTATCGCCTTCTTTCAGCCCGAGAAGGACAGCTCCGGGAACGGTAACATTTTCAACCGATGAAGTACATGTTATTACTGTTTCGGGAGTGAGATATTTTAAAGCGACATAAGCGGTAAGTACCTTGGTAGTGCTTGCGGGATATCTTGTTTCGAATGCGTTTTGGGAATAGATCACTTTATTTGATCCCGCATCTATCAAGACTGCCGAATTGCTGGATATAGTCGAATAATCGGGTACGTAAACATTGTCGGAATAAACGCAAAGATCGGCTGCGAAAGATTCAAATCTGTCATCGGTTCCCGAATGTGAAATGATCGGTGATCTTTCATGATTTGAACGGATAGTTTCGGAATAATCGGAAAAAGGCATCCAAATATCGTCGGATTTACATCCCGACAACAAAGATGCCAACACAAGTGCGATTATTAAAGATATACCCCTATTTATACATTTCACGCCATTCCAAATCTCCGCGATCCAAGGATTTGATAAGAAGCTCTGCCGAAGCAAGGTTTGTTGCGAGCGGTATGTTGTGCATATCGCACAGTCTCATAAGATTGCTTACGTCAGGTTCGTGATTTTTCTGTGTTAAAGGATCTCTTAAAAAAATAACGAGATCGATCTGGTTGTGCTCGATCTGAGCACCTATCTGCTGTTCACCGCCCAAATGTCCCGCAAGATATTTGTGAACTGTCAGATTGGTAACTTCCTCTATCAATCTTCCGGTTGTTCCGGTGGCATATAGATCATTTTTACTAAGAATCCCCCTGTAAGCGATACAGAAATTCTGCATCAGCTTTTTCTTTGCATCATGTGCGATCAATGCAATGTTCAATTAAAACACCTCTCTCTTTTCTCGTCCGGTCTGCCCCGAACGAAATCTTACGTTCAATACAAAACCCATACCGATATACATACTGATAAGCGAAGTCATTCCGTAACTGATAAAAGGTAATGTAAGACCCGTATTGGGCAGCAGAAAAGTCGCAACTCCGACGTTGAAAAACGTTTGGATCCCTATCAGCGTACCCATTGCACAGGCAATAACTCTACCGCCTGCATCTTTTGCTCTCCTGCCGATCATAAAGCATTCGATAACGATCAAAAAGAGCAAAACTATTACCGTCAACGTTCCTACAAAACCAAGTTCCTCTCCTATTACGGCAAATATGAAATCGGTATCCGGCATAATGATGAAATTTCCGTTTTTTAAAGAACTTATAACATCATTATTGTAACCTTTTCCCCAAAGCTGACCGGAACCGATGGCTATTACGGAATTGGTCTGCTGGTAAGCATCATCAACGTATTTTTCGGGATAGATAAATGATAATATTCGCTTTCTTTGATAGTCGTCTATCAGTTTCTGACCTTCTTTAAGTATAATGCTTAAAAATGCAATTACAGCGGGAACGGCAACAGCAAAAGCCGCCAGAATATATTTCCAACTGATGCCACCCACAAACAACATTACCGAGATCAATAAGAACAACACGATAGTAGTTGAAAGATCGGGCTGATCGAGGATCAGATAAAGCGGCACTGCCGCAAGAAAAGCGAAACAGAACAAAAACTTTAAGTTATTTATCCTGTCCCTATACTTCATAATAAACTGTGCGAAAAAAATAATCAATAATATTTTGGCTGTCTCTGAAGGCTGGAAACGTATACCGAACACCTCAAACCAGCGTTGTGCATTGTTTACTGAATTTCCCGCAATCCTTACTGCGACAAGCAATCCGAGGTTGACAATATACCAAAGCCAATAGAATCTTAAAAAGATCGTATAATCAAACAGTGATATAACGACCATCAGAAAGCAGCCCATAACCGAACAGGCCAAAAATTTGCCCTGGTTCGAGCTGTTGGCGCTGCCGACGGCCAAAATACCGATAACGTTAACGCAAATTATCAATAATATTAATTTAAAATCGTAGTCACGTATGTGAAGATCTTTAAACATGAGAAATGTCTGCTATTTCCTTTAAATTCATCGGTGAGATCTCTTTTACGGTTATCTCGCCGTCTTTGTAGTATGCTATCTTAGCCTGATATTTGGGCTTTAAGGACCACTTGGGCTTATCTTTTGAATAATATCTGGCATCGTCTATTCTTATCCTCTCGGGAGAAAATTCAAGAGCGGAAATGAAATAGAGCTCGTTTTCTTTGTTTGTTTCTATGTTTATACTTCCGTAAAGTCCGCCGAGAACGATAACATTTCCCTTGGCGGAAATTAGTCCGCCGGGCTGTATTTCTCCAAGGATGACCACACCGCAGTCAAATTTTAAGTGTTCACCGTTATGTATGTCGCCCTTGTATACCGTTCCGAATCCTTTGGTGTCTTCATCGTCTATTTTTAATTTGCTGAGAGCTTTTGCGATCGCGGTATTTTCGCCTTCGGTTTCAGATATTACATAAAGGATCGTCAGCTGACCGTTAACTTCGATTAAATCTATGAGCATGTTTTCTTCAAGCTCACTTAATGATCTTCCGGAAAAAGAAACACAGATCTTTCCACCTTTGAAAAAGCCTGCGGATTCTTTAAATTTTTCGGCCACTTCTTTAGTGATCACATCAAACGGACAATCGGGCGAAAGTATTATCTTTATTCCGTTTTGAAGACTTTTAATGATAACGTTTGAATTCATAGGTTTCCTCACATATATTTTTTAGTCTCCGGAGCGACCCGTAGCGGATATCTCAGCTGCCGTACCTGTGACAATTTCTTCGTGTTCATCGATATTGAAATAATAATTTATTATATCCTTTGAAGTATCAACACAATACTCCGACGAATATCCGTTGGCAATTCTTATTGCCATGGCAATCTTGGGCTGATCATAAGGCGCATAGCATACAAACAGACCGTGGTCCGCTCGGGCTCTGGACTGCTGAGCAGTACCTGTTTTTCCTGCGACTTCTATGGGAAGTTCCTTCATGTATGATCGGTCTTCAACCACTCTTCTCATACCCTGATGGATGGCTCTCCAGTAAGATTCGTCCATTTCTATCCTGTTATAGATCGATGCGTTGAAATCTTCAATTAAATTGCCTTCCGAATCGGTGGATTTGTCAAGAAGGGTCAAATTATACACTGTTCCGCTGTTTGCAACTGCCGTAACATATCTGGCAAGACCGACTGTGGTATAGTTGTTTGTTCCCTGTCCGATAGCGGAAGGAACCGAATATTTGTTGGAAATCTGCGGTGCGGACTCTTCTATCTCAACTCCGCTCTTATCTCCGAGACCATACATGTTTGCATATTTGGCAAGTTTTTCAAGACCTATGTCAGAATTGTAGTTGTTGTTTTCATCCATCGACAGCCTGTATCCGACTGTATAAAAATAATAGTTACATGATTTCTGTATCGCGGTCGAAAGATTTAATGCACCGTGTCTTCCGGGATATATCCAACAGTTATGAGTATCCGTTATCTCGGTAAATGAACCGAGACACGTTATAAGTGTATTGGTATTTACAACCCCTTCCATAAGTCCGGCTGTCGCAACCACCATTTTGTATGTCGATCCGGGAGCTGTACGCTGCTGAGTCGCATAATTGATCAAAGGTGTGGAATGATCTGCGTTTATTTTCTTTAAATATGCGGAATCGGCACCGTTGGCCAGATAATTGTTGTCGTAACTGGGATACGAAACGATAGCCAGAACGTCACCGGTATTTACGTCGGTAATGACACATGAAGCCGAATAAGGATCAAGTGCCAGCTGTGCGGGTGTTATTTCCAGATTCGTTATACGGTCGATCATAAACGAATAAGGCGTGATGCGTCCGGAATACCATGAATTTAAATATTCATCCGATAGTTCGACTATGCCCTGATCTATAAGGATGTTACAGATGACACGAGGCTTGATCCTGTCCTCTTTTACGACATATTTATATACTATTTTATCGAAGGCATCGTTGTGAGCCAATCTATCATCGATTATTTCAAGTATTTTTGAGAATATCTCTTCAGATTCGGAATAAGGATCTTCGAGCCTTAATATCGATGTGTCGATCCAGTTTTGAGAGATGGCATATTTGATATATTCACCCAATGAAATAACTTCATCGATGGCCCAAGACTTATAAACTTCGTCGGAACTGTCTATAAGTGCATCAACCAATATGCCTTCATTTAACAGTATGTCTTCAACATAGTTTTCATATACCTGCCATTCGACACTCAATTTTTTGTATGCGGTATTCTTATCGGTAAGTTCATTGTGAAGTCTTTCCAAAACATCGTTTTTCTTTGATGTGAACGCTAAATAGGCAGTCTTCTCATCGTCTGTTGCTTCGTCGGAATTCAAATGATTGATATCTATGACACCATTGTCAAAAAGAGATATATATACGTTATATATCGGTATCATTATATCTGCCGTAGTGGAATTTTCGGCAGGTATGTACTCTTTTGCGTTAATGAGCTTTTTAAGTATCAGTCCGGCGAGCTTTTGTTCAAGAATATGATATACGGCTTCCTGAAGATTGGAATCGATCGTAAGATAAAGATCGTTTCCGGAATTGGGATCTACGTGATCTTCAATGGAGATAACCTTGCCCATTGTATCGACGAATACCGTTTCGGACCCCTTTTTCCCGTGAAGAATGCTCTCCTGACTGGCTTCAATTCCGACTTTTCCTACTATATCGGAAGCAGCATATGTTTCATCTGATTTTTGCAGTTCTTCCAGTTCTTCCGAAGAAACCTTGCCGGTATATCCGATTATCTGTGAAGTATATTGAGCTGTCGGATATACTCTTATGGTATCTTCCGCGATCGATACACCCTGAAGGACATCGGAGTTTTCCATTATTATGGCAACAGTCTTTGGTGACACGTTTGTCGAAATAGTCGTAGCTATGTATTTCTGGTATGAGTTCAAACTTAAAGCGTATCTTATGGCAACGATCTTTAAGGTTGTTTTTTTATCAAGTCCCAAAGCATTTACGTTAAATCGTTCCTCTCCCGCAAGATATGACATCATTTCTTCGGCCGTTGAGGACGATTGGGCGTAAGTCATTTCGTCCGCAAGTTTAAGTCCGTATACATCGGCTTTGAATCTTGACAGTCTTGAACCCGAAACCGTGTATTGATATTTATTGTATTCGTCAACGGTTATATTGAATTCCGTTGAAAGTTTATCGTTGTTTTCTTCTATTATGGCTATGGTTCTTAATATCGTGTTGTTCAAATTGTCGTTTTTGCTTTTGCCGGACTCAAAAACGTCTTCGATCTTTACACAGTATGCAAGTTTGTTATATGCCAAAAGGACGCCGTTTCGGTCGTATATATTACCTCTGGCGGCGTCTATGCTTCTTTCCTTCTTGGTCTTAAGTTCAAAACTGTTAAGATAATTTTCGCCTTCGACTATCTGCAATACAAATACTCGATGAATGAGCACACATGCCAAGGCGATAAAGATCACAAGAAGATAAAGCACTCTGGAAGTTATTAAACTGATCAAAAATTCTTTCTGTTTATGAAACAAACTTACGTGCCTTTCTCATCTCGTCTTTTTCAAGTAATTTATTTATTTTCAATATCAGCGGATACGAAAGTATCGTTACAACGATCGTATATATTCCTTCCGGAATTATCACCTGTTTAAGGTAAAAAGAAAAATCTGTTTTACCACGCAACAAGAAAAGAATGACATATATACAAAAGCCGTAAATAAAATCGCTCACAATGATCATGATCATCGGAAGCTTTACATCCTCAGGGAAAAATATCTTTGAAAAACCGCCGTTCAAATATCCTATATACATTAAAATAAGCGCGTAAAGTCCAACCGTCTGTCCGGAGAAAATGTCCAGTAAAAGTCCCGAAAAGAATCCTATCAGCATTCCTTCCTTGTCACCTCTCATAAGGCTTAGAGAAACGGTCAGGATAAGCAGCAGGTTAGGAACGGTATCGGCGAAATTGATCTCCTTAAAGAGCGTTCCCTGAAGAACAAATAACGTTATTATCAGAAAAACGGTGACAAAAAATCTTTTCATTATCAATTTCCCTCATCGTTTTTTTGCTCGGCTTCGTTAACGGCTTCCTCTGAAAAAGTAAGAGTATTGAACCCCGCTTTTAATTCTTCTGCGGAAACGTTCTGTTTAAGCTGCGTGATTATGAGGACGTTATCGATATGTTTAAAATCTACCGCAGGCAGTATCGTACCCGATTTGGTCAGGTTGTTTGGATCGTCGGTGATCGTCTGGATATATCCGATCAGTATTCCCGGAAGATACTTGTCGCTTATCGAACTGGTTACGATCTTATCTCCTTCTTTGACCTTATCTTCTTCATCCAGAAGCTGTGAAAAAGGAATAGAGTTTGATTCTATCGTTTCAAGATTACCGGTAACGATAATGTTGTCCTGAGATTTTAAAACGGTGGCACTTACATTTGAATTGTCGGAAATGATGGAAGTGATCCTGCTCCAATTCGGACCGACTACGGATATCCTTCCTACGAGACCGTTTCCGCATATTACGTTCATATCCGGTTTGATACCGTCTTTGTAACCTTTATCGACTATAAATGTAGAGAACCAGTTCCCTGCATCTTTATATATGATCTTCGCTCCGATCTTATCGTAAGATTCGTACTGCATATCGAGTTCGTACAGTTCTTTCAAAGAATCGAGCTCGTATTTGTCCTGTACGAGTTTGGTGTTCTCGTCTTCAAGTTCGGCAATTCTCTTTTTAAGTTCTTCATTTTCGTTTATGAGGTCGTAAACATTGACAAGAGATTCCTTTTTCTCCGAAAGATAGCTTCCGATCGCGGAAATTCCCTTCTGATAAGGCACAATGATATAACCCACCACATAATTCAATGGTTTGTTGAAGACTTCCGTGGTGAACGTTAAGACCATCAGAACACAGCATATTATTGTCAAAATAAAAAGGAGATATTTACCTGGCAGGGTAAATTTCTCCCTTTGGGGTTTTATTATAGGACTCATTTACCCATTCCTTCTATGGAATACGCTACCGATGCAAAATTCTCGTTGTTTATGACTCTTGAAAGACCTTCGGCAACGCTTAAGAGCGGATCTTCGGCGTGATTGACCTTAAGTCCGGTTTCTTTTTCAATAGTTTTTGACAGATTGTTCACAAGACTTCCGCCACCGGTGAGATATATACCGTTTCTGTAAATATCTGCCGAAAGTTCGGGAGGGGTTCTTTCAAGAACTATCTTGATGTTATCAACGATCGTATGGAAATTATCAAGTAAAGCGATATCAATGCTCTTTGTGGGAATGATGCGTTCTACGGGAAGCCCGGTAACAATGTCACGTCCGTAAACGACTGCGTCGGCATGCTGCGTTTCGATGTCTCGAAGCATCATTTTAACGTTTTCCGCGGATTTTCCGCCTATATAAAGGCAAAGCTCGTTTCTGATAACGTTCTTTATCGTTTCATCGAATGTAAGGCCGCCGCATTTGATCATTTTACTGATAACGATACCGCCCAAAGATACGATTGAAATATCGGTAGTGTTGTATCCGACATCGACTATGAGAACACCCTGAGCGTTCTTTACATCGATATCCATACCAAGACCGTTTGCCAAAGCCTTTTCCACTACCATGATTCTTCTGGCTTTGACCTCAGACTCTTTAATAAGATCGTAGAAAGCACGTTTCTCAACCTCGGTAATGTCTGTGGGTACAGCTATAAAGAAATCGCCCGGTTTAACGTTACTCTTCATAAGACCGTTCATAAAATACTTGATAAGTATCTTCATGTTCTGAATATCGGCAATAACACCGTTTGACAACGGGTATGATATCTTTATGTTTCCGGGAGCTTTTTCGTACATCTCAAAAGCCGAATCGCCGTATGCAAAAACCTGTTTTTTGTTCATGATGGCTATCATGTTTTTCTCAACAAATATCTTATCATCAAGGCGATTGTATATTTTTATGTTGCTGGTACCAAGATCGATACCGAAAGAATGAGTGTTCATTCAAATCTCCATTCATACTGTAATGTTACTGAATCTATATAATATCATAATTGAGTATTTTTTTAAACTAAAAAACTCTTATTTTATATCTATAAGACCTTTGTTCTTAAGTGCCTGAACGGTGTTGAGAATGCCTATCTTTACGTGGGGCCAGGTGATGCCGCCCTGGAAGTAAGCCGCATAAGGCTCACGAAGCGGACCGTCTGCGGAAAGTTCTATGCTTGCTCCCGAAACAAACGTTCCTGCAGCCATGATTACTTTGGAATCGTAGCCGGGCATATCCCACGGTTCGGGATTTACAAACGAATCTATAGGTGAAGCCGCCTGAATAGCCTCACAGAATGTAATGAGTTTATTGGGATCGTGAAAAGCAACCGCCTGAATGATGTCGTTTCTTTCTCCCTTAAAGCCGGGAACACATTCAAATCCAAGCTTTTCATATATACCGGCAGCAAATATGGCACCTTTAAGAGCCGATGCGGACACTGTGGGAGAAAGAAACAATCCCTGATAAAAGCTCTTTAAAGTATCGAGAGAAGCGCCCACTTCTCTTCCGAGTCCGGGGCTTGTAAGTCTGTAAGCGATGTTTTCGATACATTCTTTGGTTCCGACAATATAACCGCCTATGGGCGCCAGTCCGCCGCCGGGATTCTTAATGAGCGATCCAACGGTCATGTCAGCACCTAATGCTGACGGTTCACATACATCGGTAAATTCCCCTTAGCAGTTATCTACCATTACCTTAAGACC
>JAEEGK010004482.1_pt1 | contig 34184 bp, 28 predicted proteins | sample 8958771 | NCBI WGS metagenome assembly JAEEGK01 (sample SAMN16246547, study PRJNA631951) | gut metagenome | biome: gut microbiome; feature: rumen; material: SC-attached | host: Bos | place: Iran: Karaj | collected 2018-10 | reverse complement strand
TGGCCGTCAAGTCCGACTCGGGCATGATGGGTGGCCGCATCTCGCATGAGTTCATGCTGCTCACCGACATTGGCGAGGACACCATCGTTATCTGCCCCGAATGCGGTTACCGCTCCAACAGCGAAGCTGCCGACTGCATCGTTCACAACGAGGAATATCCTATCGAGCCTTTAGAGGAGGTCTACACCCCCGAACAGAAGACTATTGAGGATGTGTGCAACTACCTCCACAAGTCGCCGCTGCAGTCCTGCAAGGCCGTTCTGTATCAGCGTAACATGGACGACTCATTGGTCATCGTCTTCTTGCGCGGCGACCTTGAGGTGAACGAGACCAAGCTGCGCAACCTGCTTTGCGCCGAGGTGCATGCTGCCACCGTCACCCCCGAGATGGGTGTCTGTGCCGGCTTCATCGGCCCCAAGGGCTTGCCGGAAGGCATCACCGTAGTCTACGACGAGTCGCTGAAGACCTTGAACAGCTTCGTGGCGGGTGCTAACAAGGAGAACTACCACTACAAGGGCATGAACATGGTCCGAGACCTCGGAGAAGTGAAGTACGACAGCGTGGCCAAGGCTACCGCTGGCGGCATTTGCCCTGTGTGTGGTAAGCACAGCATCACCATTAGCCGTGGCATTGAGGTGGGCAACATCTTCCAACTCGGCACGAAATACACCGAGTCTATGAACATGCAGTACCTCGACAGCGACAACACCTTGAAATACCCTATCATGGGCTGCTACGGCATTGGCGTGGGTCGTCTGATCGCTTCGGTCTGCGAGGTGAGCCACGATGACTATGGTCCCATCTGGCCCATCACCATCGCCCCTTGGCAGGTGCAGATTTGCGCTTTGCGCATCGCTGATGAGAACGTGCGCCGCGTGGCCGACAAACTTTACGAAGACTTGAAGAAGGCTGGCGTGGAGGTCATCTACGACGACCGCAACATCAGCGCGGGCGTGATGTTCTCCGATGCTGACCTGCTCGGTGTGCCGCTGCGCATCGTGGTCAGCCCGAAGACGCTCGAACGCAACGCCATCGAGTTCGCAGCCCGCAACAAGAGCTTCAAGGCCGACCTCAGCCCCGACAATGTGGTTGGCGAGGTGAAGGCCAAGATTGCCGAAATGATTGCGGCTTTGACGCCTGAAGATTAAGATAGCTCATTTATACCAAAAACGGCTCAAATTCATACATATTTGAGCCGTTTTTCTTAATTCTTTGTCATAATTATTTATAGACACAGATTTCTATAAAAAAGAAGTCTGATGATTATTAATAATGATAAAAAAGTATTATCTTTGCGCCATATATTTTATTTTAAAGAAATAACCAATACATTTCATTATGAGTAGATTTAAAAAATGTCCAAATGGTCATACTTATAAAGCTGACCTTGAAGAGTGTCCGATATGTAAAATGGGGAAAAACGCAGATATTTCCAAATCATCTGGAACGGAAACACAAATCATCCCCAGTCTTGACGGTGAAACATTTGGTTCAAAGACCACTACTGACGATGAGCCGGTTCAAGTGAAAACTTCGGATGATGATCCCCACAAGGATTTCTCTAAAACGATGGTTGAAGAAGAAGTTCAAGAAGAAGACGAATCTGGTGCCGTGGTCAACAGAAAAGAAACCAGAAGTGCTTCAAGGTTGGTGGGCTGGTTGGTGACATATACCCTTGATCCCAACGGCGTTGATTTCAGACTATTTGAGGGCCGTAATATTATTGGAAAGGATTTCAGTTGTGGTGTGTGCGTCAACGACCCTAAAGTCAGCGGGCAGCACGCGATTCTTCTTTTTAGAAACGACAAGTTCCGTTTAAAGGATAATCTTTCCACCAATGGCACACTTGTGAATGGCGAAGACATTGACGACGATTCCATCGTGCTTCATGATGGCGACATCATTCAAGTGGGTGACACGGTATTTCTTTTTAGAACGGCTTTTGAATTACCTAAATAAAAAAAGAGGTTATGCGAAAAATCGTCACGGAAGAAACCATCAAGCAAGCTTGTTCCGAACGGATTGCGTCTATCAGGGTTGAAGAAGAAGAGCAACTCAAGTCTGTTGAACAACAGACCCAGCAACTTGAGGAACAATTTGACGAGACCATAGACAAAGCTGGTTTTTCGTCAAACGCTTTTGTGCCTTCGGGGAAGTTTGACTTTATGAAAGATTCCCGATCGCTTCCTGACGGTTTGTTTGTAGGAATGCTTAAACATCCTGTGACAGGGGAAAGCTTTATCCCTGCGATTCTGCCTTTTGCCTCGGCTAATGCCACTGGATTCCGTATAGATTCGTCTTGTGAGAACCAAGTCGCTGAGTTGATGCAGACCCTAGCATTCCGTATCTTGCTTTCCATTCCTGTTGAGCTTGTCAAATTCCATTTCATTGACCTCCATTCTTTTGGGCAGTCGACAAAGTTGTTCAACAGATTGGCGGAAAAAGCGGAGAAAATCACAAAAGGGGCTTTGATAAGTGACAAAAACGGCTTGGCGAGTTTTGTTTCTGAAATGGAAAGCCACGTCAACCGACTCAACAGAAACGAATTGCTGGATGCCGCCTCACTTTTTGAATACAATGCAGACCCATCACATATTGCGGTCCCTTATCATTTCGTGTTCTTCACCCGCATTCACGACAAAGTGGAGAAAGACATTATCTCAAGAATCTATTCCCTGTGTTCGGGTAGAAATGCATCCACTTGCGGTATTTATTTCTTCTACACCTACGCGGTTGACCACCAAGCCACTCAGCAACAGAACGATCCTCTGTCCGATTTACTTAGCATCTCTACGCTTGTTACCAAGGAAGCCGATGGCTTCCGTTTCTCAAACACTATTTATGGTAAAGCCTTTGAGGAACGATATGTCTTCGAGCCGGAAAAGAGGATGCTTTCCAATCTGAATCTGATTATTGACGCCATCGCAAAAAAAGCCGCTAACATCAAGCCTCCAGTAGTATCATTTGACCAGATGTTGGAAGACATGATGTCCAATGGAGAATATTGGAAAGGCAGCACGATTGACGGCATCACCATTCCAATTGGCAGAAAAGGAGCCAATGGTTTGGTCAACTTCAATTTGGCAGGCAAGACTGCTGATTACTTCGCGATGATTGGAGGTAGGCCTGGCTACGGAAAAACGGTGCTGCTCCATGATATCATTTGCAATGGAGCAATCATCTATCCTCCACAAGAATTGGAGTTTTATCTCATCGATTGCACTAATGGAACTGGCTTCAAGCCGTACGAACATATGCCTCATGCAAGGTTTGTCTCCATCACAAAACAACGTGAGTATACTGACAGCGCGATAGATTATTTGATTAACGAGATGTATCACAGAGCCGATTTATTCAAAGAGGCTGGAGACCAAACGAAAAAAAGCAATGAGGAAAAATCTGAGCAAAAGAACATTGAAAAAATAGAAGATTACCGTAAATATACTCACAAGGTACTATCCCGAATCTTAGTCATTATTGATGAGTTCCAAGTGCTTCTTGAAAAGAACGACAAATTGTCACGGAAAATAAAAGGGTCGCTCGAAAAGATTATTAGGGAAGGTAGAAAATACGGCATCAGCATCGTGCTCTGCACTCAAAGCTTTAGAATCGACTTTGACACAGAGTTGATAACACTTCGTATTGCTTTTAATCTTAAGGAGATGGATAGTCTGAAAGTGCTTGGATCAGGCAATGACTCTGCTGCACATTTGACCAAGAAAGGCGAAGCTATCCTAAATAATAGTAACGGTGAGAAGGAGGCCAATGTGCTCTTCCAGGCTGCCTATACAGAAAAAGTACAACACTATGTTAATTTCTGTGTTGACAGATGGAATGAGTTTGATGGCGAGAAGCCCAAACGGTTTGTGTTCGATGGTAAGGCAGTCAGCAATCTTGCCAGCAATACCCTGTTTGTCGATTCACTCACGGCTTCTGAGCTCAATCCGAACGAAATTGTCACTTGGCTTGGTGTACCAATGTTCATCAGGGCCAAACATTCGTATGCCACATTCCACAAGGCAATCTACTCCAATATGTTGATATGTGGTAAGGATGTGAACGCTGCGCTTTCCACAATGGCATTGGTTAATTACCAAATCAGTCAGTCGATGGAAAAGCCTAAAGAAGGTCTTTTTAATGAGCTTTTCATTACAGACTATTTTGTTGAGTCGTCTAACGAATCTTGCTATTTGAGACGTTTTGCCGAAATGGCTGGCATACCCTATCTCCGCAAAAAGGATGTGGAGAAAACCATCGATGTCATTGGGACTATTTTGAAAAAACGAATTGACGATTCTATGGCGGGTATCGACAATGAAAACACGCCCATCATAGGAACCATAGCCTATATCCAGAATGCTCCCGATATGAAGAGAAACCAGTTCAACCAGCCCTCCAAGCTGATGACCAAGATTCAGGACATTTTGAAGAATGGACCGGATTATGGAATCCACCTGATTGTGTATGCCTATAGTTACAAAGGCCTTATTGACGTCATGGACAACGCCTTTGTGTCGGCGTTCGGTAATCGTGTAATACTGCAAGGTGGTGCATTGGGATTGCAATTAGCCCAGGAAGCAGAGACACTGGCGGAAGGCACTGCCCTCCTTGTAACTGAGGATGCATCAACCACCTACGAGCAAGACCCATTTATGGTTTACAATGAATGTCATAGCGACACACTTCAACAAGACGATGTGTTAGACCATATCTTCTCTATTTATAAACAAAAACAATAATAATGGAAACCTATCTTACCTATAGTGAGCAATATCTAAACATCGTCAAGTCGGCAGATATTCTGTTGACAATGCCTGCTTACATGAAGGCAGAAACGAAGAAAAGGATTGAGGATGTGGAGCAGTTTGGTAGGCATTTGTCAAAACGATTGCCAGAGTTGGAAGCCTATCCTTCGCTGATGGCTTCTGTGTTCTCTTTAATCGGCAGGGACGACATGGTTGGGTATTTGGGTGAGTTCTTGATTGATGAAGCGATAAAGAATTGTTCTGAGTTTGTTCAAATAGAAAAGGAGTTGACAACAAAGATGGACTGGATAGGCAACTCCTCGTTGACCGTAGACAGGAATCTTCTTGCCGAAATGTCAAATAAAGTGAAGTCTTGGCGAAGGAGTGTCACCTTAGATAACATGGATGCGTTCAGGCGTTTTCTCGAACATCAGCGACAACAGGTCAACGCTTTGTATGAGACTTTAAGTGATAAGGAAAAACTAGGACAGGCGCTGGCCCAGTCGGAAGAAGAAAGGAGAAAGTTACTTGAGATGGAAGAGGCCCGCAGGCGCGGCATCACGGAGATGGAACTTGACAAGGAGGAAAAACGCCGTAGAGCGCGCGAAGAGTATGCTAAAAATATGAAAATGAGAAAAAAGAAATGATAGATGGCAGTAGCAAAAGTAACAATAGAAGCTTTAACGCAAATGGCGAACACCCTTCGCCAAAGTGCGGATGATATTTTGCTCACCAAGGAGCAGATGGACAATGAATTGCATTCTTTTCCTTGGGAAGACCCTATTGGTTTGAGTTTTATAAACCAGTATGAAGAGGATTTCAAGCCGTTGAAGGAAAAGTTGATACCTGATATTGAGCAGTATCTTCAATATATGAGTCAAGAAGAGCTAATCGTTACAGAGTATAATAGTGAGAACGGAGGAGTTTTAGGTGGGGCTGGCCTAGGCATTGCCGCTAGCTTTGTTGCTCCATTAGGGAAAGTTGCTCGGTTTACAGGAATACCTCGGGAACCCCTTAATGTTTATTCTAGCGAATGTAATGCTTTGAGAAAAACCGCACAAGATTATTATAACGAATGGGCGTACATAACCGAGAATGGGAAGCGCAGATTACGTCAATATAATGTGACATACAATAATCAAGACGGCACAAAAAGTAAAAAAATCCTTACAGCCCAAAATTATCAAGAATTTGATAAAGAAACTTTTGTAAAAGCTTTGTCGGTAGGTATGGGGTTCAGATACGAGGAAAGAGATTTGGGGCCGATAAGGAAAAATGGCAATGGCGTAATTAGTGGCAAATTGGGCTACTACGACCCCAAGAGGGATGTCATTAGCATCAATAGGAACGTTTTTAGCAGTGATTTTGTGAAGCATGATGACATCGTCGAGATTGTATTTCACGAAAACCAACATAGAAACCAAAAAATTAGAATGGATAGCAAATGTTTGGATTTTGTGCCGAGATATGTAAGCGTGGAAGATGCATGTGTAACTGAAATAACAAAAGCAGAACAAGAAAAGGACATTAGCGAGAGATGTATGAACCAGTATATTGACTACACTAACCAATGGAGTGAAAAAGAAGCAACTGAAGTTGGGACAGGTGCTAGGAGGATTTTTACAAAAAATCGAAGATAATTAGCATGTATTGTTATTCAAAGAGATAAGCAATGGCATTGGCAAAAGTTACAATAGAAGCCCTAACGCAAATGGCGAACACACTTCGCCAAAGCGCAGATGTTATTCTGGCCACCAAGGAACAGATGGACAGTGAATTGCGTTCTTTTCCATGGGAAGACCCTATTGGACTGAGTTTTGATAAAGTAACTAATACAGATGTTGTTGCCTTCTTTATGCATGAATATGAGCATAAACAACAATTTAATAGATACAAAAGAGGTGAAATATCTAAGAAGGTTTTTGTTCATTATCCAATTAAAACTAACGATGAAAAATATCTGTGTAATTGGAAAGAAGTGGCTGCGCGAAAATATGAAAGATTTACATGTGATACTATTGAAGGTTGTAATGACTGGCATAAAGATTATCTGACTAAAGCTGATAGTATTTGTGAACAATAATCATACATTCCGATTATGAAACAGAAAAAAAATCATACTTATTTCAGTTATTGCCTTTACCGTTTTCAATTGTAAGGCGCAATAATGTCACACTATAGACAACTACAACACAGACACCTCTAATTGCAAGGATTATAAATTGAGTAATAATGAGTAGTATTAATATTGATAGTAAAGATTTGATTCGTTTGCAGGAAACTTTAGAATTGGCAACGTTTTCAATTGAAAAGACAAGAATGCTGGTCGATTTTATCATTGGATCCGGATTCCCTCCTTCTGATGTATTACCTCAGACAGTTTCTCTTGACCAAATGTTGAAAGAAATGTTTAATAGCTCGGATTATTGGTCGGGCAATTCGGCTGAGGGAATATCAATCCCTATCGGATGTGATAGTAAAAATAACATTGTTGATTTAAAACTTGGATTTGACACAGGGGATTATTATGCGTCATTAATAGGTAGGCCAGGTTATGGAAAAACCGTCTTGCTTCATGATATAATATGTAGTGCTTCCTTTTGTTATTCTCCGACTCAATTACAGTTTTTTCTGTTTGACAACTCAAAAGTTAGGGATTTTTCATTTTATGAGCGATTACCTCACGTTAATACAATATCATTCGGAGTGGATGGAGGAAGAATCCAAGAAGTATTGCAGACACTAGAGGAAGAAATCAATTCTCGTATTCAATTATTTAGAGACCTTGGGGAAAAAACAAATAGAGTGATAGACAGTTTTGAGTCTTTTCGGTTGTTGTCTGACTGTGCTTTGCCTCGTTTACTTTTAATTGTAAATGATTACGATGGTTATGATTTCGATTTGGATGTTTTTGGCAGGAATAAAGCAGAGATTGAACGGATGCTCATCAGTATTATGACAAATGGTCGGAAATTTGGAGTTCATATTATCCTTTCATCTGTAATAGGTCGTTTTTCTCCATACAGGGAGTTTATAACAAAGAGTGTTACATTTAATTCAAATGACTATACAAATCAATTAACAAAATATGCAAATGGATTAAGTATTGGTGAAGCATTTATGAATATAAAAGAAAATGGCAAAGATAGAGTCATTAAATTTAGATGTGCCTATTCTAATAACTATCTCCGTTTTGTTGATATTTGTAACCACGCGTGGCGTAAATAAACTTAAGAATAAACACACAAACCATAACTAATTATTCAAACTTAAATCTTAAAATTATGAGTAGTGTAAATGTAGATTTCGAAGACCTTATTAGGTTTAAAGCAACACTTGATCGGAATGCTGCGCATTTCGATGAAATTCGTTCCAACATCGGCGGAGCCATCAATACCATTATTGATACTGATTGGCAAGACCAAAAGTCGGAGCAGTTCCGTCAAACCTTCTTCGAACAAAGCGACCCTGACATCACCAAACTGGTAGAGACTATGACTGCTTTTTCGGCTTACCTGCAAACGAAGATAGATATTCTTCAGCAGTATCACGCAACCAACATTAACTTCTAAAATCGAAACATTATGGCAAAAGCAAAAGCAACAGCTGAAACCCTAACCCAGTTTTCCAGCACACTGAAAAGCAATCACGACGATATTCTTGCCGTCAAATCGTCAATGGACAAAGAATTGCAGAGCTTTATTTGGGATGATCCCGTAGGTGCCTCGTTTAGGGCAAAATATTATGAAGACCTCAAACCTATTGAAGGAAAACTTATTCCCAACCTTGAGGCTTATAGTGCTTATCTTGACCAAGAAGCCGCTCTCGTTACGGAATTTGGTAAGGACTAATCCATTAACACATTAAGCTATGCCACGAAGTGTAGTAGATTTAGCAAAACTCAATGCATTGGATGCCGCCATCAGGGCTTTCGACAGCAACACAGGGGCTTCGATGGCGGCATACAGCCAGTCTGCCATGAATCTTTTGGCTCAATTTGAGGCCAAACTAAACGAGTTGGCCATAATCCGCCAACATGCATTGAATGCCTTGAATAGTTGTGAATGGAGCCGTGCGGCAAACCCAAATATTTCTTGTGCAAGTCAGGCGGCAGCCTTTAATAAAGCGAATAATCGGTTCTGTAGATGTGCTGAGCTTGTTAACCAAGCGCGACAAGCCATTTCGGAATACGACGGCTATGCAAGTCGATTCCGTCAAGCGAAATCAGATTTATGTTCAAGGGCAAGAACGGGTTTAGATAGGGTAATGGCTACCATTGAAGAATATAATTCAAACGCAACACCGAATACGGATAATGTGATGTCAAACGGAGTGCCTGTTGCCTCTGCTATGTCGGGACCAATGGAGAATGTGCCTAACGATAAGTTGCCTGGAGGCGGTTCGTTCATGTTCGTAAGAGGTGGTGAACAGATAGCCCATGTTCAACATAAAGGCTTGGGCACTGACCCTGTGAGAATCGATCCCGATGCCATGGCCGATTCGTTGAACCATCTGCCTGAAATAACCGCGCCCGACAAATCAACTATGCGTATTGCTGCATCAGGGATACTTGCGGCGATGGCGGCGGGAGGTCTTGTCATTGGGGGTCGAGAGATGTTGCTTCAGCAGAAAACCGATGAAATCTTTGAGAATCAGTATGGTGTCTCACGGACTGAAATGCTGTTGAAGTCAGGGCCGAAGCAAAAAGAATATGTTGCAGCTTATAACAATATTTATAACGGACTGCAACAAGAAATGAAAGAGATAAAGAAAGAAGAAATCTCCAGTCAGATTCAAAAAGGGAAAGACTTCCTTGCTTTGGAAGACCGAAGAATTGATGAATTACATGGAGAGGTAACGCTTTTTAGTAGAGAATTGGTGCATGATAAGAAGATAGAAGTTGCAAACTTGGAGAACCAATTAGCTTCACTTGAAGATGGGAAAAAACGCGCCATTGTGCCGTCGGGAAAAACGAAAATCGGTGGATTGAGTGAAGACGGCTTGTCTTTCATGGCTGAAGGCATGAGTTCGAAAAAAAGATTTATTACCGTTTCTAATTTGTTAGCCAATTCACAAGCGACTCTTGGTGGTGATTCTGGAAAAGAATATGTTTTTAAAAATGGCGAAGCGGACATTTTCTTTGTTGCTCACGACGGCTCCTATGTAAACCGTTATATGAGAGACTTTTCGCAAGGTTTTTCAGAAGTGGAGACAAATGTCAATTTACCCGAAATGAGTTTTACGGGTTATTCTGATAAAATGAATAACAGTGATGTGTCTTTGCTCAGTATTAGCGCGGAGCAGAAATATAAAGCTGAAGGAATAAGGGTTACAAACAAAACCTATCATATTAATCAGGATGGGTCGGCATGGACTGAAGTTGTGAATGCTGGTATTGGTGGTGAAGCGAGGGCTGGTGCCTCTATGAATTATAAAGGTGCTGAAATGGGAGCGGAGGTTTCTGTTGCGAGAGCAGGACTCAAAACAACATACATTACAGCACCATCAATTCAAGATGGCAAATTTATACAAACTGAATACGGGGTTAATGTCGAAGCGAATGCTGGTGTTGCCATTGGAGTAGGAACGTCCAAAGCTGCCGACGGAACCAATGAATTAGGTGCAAAAATTCCCTTTGGAAAAGCATCAATTGTCTATGCAAAATACAACAACCTGTCCGAAAATGATTTTCCGAAGTCCATTAAAACACTATTGAAATGAGACAGTCAACAATCAATTTCAACAATCAAGCAATGCAATTTAGTGCATCTGCTGATGCAATCAAAGCCTCATGGCAAGACAGTGTTGGCGATGCTTTCTATCGCGACATCATTCGACCTTTGAAAGAAGCAGCAGAGCAACTGGAACCCGCCATGCAAGCCCTGCCTCCCAAACTTGAACAACTTAAAATTCAAATCGACGCGATATGAAAAAACTGTTATTATCTTTTTTGTGCTTTTTGTGGCTTCTACCTGGTTTTGCCCAGGTGGAAATCAAGGATTTCGATACTAAGAATTTCCCTCAGGTTTCGTTTACGCTCAGGTCATACGACCCTGTGGTCAGGACAAAGGAAGAAGTTCGGATTTTTGAAGAGGACACCTTAGTCTCCGTTGACAGTTTGGAATCGCTTAGAGCCCCCTCTATCCCCGCGATGAAAAGCGTGCTGTTTTTGTGGGACTTGCGCGGTAGGGAGAGCTTTGTTCCTGAACTGCTTTTTGATTTCTTCAATGGAATGGTTGCGACCTCTCAGGTCAATGACAGCTTGAAGGTCAATGTTGCAGTGTTTAGAAGTGACGAGGAAGGGAATCCTCTCTATACGCCCTTGTTCTCGTCTTTTACTTCCGATTTGTTAGGAATGAGGAATAGGGTTGCCGAAGAAGCTGAAAAGGAATTGATAGAAACCGCGTCTTCATCCAACATTGTTTGGGCACTCCAACAAGCAGTAGCTCAAATTAAGGCACAATCTGCCGACGAGGCCAAAGCCATCGTGCTTTGCACTGCTGGCAAAAACAACCAGAACTCTGGATTTGAGACTACGCCTCTTGTCACACAAGCAAGAGAAAATAGAATTCAAATCTATGTAGTGAACATTGCTGGTGATAAATTGGGCGAGACTTTAAGCAAGAACTTGTCGTCACGTACTTATGGCTTGTATCTCCTTTCCGAAGGCTCGTTTGAGACCAAGGAAAAACGGATGGAGCATAAAGACATGTTCCCTTTCTTGTTTTCTGAAAATGAGACCATCAACGCTTGGGTGAACGACCTGCCTCAACGTTGGGCGGGCAATGCCTATAGGATTACTTTCCAGTCTCGCTTCAAGAGAATAGGCGAAACCAAGGAGATAAAGGTTTGGTTGGGAGATGAATCAGGCAGCAAGACATACAATGTACCTAAATACACTTTTGGGAACTGGATTAAGGATCATCTTGTCCTCTTTTTGATTCTTCTTTTTGTTGCCATTGCTGGTGTTGGCACTGGATTATTCTTTTTCATTAGGTATCTGCGTGATGTGGCCACCGACAAGCGTGAAGAGGAAGAGAAAAAAGAGGAAGAGCGCAAAAGGTTGAAAGCGGAGCAAGAGACCTTGAGAAGAAAATTGGATGTCGCTGAAAACGAAAAGCGGAAACAACAAGAACGTGAAAAAGCCAGAGAAAAAGCAGCCATGCGTCAAGAACAGCTTGATGCACTGAACGCCCTGATGCGCACAAAGAACATCAAGGCGCGGCTGTTGGTTTCAACGATGTCGGGAGCCTTTGAGTATATGATTGATACGGCTGAAAATGCTATCGGTTCAGCCGAGGACAACGACATCGTGATTAATGACAGGACGGTGAGCCGGCATCATGCGGTTCTCTATTTTGATGCTCAGACTTTTGGCATTCGCGATTTGAGGTCGACTAATGGAGTAGTTATGAACGGTTTCAAAGTGGATGATTTGAAGCTGAGAAATGGCGATTCCGTTTCATTGGGAAATGCGGTAATGAAAATCTATTTCTGATATGATGAGCATGGTGAATTTTGATAGTTGCGTTTGTGCCATGACCGATAAAGGTCTGGTAAGATCTCACAACGAGGATTCTAATCGTGTGGCCCACACAGCCAATGGCGACCTGTTTGTCGTTTGTGACGGTATGGGCGGCCACGTGGGAGGTGCCACGGCTTCCCGAATTGGTGTCGAGAGCATCTGCCAATATGCGAGCGAGCACGAATGCGCCATTCCACAACAATTTCTTATTGGCGCATTAGAATATGCGAATGCGCAAATCTATGCTGAATCACGTTCCAATCCAGAACTTTTAGGGATGGGAACTACAGCATGTGTAGCCTTGGTCCGTGAGGATAAGGTGTGGTATGCTCATGTGGGCGACAGCCGAATTTACTATTTCAATGCAAAACAAAAGGCTCTTTATAGACTTACCAAAGACCATTCTGTGGTGCAGGCTCTTATCGACCGAGGCGAAATCACCGTGGCAGAGGCCGAGCATCATCCTGAAAAGAACAAAATCAGAAAATCATTAGGTGTCAATTCAAATGTTGAACCCGAACCCTGCCAAATGCCTTTGATTCCCGCTGAAGGTGATATGATGTTGATTTGCAGCGATGGATTGTCGGGAATGATGGACGAGGAAGACATACTTGAGGTGCTGGTAGGGGCAACGGATGTGATTGTCGCTGGAAAAGTGCTGATAGACTTGGCCAAATCTGGCGGCGGTACGGATAACATTACTGTGCAAATCATCAGGTTCTCCGGGATGGGCAATCGTGAAGCGGTGTTTGATGCGAAGAACAAAGGAGTTTTCTTGTCATCGGCGCATAATGCAGAGAAAAATCCTAAGCGACTTTGGCCTTGGTTGGTCATTGGCGCTTCGGCTATCATAATTTTTGTTGCTGGATTGTTGCTATTTCCAATTAATTCAAAAAAAGAAACGACGACATCCAACACTCCTCCTGCTCCTGTTGTTGTTGAAACGGACAATTATGCCTATATAAATGAGATTCCCCCTGGAGCCAACGATAATTATGAATCATTTAAAGATCCTGATGCCAATACTATATTCCGTTTTTATCATCGGGACCAAGGAGGAGACCTTGTTGTCAATATGGAGGATTATTCTTATCAAATTGGAGAATTTGTGTATATTGAGGATAAAAATTATTACCGAGCCAAATCTGGTAAGGTGAAATATTTCAAACGAAATGGTGAACCAGATAACAAATAATTAACGATATGAAGAAAACAATAATTCTTATTCTATCATTGGCAATTTCGATCATTTCTGTTGCTCAATACGGATATAGGTTCGAGATAAAGCAAGTATTTCCGAAGAATGCTTCAGTGTATTCAAATGCTTTTAATTTTAAGCGGGAAATGGACAATGACATTTCGGCACAAACAGCTAAACTGAACGGAAACAGTAATTATCAGATTTTGGTAACCACACCTTCGGGTAAGGAAACTCGCAGTATTCAGAACATCACCTGGGTACAGACGGTTAATGGAACTAAGACATACCACAAAAAACAGACATCACCTAAACATTATTATGATGCTGCAACAGTTTGGGAAGGCTATTCCTGCAATATTGACGGTTCGCGCAAAGGTAAGGCGCTAAAAAAGGAGTTTATCTATCGTGTTGCTTTTGCTGATACCCCAAATGACTTCAAAACAGCCTTTGTTGATGAGGAATCTGCTAATACAGAGGCTATGAGATTGTTTAGTGAAAATGCCACAAATGAACGTTTAGTTGAGGTAGTGGTTTATAAGTTTGATAACAATGAGGCTGTTGAGTATGATAGGATGACCAACAAGGAACAATCTGAGGCATTAATAGCACAAAACGAAGAAAAAAAAGCCCAAAAAGCAATAGAAGCAAAAAACGAAGCGATTCAACAGCGGGTCAATCAGTTCTATGTTGATATGGAGTTTGTCCATGCCAATCGCGATTCGTTACTCATTATGGGTGTGCATTATTGCTGTGAAGCATTGAATAAGGTTTCCAAAGTGCCAGAAAACACTTTTTTGTCACAAAAGTTGGACTCTTTATATTTATCAGTATTGCTTTATGATGTACTTCCTGATGACAACAAAAAGGCTGTTAAGGCACGGAAATTAGTCAAGACGGATTTGGAAGCACTACAGAAGGTAGAAAACCATACGCCACGAAATCTTCTTAAGTATACAAGAAACATGGAATCCAAACTGAACAAAAAGAACGATTCATTTTTCAATAGGTTGTTTAAAAAGAACAAATGAGCAGTCTCCCTTCCATACAATATTATAAAGTAATTCGGCTGATTCAGGAAGGCGGTACTTCAGCGGTTTACGAAGCTATCGACTTAAGGAGCGGGAATAAGGTGGCGGTAAAGGCTTTATTCTCAAACAAGGCCAAAGATGCTTTTATGCTGAAGCGTTTCAGGGAAGAAGCCAACCATTATCTATTGCTTTCGCATCCCAATCTGCCCAAACTTGTCGACTTCATCATTGATGATGGTCAGATGTATCTAGTAATGGAGTATGTGGAAGGTATCGATATGAACAAGTATCTTCAGGCCAACGGGCCATTGGATGAAGACATGACCGTCCACTTCTTCACCATGATTCTCGATACCATAGGCTATTTGCACAAACAAGGTATACTCCATTTGGACATCAAGCCGGCCAATATTATGGTTACCGATAACCTTGGCATTAAGATTTTGGATTTGGGCATATCCGCCAAAGTGTCAGAAGGAGAGACACTGAAGAAAAAATGTGGAAGCCCTTCGTTTATGGCTCCAGAACAGACTCGAGGAGAAAAACTGGACTGCTATACCGATATCTATCAGATTGGTGTAACGCTGTTCAATATGGTTACGGGCAAGCTGCCCTTTGTAGGAAACAGTCAGCAAGAAATCTTTGATAAAGTTTGCAATGATCCTATACCGTTGATGAAAGATTTCTCCGACGCGGTCAACCCTTCCTTGCAGGCGGTTATCGACAAGTCGATGCAGAAGAATGGCGCAGATCGCTATGCGTCGTGTGAGGAGTTCGAAGAAGCCTTGCTTGAGAGCCTATCGGCCACTATAGAAGTGGAGTCAGTGGCATCTAGCGGTGTTAAAGAAAAGCACAACAATAATGAAAAAATAGTAAAAGAAAAAAATAACAACAACGATATGATAATCATTACCATAGGCAGAGAGACAAGCAATGATGTCGTCATTCCTGATAGTTTTGTGGGTAGACATCATCTGCAACTCATAAAAGATGAGGCTGGTGCCTATTTTGTCCGTGATTTGGACTCCACCAATGGCACATTCGTGAATGGCAAAAGGATTTATGGTGAAGTGGCTGTTGACGAACAAGATGTGATTAGAATCGGAAACACGACACTCCCATGGATTAGCTACTTCGCCGTCTACAACAAAACAGAGGTGGCTCCAGATACCGAAGAGACGAAGGACCAAAAACATAGGAAAAAAAGAAAGAAAACCCAAGAAGAGAAACAAGCCAGCAAAGACAAAAGGAAAAAAGCCGTTGCGGGAGCGGGAAAGTGGATCCTACGGACCTTATTGGCCATCGGCACCTCTGTCATAATGATGATGGTGTTTCGTATGATTATGGGAAGGAGATAATAATGGCAGAAGTTATTCAATCCGAGTTGAAGCCTGGGACCATATTAAATGGCGGCAAATATATAATAGAGAAAAAAATCGGAGCTGGTGGCTTCGGCATCACTTATATGGCCCGTCACTCTACGCTTGACAAAAAATTCGCCATCAAGGAATTTTTCATGAGCGGCTACAATGTCAGGGACAACACTACCAACCATGTCAGTTTGCAAGGGCTTGAAGTAAAGGATTTTGACAGGATTAGGCAGAATTTTATTAATGAAGCCCAAACCTTGGCCCGACTCAACAATGTTGCTGTGGTAAAGGTGATAGATATATTCGACGAAAACGGCACGTCCTATATGGTAATGCCTTTTGTGGAAGGAGTCACTCTTCAAAGTATCGTCGAAAAAAACGGCCCGATGAAATACGAAATGGCGGTCAATTATATCGTCCAAATTTGTGAGACCTTGACATACATCCATTCCAAGAGCATTTTGCATCGTGATGTCACTCCCGACAATGTCATTGTCACCCCTGACGAGAAGATTGTATTGATAGATTTCGGTTCGGCACGCAAGTTTGTCAATAATAAGACCCAGCGTCAAACGACTATAGTCAAGCCAGGTTATGCCCCACTCGAACAGCATTCCGCCACCTCTCGTAAAGGAGCATTTACCGATATTTATTCCGTCGGTGCGGTATTCTATTATCTTCTTACAGGCAAACGTCCCATGGATGCCACCGAAAGGGTGTTGGAAAAGATGAAAGAACCCATCGAATTAAATCCCGACATTCCCGAACAAATCAATGCCATTATCATGAAGGCCATGGAAATGGAAGGGTCAAAACGATACCAATCGGCTGCCGAATTGATTGGGGACATTTTTGCCGATGATAATCCTAATGAGCAAGGGAACGAGAAAAAAGGGAACGAAAAGAATAAAGAGACAAAGAAAAAAGAAAAGGCCGGAAAACTTAAAACCTCCAAGGAAAATGAAACCGAGATCGAGATTAAACAAGAACCCCCTTTTGTCGATAATTTCATTCCCGAAAAAACAGAAAAAGAAAAAGTCGTTGCTCAAAAACCAGCAAAAACGAAAAAGAAAGAAAAGTCGAATGGAAATCTTCTGATAGTTTTTGCCATCGTAATGGCTTTAATCGCTGCGGGATGCATTATTGCCATGCTTGCGTCTCAATCTAAGAACAACGATAAGCAGTCAAGTCTGAAAGAGCCTCTAGAGTCTAGCATTCCGCCTATGGATGACTCCATTCTGGATTTGACGTCCCTCGACTCATTGCTGAATCAGAATGCCAATGTTGTCATTAACAAGTTGTTGACAGACCAACCCAATGACCCTGTCTTGCTATACTCTATCGCAATGAAAGCAAATAAACAAACCAAGGTTGACGGAATGGAGGAGTATTGGAACCAAGTTCTTGTACCGGAAGGGGATGTTGAACGCCATTTAACAGCCCAAAAAGACAAGTTTTCACTCGTGAAATTTGCCTTTATTTGTGGAGCAAAAGCTTATGAAAACATTGACACTTCCAACTATTCTCACGCAATCAAACAAGAATTAAACGTGGCTTTGCCGGCGTTTCTTGATAAACTAAGACAAATTGATCCCAATGTTATGATCTATGAAAAACACGAATAAAATATTCATATTGTTGTTTTACCTTTGTATGGCACAATTTGCCAATTCTCAAACGGTTTCATGGCAGAAAAAACCATGTTGGGAGGAAGTTGAATTGTTGGGCGATAATTTGTTGAAGGTATCGGAAGAAAACAAATGGGGTGTATGCCGCATCGATGGAACCCCTATTGTTCCTTGCGACAATTTCATGATAACAAATGTTTGCGATGGCTGTTTTCTAGGTCTCGACCACGAAGGAAAACTGCGCTTCATTGGTGACGAAAAAGGAAACGTCAAGTCGGTAAGCGGCTCATGGTTTGTCGATATGTCATGGCCGTATTTCAGCGATGGTTTGCTGGCAGTAAGAGACGTCGGTGGCTCATGGGGGTATCTGGACCAATCTGGTGTGCTTGTCATCGATAATCAATATAGGAATGCGTTCCCATTTCATTATGGACATGCCTCGGTTTGTAAACAAGGAAAGAAGGGCTGGAATATAATTGATGTTCAAGGTCGCTATTTGTTGAAAAACAGTTTTGGCCATATCTCATTTGCATCTTCATTCACAAAAATTGACCAACAATACCCGATGGCTTTTGTTATTGTTGAACCAATGATAAAAAGGGGGGAAGCAAAAGGGTATATGGTGGATGTAAAGGGTGAAATCCAAGGCAATGTGATTCCTAAAGAGGGCGTGCCTTATTATAACAAGCAAGACCGTCATACATTCCTTTGTGGGAATAAGAGCATTTCTTTAGAGATAAAAATCAATGATTTGCTAGAATTAGACTATGTGCAATGGGGTGGAAAACAGTATTACGGTCAACCCGTTCAACTTGAGTCAAATCATTTCCCAATTGTGGATGTGGATAATGTTTTTGTTGACGAGAATAGTATTGTTTTTGGTAATATAGTCGTTATTCCCCAATTCCAAGAGGTGACCCTTTTATCGTCAGAATTGGCCTTGGTGAAGAAAACAAACAAATGGGGATTGATAAAATATAACCCATATGGTACTATGCCAAAAATAACTTGTAAAGATAGTTATGAACTAAATGTATATCACACCATTGAGATTCCTTTTGTAATGTCCAATAGTTCTGAGAATATTAGGGTATATGCTGTTGATAAGAAAGGGGAAAGAGATTTCTTTAACGTAAGCAATGCGGGACATTTTGCAATACCCATGAAGTTTCTCGACGACAATGGACGGATTTCAGTAGGATTAGAAATGGATGGCATCATGTTAGCACCAGAATCATATTATTTCAAGGTGAAGTATGGCAAAGGCTTTGGGGTTGTTGGGCCGTCAAAAGCCTCGGTGGGCAATGATAATAGATCTTCATTCAGCATCACCATTTCAAACAAGTCGTCGCAAGAAGCAAAGCCTTTTGATGTATATATTGGAAATAGATGTATAAACCATGTAGACGGGATGGAGCCATACAAAAGCATTACATTACCGGTCAACATGGCGGTAACGATTAACAATCTGGAGGATTCCGAAACAAAAGATGTTATGATTGAAATCAGAGAAGAAGGTTTCCCGAAGCAGCGTTATCCAGTTAAGATTATGTTCGAAAAAACATATAACAAAGAATAAGAAAGGACACTGATGATTAAAAAACTTACAATTGTTTTACTTCTTTTGGCTAGCGACATGCTAGTTTGGGGACAACAATCATGGGATGTTATCTCTAAGGAAAGTCCATTATCCATAGGTTTTTACACAGAAACAGGTTGGGCGCTATCTTCTTATCATACCTCAAAGAATGCTTTTGATGTTGATTTTTTACCCGTTATGGGATTATGCCTTGGAGGAGGTGCTGATTTGAATTATGAAATTGATAACGGTTCATACGGTTCGATGACAGCTCAAACAGGTTTGCTATATGCGCGTTCTGGGTTTGTCGTCGAAGAACAAAAAGTTGCCTGCCATTATTTTTGCTTTCCTATTTCTTTCCAATACTATCCATTGGATTACTTGTTCTTGGAGTTTAGGGCAGTACCCTGTCTCAATTTTGGTCTCTCCTCTAATGTCGTTACCATTCAAAACTTGGCATTAAAATTGGATAATCATCAGGCAAATGATTTCAAGATTGGCTTCGGCGCTGGCGGTTATATTAGGTCCATAGGTGTGGGCCTTTCATTAAGATACAACTTCGGATTGTCGAAGTTTGCTGAAAACTTGCCATGGAAGGGTAACCAATTTGAGATGCTTTTATACTATCGTTTTGATCTTAAAAAGTAACAATGAAAAACAATCTGCATATGAAAAGATCTTTTATTATAAAACACATTACCTTCGTTTCCCTCATTGCATCCATACTATGTTTTTCGACATGTAAGAACGATGTCGTTGAAATCGTTCGCGATGATACTCAAGTTAATTTAATTCTTAACAATATGCTTTCCACGTTTACGACTTATTCCGCTGAAGAATTGGAAATGCATATTCAACAAGGTATTGCTTCCCAGATTATGGTTAAAGCATTCGTTTATGATGATAACGGCAAATTGATAGACCAGTTCTCAAAAAAAATCGATAATTACAATCAGATATTGGATCCTTTTTCTGTAACAATTACAGGGTATAACAACACGTTGGTGTGCTTTACTTATGGAACATGGACCAATTCAGGTGGTAAAGAATCAAATGCTTACAAAGTCACAGGCGAGCAATTGATGTCATCTTTGAAGGTTGAAGAGAGCAGCGCAACATCTTTATACAATTGCATTCCTTGGCAGATACTAGGGGGAGCGATTATCCCGATAGGTATTTTTGACGATGCTATTGACGTGGAAATACGGCCTCTCGGCGGTTTGGCCTACATGGATTTCCAAAACATTCATGCTAATGATTATGGTATAAGTAATACTAAGATTCCAACGAGATATACCTTCATGCAAAAGTTCAATGATATTGTTACCATTATAGACGGTACTTTTTCATATAGTTGTTCATTGTCTTCGATTTATTGGTACTTTTGCTCTATTTATCCTGCCCAACACCAGAATTATAATGGTGTTTACGTTTCAAGGTTTATGATGCCAGGACAGGTCCAATCATATTGTTATGGTTCTTATTCTCCTTCTAATGATAATTCATATGATGATGAGATTCAAACAGGGAGAAGCGACACCCAAACTTTCAAAATTGAAGCTGAAAAACAATATGTGTTTGTAATGGATTGCGCTAATTATTCTCAAATAATAAAGGAGGGCATTTTGGAAGACAAGATTGTCGCTTCCAATTTGTAAATTAAACATATATAAACATAAGAAAATGAAAAAACTATCTATTTTACTATTGCTACTTGTTCAGGTTGTTGCTTATGGACAGAGTTTTCGCTTTGTGCCCGGTGTCGGCATTAGAGACGCCCAAGATAGTTCTAAAGGTTTTATCGTGTTTAATTTCCCAGGGATGACAGCTGATGCTATCAAAGCGGCCGTTGTAGCAAAGATCCCCACAATTTATAAGCCAGTATCAGGTAGAATTCAGCCGTGTGAGAATAACGGTATTACTCTGATAGCCTCTACAGAAAATAATTCTCTATTCTACATTGGAGTTAATGCATATGGGTGGAGCCAAGATTGTGGTGTTGGCGGAGATTTTACCATGAATATTTATTTCAAAGATGGAAAAGTCCGGTATGATGCACCATCTTTCCAACGGTTATATGTAATTAATTCTAACTGGACCCCTGATAGGAAGGAGCGAAATGCTCTTGACAGCATGAAACCAATATATGAATTGATTGATAAAGATTACAAACAAATTTACACTATTTTATACTTTCACAATCTTATTAGGGCATTAAATAGTGCGGTGGAGGAAGCAGCCTCTAAGCCTGCCGATTGGTAAGAAGAGTTTGTTGACTTTGTCAAACTTATTCTATACTACATCTATAATCCCAACATAGTCATTTTTCATGGCTCGTTTTCAACAATTTCAACCTTTTTGTTCCTTCGGAACCACTCCGTGATGTCCTTCACACGTCCATCGGCCAAGCGTTTCATCATGCGTTGGTTGGTGGTGATGCTGTCCAAAGGACCTAACTCAGCCACGTAGCGTCCAATTTTAATGTAGTCGAAATGGTCGGTGGAGACGTTTTGAGGCAGGTCATTTTTTCCCGAATACCAGGCTACCTTTACACCATAGTCCTTCTTGACTTGATGGGCCAATTGGGCCACCGACTCAGGCTCATTGTCACCGCCCATGAAACATACACAGGTGATACCCGTCTTGTATTGCTCTACAAGACGATACAATTCCTTAGTGTCCAGTTGTTTACCAGTGTTTTCCCACAAATACTTGCTGTGGCAACCAGGACATTGGTTGGGACAGTTAGTGATATTAATGGCAAGCGTCACTTCTTCAGGAACTTCCTGGAAGACGATATCAAAATTGGCGTATTTTAGCATCGGTCCATCTCCATTTTTCCATAGTGACGGCGGGCGGCTTCCTCTTGGCGTGGCTCGCTGAAATTGCTGACGCGCTTCAGGTAACCGATGATGCGGGTCAGGTAGTCGATGTTGTGGCTGTGGCACTCGGGGCATTCCTTCAGGAAACGCTTGTCGATGTGACCGCAGTCGTTGCAAATCGTGTTCGGGATGTTGAAAGTGAAATAGTTGCAGCCTTCGCGAGCAGCCACGCGCAGCAGCTGGCGGTACTGTTCCTTAGTGAGGTGTTCTTCCAGGTTGCAGTGCAAGGCCGAACCACCGGTGAGGTGCTTGATGTACTTCTCGCCGTGCAGACGGAACTTATCCAACACGTTGGTGTTCGGGTCTTCTACGATGTAGAAATAGCTGTTATAGCAGTCGCGGTGTACCTCGTAGCCGTCTTCCTTATCCCATTTGGCGTGTTTGACGCCTACGTTCTCGGCAGGAATCATCTCGCAGTTGAACATCAGGCCATCTTTCTTCGAGTAGTACTTTTTATTGTAGCGCTCGATGAGGCCCAAAACCTCTTGCACGAAGTGCTCGTACTCTGGATTGTCCGAAATCTTGATTTTCAAGAATTCAGCGGCTTCCACGAGGCCGTTCACGCCGATGGTGAGGTATTGGCGACCGAGGTTGATGTAACCTGCATCGAAGAGCGGCAACATGCCTTTCTTCTGCAACTCCTTCAGGTTTTCGTTGTAGCAAATCTGCACCTTGTGGCAGAGGTCAACGATTTCCTCAAGGAAGGTGAGGTAGTGCATGTTGTTGCGGGCGGCATATTGGATGCAGCGGTTCAGGTTGATGGTCAGCACGCTCTTGGAACCAGTAGAAACGCCACCGGCACCCAGGGTATAACTGAAGCCATTGTCCTGGATTTCGTTGCGCAGACGGCAGCATGAAGAAAGCGAGTCTGCGTTGTCGCTGAGGTAGGTGAAGAACGAATGTCCTTCGGCGTACATCTCGGCGGTGAAGTCGGCCCATTCCTGGTCGATGACGTCGCCATCTTTCGAGAGCAAGGCCATTGTTTCTACGGGGAAGGTGAGCACACTTCTCAGACGCTCGGCATTGAACCATTTCATGAAACGCTTTTGCAACCAACTGAGCGACTCCCAGTCGGGTTGCGAGCCATCGGGGAAGTAGAAGTTGCCAAACAGCGACTGGAAATAATACTTGTCGTAGTAGGCAATGTTCCAGAACACCGACTGGTAGTTGCGTGCGCCCGCAGGTTGGTTCAAGGAGTAGACGATTTGCTGGAAGCAGTCGGTGATGACTTTGTCGATAGTACGCGGTTTCAATGAGAAGTCGACCACCTCGTCAGCGCGTTTGTAGTAGTCTGGGCCGTAGTCCTTGGCGATGAAGTAGTTCATGTACATCAGAAACTCGGGCGTGGCGCAGGCACCCGACAATTGCGACGAGACCATGAACACCATATTAATAAAGCCGCCGCAGAACGAGCGCAGTTTGGTGGGGGCGGTGCTGTTGCCGCCGATGGAAGCCGTACCTTCATTGAGCCAGGGATACATGGTGATGGAGGCGCAGTAGTTGGCCAAACTGGTCTCGTCGTTCTTGTAGATGAAGTGGTTGTTGAGCAAATAGAGGTAACGGTCGGCGAGTTCCTTGCCAAACACTTCCTTGATGCGGTCCGTCAGCAGGCGGCGGTTGATGCGGATGAAGCTCGATTTGGGCAGCTCACCGATGAGCGTGGCGATGTTCTTCTTCTCCACGTTGGCGTTGGCGTCGTACTTCGAGCCAGTGGCGGCGTTCGAGGCGTTGACGTAGTTGCTCAGGAAGTCGATTTTCTCGCGGATTTCACGATCTTCGGTGTGCTTCTGGCGGTACAGGATGTAGTTTTTGGCCACAGTGTAATACTGCTCCGCCATTAAAGCGGTCTCCACCTGGTTTTGGATTTCCTCCACGGTGATGCCGTTGGTCACGCGAACGCGGCTCAAGATACCGTTGAGGTCCTCATCGGTGGCATAGAAGCCCGAGGCAAGAAAGGCCTTGCTGATGGCCACTTTGATTTTTTCAAGAGAAAAGGCTTCTAGTTTGCCGTCCCTTTTGGTAATGTACAATCCTCCGTTGCTCATATAATGTGCTCGTTTTCAGTTTGTTGCGTTAATAAAAACGCAGAATATGTCTTGATTTAGTTTTTTTCGCACGCTTCCCTACTTCCCGAGGGCCATAGTGCAATCGTTCACAAGGCAGGTCTTCTGACTTACTCCCTTCCGAACGGCCTTCCCGTCCTCATGGGTTGGACAGTGGCATGGGGTGTTCGGCATGTTTCAGAGCTCACAGCTACGGGTATAGTCCCTGATTTTCACGGGGTTCCCTTTTTATCTTCTCCCAAGAACCTTGTTGTGCAAAGGTATAGCATTTTGGTTTCACCGACCAAATTAATTCTTGAAAATTTTGTCAACAAAATTATCAACATGCTAATTGGGTGATTTATTTATCTTTGCAAAAAATTTCAGAATCGTTATGCCAAAAAAGAAAAAAATAGAGAATAAACTCAGCACGTTTACCAGCGTGATTTTGGGCATTTTTGCCGACCAACCTTTTCGTCCGAAGAACTACAAACAGGTCTGTAAGATCATGGGTATCAAGGACCAAGCGGGGAAGGATGTCGTGTATAATCTCCTAATCGACTTGAAGGACAAAGGCTTACTTAAGGAAGAACGCCCCTATAGTTATGTGATGGGGCCTGAGGGTATGGCGCAGTTTGGGCCGAAGACCAAGTATGTGGAGGGCACGGTGGAAATGAAGTCGACGGGCAAGGCTTACGTGGTGCGCGACGACGGTGAAGGCGAGGATATCTTCATCGCCGCCAACGACACCTATAAAGCCCTGCATGGCGACCATGTTCGTGTGGCCATGTTTCCCAAACGCAACAACAGCAAACCAGAAGGAGAAATTGTGGAGGTGCTCGAACGCCGCCACACCGAGTTTGTGGGTGTGCTTTCCATATCCCATGGCTATGTCTTCGTCCGCCCCGATGTCGACTGGATGCCTGTAGATATCTTCATCCCACGTGGCGACCTTAACGGTGCCAAAGACGGTATGAAGGTCATAGTTCACCTCACCGACTGGCCTGATGGCTCAGGTAACCCCTTTGGCGAAATCGTCCGCGTGCTTGGTAAGCCTGGCGAGAACGATGTGGAGATGGAATCCATCTTGGCAGCGCACGAATATCCGATAGAGTTTCCTGAAGAGGTTGAAAAAGAAGCCGATAGGATTCCCGTTACCATTAGCAGGGACGAAATCAAGAAACGCCGCGATTTCCGCAATACCTTCACCATCACCATCGACCCTGCCGATGCCAAGGACTTCGATGATGCCATCAGTTTGCAGAAGATGGCAAACGGCCATTGGGAAGTAGGTGTGCATATTGCCGATGTGTCGCACTATGTGCAAAAAGGCTCCGCCATCGACCGTGAGGCGTTGGATAGAGGCACTTCAGTCTATCTCGTCGACCGCACCATCCCTATGCTGCCCGAGAAACTATGTAATAATGTGTGCTCACTGCGTCCCGACGAGGAAAAAATGACTTTCAGTGTGGTTTTCGAGATGGACGACGATGCCAAGATTTACGACAAGTGGATTGGCAAGACCATCATCAAGTCGTGCCGTCGCTATACGTATGAAGAGGTGCAAACCATAATTGAAGGCGGCGAGGGAGACTACAAGGACGAAATCCTGACCTTCCACAAATTGGCGACTAAACTGCGCGAAAAACGCATGGAGGCAGGCAGCATTAATTTCCATTCGGAAGAGGTGCGCTTCATCCTTGACGAGAACAAGAAACCTATCGACACATACGTACGTGTGCAGAATGAGTCGCATGAACTCATTGAAGACTTTATGCTGCTCGCCAACCGTACGGTAGCCGAGACTTTTGGCAAACCTGAGAGCCAATGGCACAACGACACCTTCGTCTATCGTGTGCACGACGAGCCTAACCCGGAGAAACTCAACAAGTTCATGCTGTTGATTTCACGCCTTGGCTATTCCATTAACCTCAGCAACCGCAGCACTTTGGTCAACTCGTACAACAAACTCTTTGAAGACGTGGAAGGTAAGGGCGAGAAGAATCTCATCCAGACCGTCGCCCTGCGCACCATGGCTAAGGCCGTATACAGCACCGACAACATAGGGCACTATGGTTTGGCCTTCGACTATTACACCCACTTCACCTCGCCCATTCGCCGCTATCCTGACTTGATGGTGCACCGATTAATAGAAAGGTATCTCATTGAGGGCCAAGGTTCTGTCAATAAGAAGGAATATGAGGAGATGTGCGTCCACGCCAGCGAGATGGAGAAACAAGCTGAGGAGATGGAACGCCAGTCCATCAAATACAAACAGGCTGAGTATCTGCAAGATAAGATTGGGCAGGTGTTTGAAGGCTTGGTCTCGGGTGTGAGCAAGTGGGGCTTGTTTGTTGAGCTGAAAGGCAACAAATGTGAGGGCTTGGTGCGCTATGAGGACCTTCCTGGCGACTATTATTACCTCGACGATGACAACTTCCGCGTCATCGGGCAAGACACGGGACGAGTGATCCAGCTGGGCGACGAGGTGCGTGTGGTCGTGAAAGCTGTCGATCTATTTAAACACAAAATGGACTTCGAAATGCTGGCGAGCACACCAGCTACAGTAAAGAAGTCGAAACAGAAAAAACGCCTACATTAAACAAAAATATGTACTTTTGCATCCTAGAATTAATACTGACCAATATGAAAAAAAGTATCACATTTTTTAAAGCAACACTGTTTCTTATTACACTGATGAGTCTAGTCAGCTGCAACAAAAAGGAAGAGATTTCTGTACTTGTGAATAAACTATGGTTTCCCGAAGGAGCTTGCGTTCAAGATCTTAGCGTCACGGCCAATTGCAAATGGTCCATCAGCATCGACGATGGAGCCGACTGGTTCACGATTGATCCCATGTCGGGAAGAAACAATGAAACGTTGAAAGTCTCTGTAAAAGCATTAGGAGAACTCGATAGTAGGAGCTCATCTTTTACCATAACTTCTACTAAAGGAACCGTTCAGTTGAAAGTACTTGTTTCGCAAAATACAGATGAACCTGCAGATTTGGAGAACATTGCAAACATGGTTTTTGGAGTCGCCAGTTTGTCGCATTGGAATGTTGATTATTTTGGCGAGGTAATCGAAGAGACTTATAAACAATATGAATTCAACCCATACGATACAGCTACGGGATACCTCATGTATTTCTTGCAAGACGGTCAGGGTTACCAAAAAGACAATCATAGTGATAGTGCTGTGTATTACCAGTTTTTATACGATTATAATCCATCAACACGCATTCTTCATTTGGATTTTGCTACAGATGGCGAATCGACAGAAATTTATGATGCGCCCGTACTGATTGCAACAGAAGAGCTGTTCCGTTTCCAACATGAGTACAAGCCCATGCGTTGGGAACTAGCCGACATGCGGAAGATAGGAACGATTCTCCCCCAAGAAAAAACCAGAATAACAAAAGCCACCAAGAAGAGAAAACCAACAGGTGGCGTGTTCCAGTATTGACGGTTGGAGGGTGAGGAAGGTCTTTGTGGCATTAATAAAAATCTAATATGAAAAAAGAAGTCAGTTTTTCGAGGGTCTTGTTGCTTATCTTTATAGCACTCAGTTTGGTAGGATGTAAGAAGGAGAAAATCACCCTTTCCGAATATGAGTTTTGGTTTCCAGGTGAGGCCTGTGTACAAAACATTCAGGTCACAGCCAACTGCGACTGGACTATCAGCATCGACGATGTTGCCGACTGGTACTCCATCAAAAAAAGCATCGATACGACTGTGTATTCGGCAGATGGAAGTTCGACATATTTCATTATTAACAACACGGCTCAGACAATATCTTCGGGACAAGGAAGCATGACACTTGCTATTGTTGTGGAACCCCTGGAAAACCAACTTGAAAGATCTTCCTCGTTCACCATCACCTCCGACAAGGGGAATGTTCAATTGAAGGTGCGTGTCTCCCAAAACACGGATGATTCAGTCGAATTGAGAAGCATTGAAAATATGGTTTTCGGTGTGGCCACTTTCACGCATTGGAATGTCGATTATTTCGGTGAAGTGATTGAAGAGACTTACAAACGATATGAATTTAATCCGAATGACACGTCTGTGGGCTATCAGATGTTTTTCTTGGAAGATTCCATCGGCATACAAAAAGACAACCACGAGGACAGCACGGTGTACTATCAGTTCAAATACTTTTATGACCCCGATGCTCGTATTATCCATCTTGATTTTGTTGTAGAAGGCGATACGACTGAGATATACGACGCTCCTGTACTTGTGGCCACGGAGGAGCTGTTCCGTTTCCAGCATGAGTACAAGCCTATGCGTTGGGAACTCGCCGACATGCGGAAGATAGGAACGATTCTCCCACAGGAAAAAACCAGAATAACAAAAGCCATCAAGAAGAGAAAACCAACGGGTGGCGTGTTCCAGTTTTAAAGTACCAGCTTGAATGGGGAAGCATCTCCTAAGATATATTTCAGCGTTCGGCATAGGTGTCTACCTTATCGCCCTCATTACTATTAGTTTGGTATTCAAGAATTATGCGTTAGAGACCAAATGGATCTTTTGGGGCATTTGCGAAGTACTGTTTTTCTTTGTACTTACTTCCGTTTTTTATCCCCGATGGAAACTGGACGACCCGAAACACTTTTGGCGAAAAGTGTTTTGGGTGGCTTTGGCGCTTAGGGTGGCATACGTCATCTTCTCTTACTACTATTATTACGCCCATTGGGGATATCCCTTCAACAAGCCGGGTGATGCCGTAGGGTATTACAACAGGAGTGTATATTTGTCACGATTTCTTAGGGAAGGTGATATAGGGTTTATTTTCGATTATCTGAACAAATATACCATGGGTTTCTCGGATCGGGGGTATATGATTTGGCTCACAGTTATACACGCCATCTTTGGTCCAAACCTGTTGGTAGAAAGGTTCCTGAAAGCCTTAATGAGTGCTTATCTATGCATTGTTCTTTATAAACTGACTTCCAGAACTTTTGGCGAACGCACGGGTCGTTTGGCTGCCGTGATGTGCGTCTTCATGCCCATTTTGATACAGATTTGTGGCCTGCACACCAAAGAAACGGAAATGATTTTCCTATCCATGCTTGCCCTTGAGCGCATGGATTACCTGATTCGCAGCAAGAAATACACCGTATGGAATATTCTGTTTCCCATCCTGTTGACAGGTCTCACCTTTGGATTCAGGACGGTCATTGGCATGTGCTTGATTTTCGCTTTTTTTGTGTTTATCGTGTTGTCGCCAAGCGAATTGGTGAGCCGAAAAGGGAAAATCATCACCCTTTCTGCCACGGGAGTCATTTTGTTGCTGTTTTTGTTTACGGCCATCGGAAACGAAATGGAAATCTATTATAGGCTGAATTTCAGCGGCTCTGACTATCTTTCCAAAAAATATGAATCCATGGGACTGGAATACAACGAATTGGCAAAGAGCAAATACCTTTTCCCTGGTGGGTTTGTCATGCCTTTGTCGCCCATGGTTAAGGTTGCTCCAAGACACAACAAGATGCTGCATGGAAGTACATACGTTAAGAATTTCATTGCGTTTTTTGCGATGCTTTCCATCATAGTGGCTATTAGGCAGAAGAAATGGCGCGATTTTTCTTTGGTTGCGGCCTACGAGTTGGCATATATAGGCATTGTCATGTCGAGCTTTACTTCCATGTCAGAACGTTATCACGAACCTGCCGTTCCTTTGATTTTGGTGATGGCAGCCTACGCGATGACACATTTGAGACGCAAGGACATGAAATACTTTTATGCCTATTGCGGGGTGCTGTTGGTGGCACTTTTTGTTTGGAACTGGCTGAAACTGGCCTCACGAGGATTGGTATGAAATAGTAGAAATCATGGAAACAAAACAGCTTCGGAATATCGCTTTCATCGGCATCGGGGTCTATTTGGCGGCTTTGATTGCCATCAGTTTGGTTTTCAAGGAACATGCTTTGCAGCTCAAATGGATGTTGTGGGGCATTGGCGAGGTGCTGTTTTTCTTCGTGTTGACCACGTTTTTTTATCCCCGCTGGAAAGACGATGACCCCAAGCGTTTCCAGCGCAAAGTCTTTTGGACCGCTTTGGGCATCCGTGCGGTATATGCCTTTTTGATTTGCTATTACTTTTATTACCAGACGGGCAAAGCCTTTGAATATGATGTTGGTGACAGTTATTGGTATCATACGACGGCGGCCCATTTGTCTAGATTTGTTCGGCATGGTTATATAAGCTATGTTTTCAAGTATTTGAATGCTTACACCATGGGCTTTTCCGATCAAGGTGAAGTGCTATGGTTGACCTTGGTTTACACTATTTTTGGACGCAATTTATTGACGCCAAGACTTTTAAAGGCTTTGATGAGCGCGTATCTCTGCATCGTGGTTTACAAATTGGGCACAAGGTCTTTAGGTGAGCGCACGGGTCGTTTGGCCGCCGTGATGTGTGTCTTCATGCCCATTTTGGTTCAGATTTGCGGTTTGCACACCAAGGAGATGGAGATGATTTTCTTGTCCATCCTCGCTCTCGAACGCATGGATTATCTGGTGCGTAGCAAGAAATACACGGTTTGGAACATCGCTTTCCCCATCTTGCTTGTCGGCTTGACCTTTGGTTTCCGCACCATTGTAGGCATGTGCCTGATTTTCGCTTTTCTGGTGTTTATTCTTTTGTCTTCCAATGAGTTGGTCGGTAAGAAAAGTAAGATTATTATCCTTTCGGCTACGGCACTTGTGTTTTTGGTGTTCCTTTTCTCAAGTGTGGGTTGGGAGATGAAGATCATTTACAAGCTGAAATTCTCTGATTTGAATGCGCAGACCGAAAAATATGATTCTTTAGATTTCAAACATGCCGAGTTGGCACAAAGCAAGTACTTGGCTCCTGGAGCTTTTGTGCTTCCTTTGGCGCCGATGGTGGAGGAGTCGCCCGACAACAATAAAATGATCCATGGCAGTACCTATGTGAAAAACTTTCTCGCTTTCTTTGCCATGTTGGCTTTTGTGGTCGCTTTCCGACAAAAGAAATGGCGTGATTTCTCCCTGATTGGGGCGTATGAGCTTTCCTATTTAGGCATCATCATGTTTTCCTTTGCCGCCAATACGGAGCGATTTCACGAGCCAGCCATACCTTTATTAATATTAATGGCCGCATTCAGTATGACCCATTTGCGTCGTAAAGACCTGATACTCTTCTATGTGTATTGTGGGTTGCTATTCGTTGCCTTGTTTGCTTGGAACTGGCTGAAGCTATCGGCACGAGGGTTGGTGTAAAATTTTTTCATGGAAAAGCCTTGCGGTTCAATAAAAAGATGTATCTTTGCAGCCGCAAATCGTAAGATTCAACGTAGTTAATAGGGTACCTTGCCCGAGCGGTTAGGGATCGGTCTGCAAAACCGGGGACGGCGGTTCGAGTCCGCCAGGTACCTCACAAGCCTGCTGAAGTTCAGCGGGCTTTTTTGTTGGCTTTTCACTAAGACTACATAAAACAAAAAGAGTCCCAAAACTGGAACTCTTTTGTCTTGAGCCACATGTCGGACTCGAACCAACGACCTACGCATTACGAATGCGTTGCTCTACCAACTGAGCTAAAGTGGCTTCTCAAATGCGGGTGCAAAAATAGGAATAATTTTGAAACTAGGGTATAAAAACAGGAAAAAACTTTTTTTCATCAAAAATACAATAAATAAACTAATATTTTAGTTGTATATCCAAAAAGTCCAGAATGTTAGCTGCCTAAAGTGAATAATTATGAAGACTATAGTTCGTATATTATTTTGTTTTGCAACAAGTTGTACGTTTTTTTCTTGCGCAACTCGTGAGCGATTGGTAACCCCTATTCCTGGTGACCAGGCTCTTGTTCAGTTGGAACGTTGCGAGATTCAGGAGATTAATATTCCGGAAGATAATCGCATTGAACGCCTGCATCTGACATATTGTAAATTGACGCGTATTCCCTCAGAAATCCGACGCTGCAAACATCTGAATGCGCTTAATTTGGAGGGCAACCAAATTCGCCATATTCCAAGATGGATTATGGAACTCGATAGTTTGGAGGAAATCAGCTTGAATTTCAACCAGTTGAGACTCAACAGGTCGGACATTCGGCATCTGTCGAAGGTCAAACAAATCATTATTGCTGGCAATAATATCGAGAGACTACCTAAAAATGTCGGGCGGCTTCATTGCGAGAGCATGAATCTCGGCAAAAACAAGTTGCGCTCGTTGCCCAAATCATTTGCCCAACTGAAAAACATGAAAAGCCTGATATTCTATGAGAACAATTTCGAGGAGATACCTGATGTGTTGGAAGGTTTCAAGGAGTTGAAGCATTTGGATTTTTACAAGAATAATATCAAGGAAATTCCTGATTTTGTGGGCGATATGGACGGCTTGCAACAACTTTTCCTATCGTACAACCAAATCGAGGTGATTCCTGACACCTTACGCAATCTGAAACGGCTGAAGTATTTTTATATCCACCACAACGAGCTGCATTTCCTGCCCGAATGGATTTCAGAGATGGATTCGATAGAACGCTTCGGCGTGGGTTTCAACCATCTGCTGGACCTGCCCAATCTGTCGAAGATGAAGTCGCTGAAAGACTTCGATTGCGAGCACAACTTATTGGAACGCTTCCCTTGGGAACTATTGGAAAAACCCGATATGGAAATGATCAATGCGCGCAGCAACGATTTCATCTTATCCGATGAAGACAGAATGCGAATCATCAAAGCTAGTAAAACAATCAACATAAACTATTGAAAACTAATCAATAAACACGAATTACCAGTAACAATTAATGAAACAATTCATGAACAATTTCTGATAATTAGTATTGAAAAACAATCATTTACAATTTATTTCATCAAAAATACAATAAAATAACTAAAAAATTAGTTGTATATTCAAAATAATCTATATATTTGCAGCGTTAAACCTATAAAAACGGAGAAAAAAATGGCTAGAAAGAAAGAAATATTGGAAGATAACTCTATCAGAATGAAGGAGTTGACCAAGGCGGAAGAACAAGTGATGCAAGTCATTTGGAATATTGGGCAGGGCTTCGCCAATGAGATTATGGCGGCTTATCCCGAGCCCAAGCCAGCCTACAACACGGTGCTTTCCATCATCAAGATTTTGGAAAACAAAGGCTTCGTGAAGCATCAGACCTTCTGCCGCGCCCATCGCTATAGTGCAGCCATCAGTAAAGAAGAATATTCACACCGTTATTTGGGCAGCGTGGTGGAACGCTACTTCAACAACTCTTATCTCGACCTTGTTTCGGCCTTTGCAAGGAAGGAGAATTTCAGCGTCGAGGAATTGGAAGAAATGAGAAAAACTATTGACGAGGCCATCGCCTCAGAAAGGAAATAAGCCATGAACACACAAGAATTAATCATCGGTCACGTGCTGCCCATCGCAGCCACAGTCGCGGTGCTTTGGTTGGTGTATCGCCTGTTATTCCGCAACAGCAACCGACTGAAATTCAACCGTTTCTTCCTGCTGACAAGTATGCTGTTGGCCTTGGCCATGCCGCTGCTCGGCCTGCTTTCAGGGATGGAAGTGCCGCAGATGGTGACCTTGAAACAAAACATGTTCAACGGCATGATGCTGAGCGAAATCATTGTCACGCCCGACGGTCAGCCCGTGTTGCCCGAAGTGACAGTGACCACCGATGCCACGCCATCGCGTTTCAGCCTGTGGCAAGTTATTGGCGGCATTTATCTAATAGGTGTCGGCGTGATGACACTCCTTTTTCTCTTCAAGTTAGGGAAACTTGTGGTGCTCATCATCCGTTCGCCCAAGCGAAAGATGAGTAGCTGCACGGCGGTGTTCACGGGGCGCGAACAAGGCTCATTCTCTTTCTTCCGTTATGCTTTCTTCCCCAACGAAAACGTGGACCCCGACATCATGCGGCACGAGATGAGCCACATTGCCCACCACCATTCGTGGGACATCCTCTTCGCCGAGGTGATGATGATTCTGCAATGGTTTAACCCCTTCATTTATTTGTACAAGAAGGAGTTGCAGAGCCTTCACGAATACCAAGCCGACCGCGATGTGGTGGCCACCGGCGTTGACAAAAAGAACTACATGATGCTGATCCTGCAGCAGTGCACGGCTGTCGACTTCAGCGGAATGAGCAATAACTTCAGTTTAATCCTTACCAAAAAACGAATCAAGATGATTACAAGAAACGAAAAGGCCA
>JAEEGK010004481.1_pt1 | contig 34184 bp, 32 predicted proteins | sample 8958771 | NCBI WGS metagenome assembly JAEEGK01 (sample SAMN16246547, study PRJNA631951) | gut metagenome | biome: gut microbiome; feature: rumen; material: SC-attached | host: Bos | place: Iran: Karaj | collected 2018-10 | reverse complement strand
CGCGACGGCAAGATGAACATCGGCGCCATGGAAGTGCTCACCCCCGCCGACATGGAAGCCGTCTACCGCCTCGCCAACGCCTGATTCACTTAATGAATCGGCAGGTTCGCTGAAAAAAGTTGCCGTTCACGCTCATTTGTCTTACCTTTGCAGCAAAAATACAAAAAAGACAAATGAACATGAAGAAGACGAATCAATTATTGTTGGCCCTCGCCGCTGTGTTGACGATGGCAGCTTGTAACGTTGACGACAACTTGTACAACGAGAAATGGTCCGACACGGCGAACACCACCTCAAGCAGCGATGACAACTCGCAGACTACTGCAGCGGCCGAAGATGTCATCAACGGAGTATCCACTTCCGGCGATGTCACCACATTCACCGTAGCCCTCAACAAGAATGCCATCGCCGAGACCTATAAGGCTGACGAGACTGACGAAGACTATCTCGAGAACACCACCATCGGGCGCACCATTACAATCACCTTCAGCACTACAGCCGATGCGACGGTTGATGGCGATGACGATGGCATTGTCAGCGTCCGCGGCAACGACGTCATCGCCACCAACACCTCCGGCGAGGTCATCCGCTACGTGCTGACCGGCACCACCACCGACGGTTTCTTCAAGCTCTACTCCACGAAGAAACAGGCCATCGTGCTCAATGGCGTAAGCATCACCAATCCCGACGGTGCGGCCATCAACAACCAAAGCAAGAAGCGCACCTTCATAGTCCTCAACGACGGCACGAAAAACTATCTTACAGATGGCACTAACTACTCCGACGCGATCGATGACGAGGACATGAAGGCCTGCTTCTTCAGCGAGGGCCAGCTCGTCTTCAGCGGCGCGGGCTATCTCGAGGTTGATGCCAACTGCAAGGCTGGTATCCGCAGCGATGACTACGTCCGCACCCTGCCCAAGACCAACATCTACGTCGATGCCTCCTCCGGTAATGGCATCCGCGGCAACGATGCCGTCATCGTTACGGGAGGAGTGATCAACGTCAACATCACAGGTACTGCCGACAAGGGTATCTCCACTGACGGCGAAGTGCGCATCGACGGCGGACGAACCACCATCCTTACCAGTGGCGGTTACGAATACGACTCAGACGAGAGCGACTATACCGCCTGCTCAGGCATCAAGGCCGACAGCATCGTCACCATCAACGGCGGAGAACTGAACATCAAGTCCACCGGCATCGGAGGCAAGGGCATCAACAGCGACGACCAGATTGTTGTCAACGACGGTACCTTGCGCATCATCACCACCGGCAAGCGGCAGAAAGACTCCAAGGGCAGCGTCTCGCCCAAGGGCATCAAGGCCGACGGCAACATCACCTTTAACGGCGGACAGACACAAGTGAGACTGGAAGGCTCCGGCGACGGAACCGAGGCCATCGAGAGCAAGAGCGAGATACACATCGAGGCCGGCACCGTGGAGTGCTACAGCTACGACGATGCCATCAACTCGGCAGGCAATCTCTATATCGACGGCGGATACGTCTATGCCCGCGCTATGAACAACGATGGAATCGACGCCAACAAGAACCTTTACATCAACGGCGGCGTAGTCATCGCCGAGGGAGGTCAGCAGCCCGAGTGTGGCATCGATGCAGCCGAGGGATACTCCGCATTCATCAATGGAGGTACGGTGATTGCAGTTGGAGGCGGTATGCAGGCCATATCTTCTTCATCCAAACAGGCTTGTATCGCCGTCAGCGCCTCACTGGGCACCACCATTGGCGTGCTCGACGGCACTACCGCCATCCTCGGCTATACCATGCCCGTCAGCAACAGCGGCTCGGCCCTGATGATTTCCTCACCCTCGTTCAAGACTGGCTCCGCCTACACCCTGCGTGCAGGCTGCACCATCGACGGCGGCACCTCGTTCTACGGCCTCACCACTGGCTGCACCATCGGCAGCGGCACGCAGAGCGTCGACGCCACCGCCTCCACCTCCGTCAGCGGCTCCATGGGCGGCGGCATGCCTGGCGGCAACAACCGCCCCGGCGGCTGGTAAACAAAAATGAACCAACGGGGATAATTCTCGTTGGTTCATTCTTCCATTAACCCCGTTGGTTCTGATAGTTCCTCTGGCGAGCATCGGTGGCGCTAGACGCCAAAGATGGAAAAATATGGCTGAACCAGCAACAGATGGCTGAACTTTTTGCCACCTCGAAGCCAAATATTAGCATGCATATAGCTAACATCTTGAAAGAAAGGGAGTTAAGCAAAGATTCAGTTGTTAAAGAATTCTTAACTACTGCCGCCGACGGCAAGAACTATAACGTGGTATTCTACTCCCTGGAGATGATCATCGCTGTAGGATATCGCGCATGCCCCAGGTGCCCCATGACTAACCTGAACTTTTTGCCACCTCGAAGCAAACCATTAGCTATCATATCATTAACATCCTGAAAGAGAAGGAGTTGGGCGAAATTTTAGTTGTCAAAGAATATTTGACTACTGCCGCCGACGGCAAGCTGATGCCGAGGACATCAAAATGCTGGAAGACTTGGAGAAAAGCATAATAGAGAAACAGAAAGGAGAGAAATAAAATAAAAATAGATATGGACTATACGAAAGTACCACGTGCACTGATATACAAAGACCGCGATGATTTAAAGGTCTTCGGAATATAGAGGTTCTACCATTTCACCCCCGCGATTTGGATAAAAAGAACCCACGGGGAAAAAAAAGGCCCAGGATTACTCCTGAGCCTTGAATATAGATGGTGATTTCAGCAGATGTTTGCACTGCTATCCGAAGAGTTCCGAATGCGAACCGAGGCGGACAAGTTCCACAATGTCGTTCACCTCGTCAAACCATATCAGCAGGAAATCGCCTTGTATGTGGCACTCCATACAGCCCTTGTACTCGCCGTGCAGCATGTGAGGGAGGTATTCGTCAGGTATCGTCTGACCGTTTGCAAGCATGTCGATGATCTCGCCCAAAGCAACCAGTTTCTTGGGCTGGTTACGATAGCGTTTCAGGTCTTTCTTGTATTGACCAGAAGGGAATATTTTTTTCATTTCGCTTCTTCGCCAAGAACGGCCTTGAACATCTCGTCGGCACTATTGTACAATTCTCCTTCAGGATATTCCTTTCTGTTCATGGCCTCCTTAATGGCCGCCTTAGTCACCTCATTGGGTTCTTCGTACACGATGCCAAGCAGCACACTCTCCACATAGTTGTTCAAAGTGCGGTTCTCGCGGGCTGCGTTGCGCTTCAGACTTTCCAGAAGGTCTGCCCTCAGGCGGAATGATGCGGGTTTTCTGACTACTGTTGTTGCCATACGTTGTAAATCATTTGTAATACTTTTGCGTGCAAAGTTACGAAAGATTTCCGAAATAAGCAAGGATTTCCTTTATTTTTCTTGTGGTTCAGGAGGATTTGTCGCACAAAAGGGACAGTCTCTATTGTGAGATTGTTAGATTATTTCGCATTGTCAAAAATTCTCCATAAACGCCTTGAAACGCCATAAAAACGTGCCTTGGAGTTTAGATAGACTAAAGTTGGACTTTACTTAGCCTAAAGTCGAAGTTTAGGCTAAGTAAACTCCGGGTTTAGTCTAGGGTGTCTCAGAGACATAAGACGGGCATTGTTTAGTGTAAAGTAATTTCGTAATTAGCGATATATAAGAGCATTTGTCATCAGCACCGCGATGACTCGAAAAGGGGGGAGGATGGGGAGGATGATCCTTAGGAATACGCAAAATAAATCCCTAATTCGGCTTTGCATTTTACTTGCGAATTAGGGATTTATTTCTAAGCTTCATAGGAAATATCCTCCCCATCCTCCCCCCAAAGAGTATCTCAGAAGGTTTTTTCGCTCTCGTCGGGGGTCTCAGAACTTGTAGTCGAGGCCGATGCCGATGACGTGGTTCGTGCGGCTGTAGGTCTCGGTACCAGTGTAGGGCGTTCCTTGGTAGTTGGGCTGTGGACCCTTCTCATAGTCGCTGTAGAGCGAACAGAAGTAACTAACGTTCAGGCGCATCTTTTCGTTGATGTTCCAGACTCCGCCGAGACCGAGACTGTAGCTGTCGCAGGCGAACGAGGTGTTCTGCTGGTAGGCATCGGAGAGACCGTAGTCAGTGCGCTGTCCGCCACAGCTGACAGTGAATTTCTTGTTGATGTCATATTCCACACCAGCAAGGATCTCGTGGGTGCCATGCTCGAGGGTTTTCTGGCGGTCGCCGTACATCTTGGCATGCTTGTCGTCGAAGAAGTGGTACTCGAGAGCCGCACGGAGCTGCGGAGTGAATTCATATCCGATGGCGGCCACGAGGAGTGAAGGCATGTCGTAGCGTACGTTGGTGCCGTCCTGATAGGCTGCCACCTTGTCACCGAACTGCTGCAGCGCAGTGGCTCCCTCGATGTAAGGCATCATATCGGCCGTGTTTGGGTCGGTGTTCTTGATACGGGCAGAGAGCTGTTTGGTATCGTTCTCGGTGTTGATCTTCGTGCGGAACTCATAACGGGCTGCAATGGTGAGCGGGCCGTTGTGATAGTCGACACTGACGATGGGTGCCACACCGAAACCGCGCTGGATGCAGTCGAGTTGGAGGTCAATGAGGGGAACGGGACCTGAAAGCACGGGATTGGTGTTTGGATCCATGGTGGCGTTGACGAAGCCACGGTTGTAGCCGTCGTAGTAGTTGCCGCGCAGGCCAATGGCAGCCGAGAAGTTGTCGTTGATCTTATAGGCGACATTGATCTGTGCACCGTAGATGTACTGCTTGCCCTTCATGTTGGCGCTGTAAGCGTAGGTGTTGGGCATCATGCCTGCCTGTGCGAGCAAGGCGCGGAGAGGAACTTCGAACATGGGGATGCCCTCTTCGTACTCCACGAAGCCGCCGCTGCCCACGATGCCGATCATGCCTGAGATGGCGAGACGATCTTTCTTATAGGAAGCAAACAGGGCGGGTACGATAGGTGCTGAGGCGACACCATTATACTTCTTGTCGAAGCCTGTGCCGAGATAGCCAGGCACGGAGACCTCGATGTCACGGTTCTGCCAAGGCTTCTGGAAATTGAGCGAGAGTTGCCAGCCTTCGTGTCCCCAGACGAGGCCTGCGGGGTTAGAGTAGGCCGCATCGATCTCTGTGGAAGTGCCACGGGCGAACATGCGGTCGAAGGCGATGTGGTAGTTGGTGTTGGTCATCAGACCGCCTGCATGGGCGGCCAGGGCCGTGCCAAGGGCCATGGTTAAGGCAAGTAAATGTTTTCTCATCGGTTGTCTATTTTTGGTTGATAATTTCATTGAAACGGTCGAGGAGCCATTGTTTCTGTTCGGCGATGGTCATGTTCGAGTTGTCGAGCTCGAGGGCATCGTCGGCCTTGCGGAGGGGGGATACTTCACGGTGGGAGTCGATATAGTCGCGCTCCTGGACGTTCTTCAGGATGTCGTCGTAGTCGGCGGGCATGCCCTTCGCCTTCAGCTCGTCGTAGCGGCGCTGGGCACGCACCTCGGCAGAGGCTGTGACGAAAATCTTCAGTTCGGCATCGGGAAAGACGGTGGTGCCGATGTCGCGGCCATCCATCACCACACCCTTGTCCTTGCCCATCTGCTGTTGCTGGGCGACCATCGCCGTGCGCACGAAGGGGATGGCGGCAATGGGGCTGACGTGGTTGGACACTTCGAGCGAACGGATTTCCTGCTCGACGCACTCGCCGTTGAGGTAGGTGTCGGGGCGGCCTGTCTCGGGATTGAACTTAAAGGAGATGCGGATGTCGGGCATCTGCTCTTCGAGGGCAGCGGTGTCGATGCTGTCGTCGTCGCGGAACAGTCCGTGGCGCAGGGCATAGAGGGTGACGGAGCGGTACATGGCGCCCGTGTCTACATAGACGTAGCCGACCTCGCGGGCGAGATCCTTGGCCATCGTGCTTTTGCCGCACGAAGAGTGGCCGTCGATGGCAATGGTGATCTTCTTCATAATGTGTATGCGATGTTAAATAATAATGATGACGCGCTGACGTGGTATTTGCCGTAGGCGATGTGGAGCTTGAAGCGTTCCAGCGAAAGGCCTGCTCCCAGAGAGAGACCGGCGCCGTGGGATGACGAGCCGTCGCTCTCGCTGATCTTCATCTGGCTGGCGCGGCGGAAGTTATAGCCTGCTGCCACGTAGATCTGCGGGGTGAGCAGAACGTCGGCACCGATGCAGAGATGGCGACCGAAGGCCTCGTCCCAGTTGTTGAGCCGGCTCATGGTGGCTGAGAATCTCAGCGGGGCTTTGCCCAGGCGTTTGGAAATGCCCACCTGCAGATCGAGGGGGATGCGCTCGAAGGTGTCATCGTAGGCCTTCACCTGTCCGCCGAGATTGCGTGCGACAGCCGAGACACTCAGTTCTAGCTCCTCGTTGTAATAGTTCAGTCCGAGGTCGAAGCCTACGGCCAGCGAGCTGTAGCCTGCGATATGCGAGGAGACGACCTTGGCTGTGATGCCGCCGTTGAGTGTCTGGGTGAGGGCATAGGCAAAGGAGCCGCCGATGGCGATGTCGCGGGCGGAGAATGTGCCCAGCTCCTGATAGTCGGCAGTCGTCTCGTACAATGTTCCGTAGTCCATATACTGTCCTGTGACGCCCCATGTGCCGCGCTCCCCGATACCTTTGACAAAGGAGGCGCTGGCCGTCTTGCATCCCTCCATGTAGGTCATGTAGTTCAGGTTGATGGTCTTGTCGCTGACCCCGTTGATGAGTGCGGGGTTGTGGAAGATGAGCGTGGCATCGTCGTCGGTGAGGGTGATGTTGTCGCCGCCGAGGGCTGCCACATGGGCACTCACGGGCAGACGGAGGAAGTTGTAGGCCGTCTGGGATTCCTGGGCGGAGAGAGTTGAGAGTTGAGAGTTGAGAGTTGAGAGCTGACAAAAGGCCATGAGCAGCAGGATTCTCTGCCACCACGCATGCTGATTCCTATGATTTATCGACCTTCTTGTCACGTCCTTTTTCTAAAATCGCTGCAAAGTTACAAAATATTTCTTAATTTCGCAGACAATTTGTCTTTTTACTGATTTACCTTTTTACTTTTTTGTTACCTTTGCAAAACCATACAGTAAATAAACGGAAGAAAGCCGGATTTATTATGGAAACGAAGAAAAGTAGTCATGCCGATCTTGAAGGCCGACGGGTTCAGGGGTTCCTGCTGGGACTGATCCTGGTACTCGCCCTGCTCTTCGTGGCGCTGGAATGGAACAGCGGCGACGCAGGATGGAGTTTCTTCGAGAGCGACGACGACCTGGAGGCCGAGATCGAGCTGGAGCCGCTGAAGCGCAATCAAGATGAGATACCGATGATGCTGCCGCAGGAGGCCAAGGAGGAACTGCCGAAGAGCGAGGAGCTGCGCGTGGTGGAGGACGATGTGGAGCTGGCGCCAGAGATGTCGGAAGAGACTTTGACGGAGATTCCGGAAGAACAGGATCAGCCGGAAGAAGCGCAGCCAGAGGTGGTGGATATGTATAACGAGCCTGTCGATATCCGGGTGGTGGAGGATCTGCCACAGTTCCCCGGAGGGGCCGCGGAGTTCATGAAGTGGCTGACAAAGAACCTGAAGTACCCGCAGTCGGCCCAGCAGATGAAGGTGAAGGGCAGGGTGGTGGCCGAGTTCATCGTCAACAAGGACGGTTCGGTGACAGACCTCCAGCTGGTGGAGCATCTGAACATTGCCTGTGACAACGAGGTGCTGCGGGTGCTCCGGATGATGCCGAAGTGGGAGCCCGGCCTGATGAACGCCAAGCCCTGCCGTACAAAGGTCTGCATACCGGTGGTGTTTAATTTGTAATTTATAGTTTAAAGTTTATAGATGATATGTATAGACCCGAAGAATTACTGAAGAAAGTGAACGAGGCGCTGGAGCAGCTGCCCTACGACCGCAAGCCGGCCTCGCTGTATGAACCTATCAAGTATGTGCTGTCGCTGGGCGGCAAGCGCGTGCGACCTGTTCTCATGCTCATGGGATATAACCTCTTTAAGGATGATCCCGAACGCATCATGACGCAGGCCATTGGACTGGAGACCTATCACAACTTCACCCTGCTGCACGATGACCTGATGGACCATGCCGACATGCGCCGCGGACACGAGACGGTGCATAAGAAGTGGGATGCCAACCAGGCTATCCTCTCGGGCGACACCATGTTGTTGCAGGCCTTCGAACGCATTGAGGCCTGTGAGGTGGACAAGGTGAAGGATGTCTTTGCCACCTTCATGCAGACGACTTATGAGATCGGCGAGGGTCAGCAGCTCGACGTGGAGTTTGAGACCCGCAACGATGTGACCGAGGACGAGTATATCGAGATGATTCGTCTGAAGACCAGCGTGCTTCTGGCCTGTGCCCTGAAGATCGGTGCCATCCTTGCAGGTGCTTCGAAGGAGGATCAGGACAACCTCTACAAGTTCGGTGAGCAGATTGGTCTCGCCTTCCAGCTGCAGGACGATCTCCTTGACGTCTACGGTGACCCGAAGGTGTTCGGCAAGAATATCGGTGGCGACATCACCTCGAACAAGAAGACCTACATGCTTATCAACGCCGTGAACCGTGCCAATGCTTCCCAGCGTGAAGAACTGATGCGCTGGATTGACGCGAAGACGTTCGACCGCAACGAGAAGGTGGCTGACGTCACGCGTCTTTACGACGAGATTGGCATCCGCAGCCTCTGTGAGCAGAAGATGGAGGCGTGTTATGCACTCGCCCAGCAATATATGGCCAAGGTTTCTGTCAGCGACGAGCGCAAGGCTATCCTCAAGGCCTATGCCGCCGCGATGATGAAGAGGCAATCATGATTGATACACATTGCCATTTAGATGGTGAGGAGTTCCGTGAGGATCTTGAGCAGGTGATTGCAAGAGCCAAGGAGGCTGGGGTAGAGGCTATCGGTGTGCCGGGCATTGACCTCAAGTCATGCGATACGGTGATGGCTCTCTGCGAGCGTTATCCTGGCTACTGCTTTCCCATGCTCGGCCTCCATCCAGAGGAAGTCAAAGCCGATTGGCGCGAAGTTTTAGCCGCCATAGCCCCTACAGTCGCGGGGGCTTTGGCAGTCGGTGAGGTTGGTCTCGACTTCTACTGGAGCCGTGAGTTTGAAGATGCTCAGTTACAGGCATTTGAGGAACAGGTGCGTTGGTCGGTAGAGTTGCAGTTACCGCTGATGATTCATTGTCGTAAGGCGCAGAACGAGATGGTCACTATATTAAAAAGGTATAAGGATAATCTGCCTGGTGGCGTGTTTCATTGTTTTACTGGCAATGCTATCGAAGCGCAGGAGTTGTTGCAGTTTGACCGCTTTGTGTTGGGTATTGGCGGTGTGCTGACGTTCAAGAAATCCAAACTGCCTGAGACGTTGGCCGAGGTTGTGCCATTAGACCGTATCGTCCTTGAGACCGATGCACCCTATATGGCTCCTGTTCCCATGAGAGGACAGCGCAACGAACCTGCCTTTGTGGCCCATGTGATGAGGAAACTTGCGGAGGTCTATGGCGTCAGCGATGAAACGGTGGATGAAGTGACTACCGCTAACGTGGCCCGTATCTTCCCGTCGATAGTTAACAAATCATAATGTTCGATGGTCAATGTTCATTGTTCGATAAATAATTAGTACCTTTGCAGCCGCAAATTTAATGGAGAGGTGCTCGAGTGGTTGAAGAGGCACGCCTGGAAAGCGTGTAGCCGGCAAAACTGGCTCGCAGGTTCGAATCCTGTTCTCTCCGCTAAAATATTTAAAGCTCCGAGGAAAATCTCGGGGCTTTTTCTATTGTAGGCAAATAAATATTAAATTTTTTTGTATTTCGCTTGATTATCATTATCTTTGCACCAAATTTATGATGGAAATATGAAAAGACTGATTATTCTATTCTCTATGATAGCTATGCTCTGGGCACCTCAGGCGCTTCGGGCACAAGAACAGACTGCTCCTGTGAGTACCGTTGTGGCCGACTCGCTGTTGGCTAATGACTCGCTCCTCATGGCCGACTCTTTGGCCGCAGAGGCGATGGTAATGGATGATCCTGAGGCAGACGAGGACGGCGGATTCCACAAGCAGTTGAAGACGAAGTTCATCGACGGCAATGCCGGATTCATGTCGCTCGTGGCCCTGGCATTGGTGCTGGGACTGGCCTTCTGTATTGAACGCATCATTTACCTGACGCTGTCGGAGATCAAGTCGAACAAGCTTATGGAGGACATCGAGAAACACCTGAAGGCAGACGATGTGGAGGGGGCTAAGACGCTCTGTCGTAACACCCGAGGCCCCGTGGCCAGCGTGTGCTATCAAGGGCTGCTGCACATCCACCAGTCGATGGATGCCATCGAGCGCTCCATCACGAACTATGGCGGTCTGCAGGCTGCGAACCTGGAGAAAGGCTGTTCGTGGATCAAGCTGTTCATCGCTATGGCACCGTCGCTGGGATTCCTCGGCACCGTGATTGGTATGGTGATGGCCTTCGACCGGATCCAGCAGGCCGGTGATATCGGACCAACCATCGTGGCCAGCGGTATGAAGGTGGCGCTCATCACGACCATCTTCGGTATTGTGGTGGCGCTGATCCTGCAGCTCTTCTATAGCTATATCCTCTCAAAGATCGAGCGTCTGACGGCGCAGATGGAGGAGAGTGCCATCACGCTCCTCGACATGATCACGGAGTGGAAAGAGGGGAAGAAGTAATCTTCTATAAACTGTAAACTATAAACAGTAAACAATGAATAGTTTCGTTACGCCCTTCTTCGCTGATGTGATGCTTTGGCTGATGTACATCGTGATTGCTGTCGCTGTGGTGGTGACGGCTTACTCGGTGTGGCATGGTCTGCGCACCACCCGCAAGGGCGACGACATCGTGAACCGTGTACCGGCTGGTAGGATAGGGTGGTTAGTGATTCTCGGGCTGGTGGCCTGTCTGGTCATCACGTTCCTCTTGGGTTCCACCTCACCAATAGTCACCAACGGCATCGTCTACTCAGACAGCTTCTGGCTGAGGGTGACGGATATGTTTATCTATACTTCCATAGTTCTGATTGCAGGATGTTTCGTAAGCGCTATCATAAGCAGATTCCGGAGCTGAACACCACATCGACGGCTGATATCTCGTTCATGCTGCTGATATTCTTCCTCGTGACATCGTCGATGGACACGAACAAGGGACTGTTGCGCCAGCTGGCTCCGCCTCCCGTGGAGAACCAGCAGCCGCAGGACATAAATAAGGACCTGGTGGTGAATGTGGAACTTGACGCTCACGACCAGCTGACCTGTGACGGGAAGACCGTGACACTTGATGAACTCTCGGAAGCTGTTATCGCGATGGCCCAGGTGAACAGGACGGGTCATGTGGTCTCTATCCAGGCCGATCGTGAGACCACCTACGAGGCTTATTTCCGTATGCAGGACGCCATTGTGGGTGCCTATCATCAGTTGCGTGACCGCTATGCGCGTGAGCATTATGGACGGCCCTACCATCAGCTGAGTGCCGACGACCGCTCTTTGGTCAACGACTATTATCCCCAGCGCATCTCCGAATCCCTCACTTCTAAGAAAGGAGGTGAACGATGAGACCTATGCGCAGCATGTTCCACGACCGTCGTCGTCACGGGGTGCCGTCGCTGAACGTCGCTTCGATGCCCGACCTTATATTTACCGTACTCTTCTTCTTTATGATCGTCACCCACATGCGCAGCGATGAGGTGAAGGTGCGCCTTGAGGTGCCAGCAGGCCATGAGGTGAAGAAACTCGCAGGTCATCCTGCCATCATCAATATATATATAGGAAAGAGTCAGAAGGATGTGTGGCAGGTTCAGCTCAACGGCAATCTGGTGTCTCCTGCTGAGATTCCTGCCCTTATCAGCGACATCCGTAGTAAACTATCTGCCGAGAATGCCGAGCACCTCACCGTCAGTCTTCGTGCTGACCGTCACGCCCCCATGGGTCTTGTAAGCGATGTGAAGCAGGCCCTGCAGAAGTCCTATGCGCTGAAAATCAACTACAGCGCCACGGAACTCAAATGAATTCAAACATAAATCTTTATAAATCAACAAAAATCTATCCATTAATTAAAATCAAAACAAAATGGCTTATCAAGAAGTAACAACGACGGGTTATGGAACCCGAGTAGGCAACTCATTCAAGGCTATCGGTAGCGGATTCCTGATGTTTGTCATCGGAACCGTGCTGTTGTGGTGGAACGAAGGACGCGCCGTGAAGACCGAGAAGATGCTCGACGAGGCAGGCAATGCCTACGTGGAGATGGAGAATCCCAACAAGAAAGATGCCTCGCTCGACGGCGAACTCATCTGCGGAAGTGCAATGGCCACCACCGAGGATTCGCTCTCTGATGCCCAGTTCGGCATCGGCGCCAAGGCTATCGCCATCCGTCGCTCCGTGGAATACTACCAGTGGGTGGAGCATTCTCAGACGAAGCGTGAGGACAAGCTCGGCGGTAAGGAAGTGACCACCACCACCTACACCTACACCAAGGAGTGGGTATCGAGTCCCATCCAGTCTTCTAATTTCCACGATCCCGCCTATCAGAACAAGAACATGGTGCTGACCACCTTCGACGACGCAGAACAGTATGCCGAGAACGTGTCGTTCGGTGCCTATAAGTTGCCAGAGACTCTGATTCACCGCATCTCCTCTCGTGAAGGGATGGATCTGGCGATCGCTGAGGATCTGCTGAAGCAGTTCGACAAGACCACACAGGCCGCCTACGAGCGTTTCTATGGTGTGCAGAAGAGTCTGCAGAAAGCACTCCAGCAGCCCGCCCAGCCTGTTCAGCAACCTGCCATTCCCGACTCCATCCTGGCTCTGCTCCCCGATTCTGTGAAGGCTGCGCTCGACTCGCTGCAGGCCGTCAACGACTCGATCAACAAGCAGATGGAGAATGCTGATAACAAGAAGGATCTGCAATATGTCCACCAGGCCAGCAACGTGCTCTACTTCGGTCGCGTGCCCGGCTCTCCCGAGGTGGGCGATGTGCGTGTGACCTTCGAGAAGGTCGTGCCTGCCAAAGTGACCGTGATGGCTGTTGTTGATGGCGATACCTTCAAGCCCTACAAGGCCAAGAACGGCAAGCGTTTCCAGACACTCGTGATGGGTAAGAAGAGTGGCGACGAGATCATCGAGGGCGAGAAGGAGGCCAACAACATGATCCTTTGGGCCCTCCGCATCATCGGCATCATGCTCGTTATCGGCGGTCTGAAGGGTATCTTCGGCTTCCTCGAGACCATTCTCAAGGTTGTGCCGTTCGTGGCCAATATCTTTGGCTGGGGCGTGGGCGTCGTTTGTACCGTCATCGGTATCGTCTGGTCGCTCATTATCATCGCCCTCGCATGGCTCTTCTACCGTCCGTTGCTGGGCATCGGCTTGCTCGTGCTTGCCGGATTCCTCGTGTGGGTATTCGCTTTCAAGGGCAAGGATAAGCTGAAGGAACTCGCCGCCAAGGGTTCGAAGAACAATCCACAGCCGGTTCCTCAGTCAGCAGAGTAATGAAGAAATCTTTTATCGTTGTTGTTTGCATGATGGCCGTGATGGCCGGATGCAAACAGAAAGGTCAGACAGCGGGCGGAGCCGATAGCGACTCCCTCGCTGTCGACAGCCTTTCCACGGAGGCGCGCGATACCACACCCAAGCCCCTGTTCCTCTACTATTTCGATCCCGACCACATGCAGGTGGTCTATTGGACCGATCCCAAAGAGCCCGACTCTCTCTTCGACTCCTATCGTAGAAATGCCGCCGGCTACACGCAGTTGCTTGTCGATGACGGAAAGAGCGTGGCCATCCGAAGCATTGGCGAACAGTTGAAGAACCCCGATGGTGAGGATATCTATCCAGGCGAGCTCCACAGTCGTTCGACGATTCCCTCAATGGGCATGAACTATGCGCTTGTCAACCTCGCCGACTCGCTGCGCGACCATCCTTATGGCCAGCTGCACGTCATCGTCCACGAGGACTATATGAAAACCCGCAAGCGTCTCGCCACGAAGCTCGAGTCGCCCTTCGACAATGACAAACCCCTGCCTAAAGCTGTCATCAGCCAGCTCGAAAAGCAGTACGGCATGAAGACCCAGCGCTCTGAGCTCACCTACAGCATCGGCGACCGCTACACCTATGGTGTGCTCCAGTTCAAGCCAAAGGACAAGAAGGTCTTTGCCCTTGAGGTGGTCACCGACGGCGACAAGGTCTATTCCTATCCCGTTGAGGGTTATTACGAAGAAAATAACAACAATTCCACGTGGAATGTCGATGACGACGGCGAATATTTCTCCAGCATTATCGGTGCCGCCTTTGAGGGTCCCGACGGCCTGGAATTCACGTTCGAGCATCGTGCCCCCGAGAGTGCCACCGTCGGCATGTTCTACCTCCGCGACGGCAAGTTGGTGCGCGAGGAGCTGGAATGCTACCATCAGCTGGTCGACGAGCAGACACCCCTTTGGAAGAAGGACATCGCCGCTTGTCGGAACTTGTATTTGAAGGACGATCCCCACGGGAACAAGAACTACAAGCTCACAAAATACCGTTGGATTGACATCGACGGCGACTACAACGAAGAGCTTTGGATGCGTGATGCCGACGACAAGCATGGTGCCCTCTTTACCTTCAAGGGTGGCAACATCAAGCTCATCGGGGTTGAGACCGACCGCTTGCACGCCTCGTTCCTGCAACCCCGCGATGGCTCTGGCTTTTTGCGCATTGCCGGCTCGGTCGGAGGCCCGTCCGTCTTCACCCAGATCTACGAGATCCGTCAGAGTCAGCTCGTCCATCGATTTACCGCCCTGGAGATCTACGGCGAGCTCAACGAGTGCACCTTCGACGGCAAACCCTTCGAAAAGGAGATGGCGCAGTCGTTCCTGAAGTTCCTTCCCCCGACGCGCGATCCCTATATATATTGGATGAACGTGGAAGAATAGACAGAACAAACTAATCAATCATCATTTAGAACAACCGATCATCAGCTATGGTTAAAAGAACCATATATACTTTGCTTGCTGTCCTTTTCGGCCTCAATGCCCAAGCGCAGCATGTGACTGAGTATGATGCTTTACAGAAAGCGAAACAATTCTTGAGTAACAAAAACTTCTCAATGGTCAGCAAGACGCGTGGCAGCTCTGAGAAGGACCACATCGAGCCCTATTATGTGTTTAATGCCCAAGAGGGAGGATTCGTCATCGTCTCTGGCGACGAGCGAACGATACCCGTACTCGGTTATGCCGACGAGGGTAGCCTCGATATGGACAACCTGCCTGAGGGCTTGCAGGATCTCTTAAACCGTTATGCCGATCAGGTCAGGTTCATGCAGGAGCATCATCTGACCGATGCCCAGTCCCCAAATGCCTCGACAAGAGGGACAGGCGGGAAAGGACCACTCGTTCAGACCCAATGGAACCAGCAGGCTCCCTATTGGGATCTCTGTCCCCTGCAGGACGGCACCAACTGCTACACGGGCTGTGTGGCTACGGCGATGGCGCAGATCATGTATTACTGGGCTGTTACCAAGGGAACGAACAAACCGGCCAAGACCACCACAGCCAGCGAGGCCTATACGCCGCATACCGATGGTCTGGCAGGAAAAGCCTTCTCTGCCAACACAAGCATTAACTGGAGCAACATGACGACCACCTATAACAGTTCTTCGTCGGCAGCAGCCAAGACGGCCGTTGCCCAGCTGATGAGCTATTGCGGAACGGCGGTCAAGATGGCCTATAACAAAAAAGGTTCAGGTGGCTCAGAGGGCTTGATGTCGATTGTGCCTTATGCGCTAAAGACATACTTCGGCTATCCCAACACGGTCACATTCGAAGCGAAGGAGAGCTACTTCTGGAAGGATTGGGTGGCCATGATTCAGGCAGAGCTCGATGCCAACCGTCCTGTGATGTATAATGCGAAAAGTACGACCACGGCTGAGGTCGGCCATGCCTTCATTATCGATGGCTATGACGGCGACGGCAATTTCCATATCAACTGGGGATATAGCGGAAAGAACGACGGCTATTTCGCCCTGAATGTGATGCAGTACTCGGATCAATACCGCTACAACCTGCCCGACAATATGGTGATCGGGTTCTGTCCTGATGCGGTGGCGGGCAAAGAAGTTCCCCCAGTCCGTCTGACGGCAACGAATTTCAGCCTGGATCATACTGACGATGGAAAACTGTGCCTGAATTGCAATTTCTACAATTATACCGGGCAAACGGTTAAAGACTTCCAGTTCGGCTATGGCTATATTGACAGCGAGACCAATCAGGTCGTGAACCTCTATAATTATAAAGCAGATTTCGCACCAGAAAAGAGCTATCTGAAATCGAAGGGCAATGTGAAGTCCAAATCGATTGAGGAGATGGTGAAAGATAAGGAAATGACTTCATGCAAGTTCTTCCCCATCAGCCGGCGGAAAGGTGTGGATACAGAGTGGCAGATTTGCAATAATGGCGACAACTATGTATCAATGTCGTGGACGATCAAAGGCAATAGCTTCATTATAAAAAATCAGAAGGAAGCACCAAACCACAGTCGTATCATGACTCCCCCAGCCGCTAAGACAGACCTCGTTTATACGGGAGAACCGCAGGATCTGATTATTCCTGGAAAAATGCTCGAAGGGGACATTGAGTACTGGTTTGAAGGCGACGTTGACCATTCATCGACCTCAATTCCTCAGGCGACAGCTGCGGGTGATTATACCATATGTTACTATGATTATGAAACCCAGGAGACAATATCCCTCAAAGTGAACATCGGCCTCAGGGGCGATGCCAACGGCGACAAAAAGGTGAATGCCGCTGACCTTGTGGAGATGGTCAATGCCAAGCAGGGAAAGGCCTCTGCGAAGTTCACCAAGAAGAATGCCGACCTTGACCGCAACGGTTCCATCACCAACGCTGAGATCACCACCGTCGCCGGCATCATCATGGGCAAATAAGCTATTTCTAACTGACAGGGACAGGTCCGATGGGTTAACTCATGGAACCTGTTCCCGCAGGTTCAGAAATTATCTTCAAAAGAGTTGGCGCTACTATCCTTATACTTGGCATATAATTTCTTTCCAATTTTGTCACGACGCCATTCTTTTATTGAGAACTCTTCCCAACGAAATCCATTGCATTCCGCTTGATAATGAGCGGATAGCGCTCGGGATGACGGAGGCTTTCGATTTCGAGATCTACGTCAAGATCGGGCCACTCGATGGCATCGGAGCCAGACATCTGAACGTTCAGCACGCTACGGATTGGAGCATCCTGCATCCATGGTATACGATTATAAGACAAGAAATAATCATGTCCTTGAACCGAAAGCATAATGCCCTGGGCGTTAATCATCAACACGCATACCAATGTGCTCGCGGAATTGCTTTTTAAATTCGTCTGCATATTCTTCTACAATTTTTCTGATTTCACTTAACTTATGCTCTGGGATACCAGCATTCTTCGCTAACTCCACATTCGGCTCCAACCAAAATTTGGCCTCCTTACTACCATAGAGAACGTGGATGTGCATCCTTTCCTCCTCATTGGAGTATATTTTGAAAGTATATTCGCTTTCGCGTCTGAATACTGGACTCATAATCTCATTGCTTTTGGGTATATTCCATATTCAATTTGTTTACGACTGCAAAAATACGAAGATTCTTTGAAAGTTGCAAGAAAAACGGGATTTATTTCTCAAATGACTTCAAAGAAGGAGGGTTTACTAGAAATACAGTCTTTTCAAAGAATATATGTTGTGATGTAAAATACTTTCAAATTTACTTTTATAATAAAAACTATCTTAAAACGCCCTAAAACGGGGCCTTGGAGTTTAGATAGGGTAAAGTGGGAGTTTACTTAGCCTAAAGTCGGAGTTTAGGCTAAGTAAACTTCTGGTTTACTTAGCCCTGATTCTTGCTTGTGTCTGGTGAATGGGATGGCTGTCAAGAAGTTTCGTCGCTTTTCGTTTTCAGGTAATAGTCGCTGAAGTCCTTGCAGCCCGGGGGCAGCTGGTGGTGCTCCAGGCGGGGCAGGACTTCTTGCAGCTGGAGGAAGAGGCGTTCGCCGGGCGCGTCGCGATCGGGGTACATGTGGAAGGTGAGCGACAGCGACGATGCCAGCGCCTGCAACAGTTCCACGTCCTTCTGTTTCAGCAGGGTGGCCGAGGGGATGGCGATGGCCTTGTGACCGGCCGAGAGCATGGCCCAGCAGTCGGAGCATCCTTCGGTGATGTAGAGCGCCTCGCCCTCACGCAACAGGTTCAGCACCGGCAGATTATAGATGCTGCATTGTGAGCCGACGGGGAAGCGGAAGCGGGGTAGGGCACCCTTCACCAGATTGCGGTTCTGAACGCCGATCAGCTGGCCCTCACGGTCATAATACGGTATCTGCAACCAGCCGACGCCCTGCCGGTCTTTCCACGACGTCAGCCGACACCAACGCACGACCCTTGCATCAATCCGTCGCTCCTCAAAGAGAAACCGCCGCGCCTCATCATTCAGCCACGGCCGCTCGAAAAACCGCTCATAACGACTGGCGTCGAAAGATGTTTCATGGCTGTGGTCAGACGGCTGGGGCTGATACTCGGTCAGGATCACGCAATGCTCATCGGCCAGCCAACGACAGGCATCCACAAACCCCTTGCTGAGGTGTCGCATCACGAGATCTATCGTGCCGCCCGAGGCCCCGCACACGAAGCAGCGGTACGAATTCTTGCTCACCTTAAACGACAGGCTCGCATGGTGGTCGTCATGGAACGGGCAGAGCGCCTTGTGCCTCACAACCCTGAGCCCGAGCCGCTCCGCGACTCCCTCGATGGGGAGTTCGCGAAGCTTCTGAAGTTCTATTCTATCCATAGTTGCGCTAGCAATTTTCAATTAATTATCAATTATCAATTATCAATTTTTGAAACTTTTCCGTCTTGGTGTAAAGTCCCGTCTGGTTCGAGAAGGTGATGAACTTACGGCACAGCCATTGGCGCAGCTGGGCGCTGGCACCTTCGGCGCTCTTGCCGATACTGGTGCGCAAGGCTTCCAACTGCTGTTGGTTGAAACTGTCGGGCAGTTCGTTGAGCATGTTCCTCGGGCCGCGGCGCTGCACCTCGCTCAGCTGGTCGCCGTCCTTGCCAAGCATGTCGGCAAAGAGCTGCATCTTGCTCCAGATGTCGCGGTAGACCAGCCATTCCACGACCTCGCCCATCGACTTGGTCCACGTCTGCCCGTTGAGTGCCCACATCACGCAACCAGCCTTCCATCCCGACACCAGCGAGCGGTGTGACATCTCGAACAGCACATCGTCGTCGGTCAGGTCGGCCAGCGTCGCCATGTCCTGAGCCAGATTGTCGATCAGTTTGTTAAGAGGCCGGATAATGTAGCGGCCCTTGCAGAGGTCAAGGCGCGCCAAATACTCGTCGAGCTTCTGGTAGAACTCGTCGGTGTACTTGCCCTGCCTTGGGATTCGACCGCTGCGCCCCGCACGTGGCTTGTAGGAGAAGACCATTCGGCCGAATGTGCCGTTGGTCAGCTCGTACTTATAGAAGCGGCGGGTAGAGTCGGGGTTCGACGAGATGGTGATGCAAGCCCGGAGGATTGGGTTGCCGGTAATGCCGTCTTTCGTGGCGCGCAGGGCACCGGCACGGGCACGGTCGTAGACGTTGCGGAGCAACAGCGAAACATGCTTGTGACTGCCGCACAACTGGTCGGCCATCTCCACCTCGGGCAGGTTGAAGTACTGCGTGAGTCCACCCTGAGCCTCGAGGGCTATCGCATTCTTGAGGAATCCGGCCCTGGTCGTGTCGGTCGGCGGGAATCGGTAGGCCACGACGGGTTCCACGGGATGGGCTTGGTTGTTGCCCTTCGATTGATCCAGCTTCTGCCATGCCAGGTACTTTTTCTCCTCTTCTTTGTCGTGCTGACGGAAATCACGGCAGAGGGCTTCCACCACCGGTGACAACTGGCCCTTGTTGTCGCCACTATTGGCCACGAGATTGGCCATCATGCCCGTCGGTTCCTTCCAACTGTTGTCAGGATACTGAAATTCCGCGCCGCTGACGTGTGCGCCAAGGACGGGGAAAAACATCGGAACGAAGGGTTCGTAATTGTCTTTTGATACCTGCGAGAGCAGCAGGCGGATACATTCTGTGCCCTTGCCAAGGTTTGGCATCGCGGGCGCTTTTGATTTTGAAATGTCGTATCTCATTGATTTTCTGCTTTTTAGATGAATTTTGAATGATGTGTGTGACAGATGACAGTTGTGACAGTTATTTTTTGAGAGGGTACCCATCTCCTTTATTATATATATAACTATCTATATATCAATTAATTATAATGATTATAAAGGGTGATGTACCCCTCGTTTTTTAATTGTCACAACTGTAACTGTCACAGCCCCATCTTTTACCTTTTTACTTTTCTACCTTTTCTCTATCAAGCCCTCGAGTGCCCAGAGCAGTTCGTTGCTCACGCCGACGGCGTAACGCTCGATGCTGAAATCCCCGTCCATCTTTACAGGACGGAAATTCAGGCGCAGCGAGCCATCAGCCTGACGGGTGATGGTGATGTACCTACCCTTGAACACGTGCGGATTGCGCTTGCGGGGAGCCGGTGGAACGGTCTCGACGAACGTGTAGTGCTCGTCGTAATAATAATCCTCACATTCAACGTCACGGCGCAGGATGCCCTGATAGTCCTTACCGGCCTGCAGGCGCTCGTCGTTGCGGAGGATGGTTTTCAGATTTACACAGAGAGCTGTGTTGCGGTGCCAGCCCTGGAGCATCTCCTTTACGATGCCACCCACGAGGCGGGGCTTACGGGAATAATGTTTGTTCTTTGCTTCCATATTTCTTTTTTATTAGGAAGTGAACATCTGATGGCGTTTCCAGTCTTGCGGCCAGATGATTACCGGGACTGGCGGGAGCCACGCTTGGGGCTATGAGTTCCCATTGGAATCCGGGTACAAAATTAGGCATACTATTTCATGTGCGCAAACTATCATGAATGATGATACTATCATTATGTATCACGCTGACAGTCAGGCACAAACAAAAACGTGACAGTTAGTAATCACCAACTATCACGAACTATCTCGCAACGATCTCGAACTGATCAGGCGGTCAGGGCCTGCATCTCCTGTTCGACATGCGCGACGATGCGGGCTTTCAGTTCCTGGTCGAGCTCGGTCAGGCCGTTGTTCACGTATTTCCGCATGCCGTTGTTGATGCCCTCCAGCTTGATCGTCAGCTCCACATTGGTCACGTCGGCACGATAGAGGCCTTTCGACTTCAAGTGGCCCAGGATGCAGTAGACCGTCTTCTTGCTAAATTCCTTGAACTTCTCGTGGGCGCCGGCATGAGCAATCTCGCTGTGGAAGGCCATGAACAGTCGTTTCCATAGCTGCGGCAGCCGGTCGCTCCATTTGCTCGATGCGAAATCGTGCACCTTGGCCACCACCGCCATCACCTTCTTCTCCAGCTCGTCCTCCACCTCGGCAGGCTTCTCCGAGCGCTTTTTGGCGGGTTGAAGGTCGGCCTGCATCTGCCGCCACAGCTCCACGAAACTGAACAGCCTCTGCAGTTCCTTGCTGAACATCGGGCGGCTGTCGATGTGGGACACGCCGAAGCGCTCGGCATGGGTGAACAGGAAGCGCGAAAGGCCGTCGATATCTATCCGTTTCAGCTCCGAATCATAGACCAGCTCGAACTCGTCGTCGCTGAGGAACATCTTCTTGAAGCCTTCCAGCTCCTTCGTCATCCGCTCCTGCAGGTTCTTTCTCAGCGTGCGGGGCGAATACTGAATCTTCCACTTATTGTATTTCTTTTGGCACGCCTTGCTATAGTGCTTCTGATAGCAAGCCTGCCATTGCTCGAACGACGCGGCGATCTGCTGTTCCGTGGGGGAGTTCAGAAACTCGGAGATCTGCATCAGCATCTCGTGAAGCTCACGCAGCGCACAGACCACAACCACAGGCACGTCGCTGCCGCTGATAATCCTAAACGGCTCTATCGAACCGTCCAGGGCACCAACCTCTGCCTGACTCTCCTTGAAGCGCATATAGCTGGCCGACTCATACTCATACAGGTTCACGTCGAACTTGTTCAGACTATACGATTTGCGGACCGTCTTAATCATGTCCCAAACCTTGTCACCCCACAGCGGAAAGTTCACATCGCAAGCATCGCCCAGCGGCAGGCATGACTGCCATTGCGCCAGCATAAGTTCAAAACATTTTGTCAGTCGTCTCGCATCCACGGCCAGACTCAGGCTCATGGCGTTGAGCGAGAGCAGGCAGGGGCAGCAGGGCAGAACCTCTGTCTTCAGCTCCAAATTGGTCAGTAAAATATATTCTTTTGATTTAATGTCATTCATATTCCTCTCTTCATTTTTTTTATGGCGAAAACGGCTGCAAAGTTAGCAAATTATATCTATCATCGCATACATTTTTATGTTAATAATCCAAAAACCGCCGACGAAAAATTATCTCGCCAAAAAATTTGCTTTCCCTTAACACTATTTAAGGGGGGGTAACGGTCGTTAACAAAATTCTTTGTATCTTTGCAGCCACAAAAAGTATTCTAACATTATTATTTAAATCTGTAACAATCATGAAGAAAAGAAAATTTTATGTGAAACCTTCGATGAAGGTTCACGAGTTGAAACGACGTGCGCAGTTGCTGGTTGGCAGTAATGGCAGTGGAACTTTGGATGACTACAACTGGAATACCCCAGATGAAGAGTAATTAACCCATTAAACGAAGAAAGCAATGAAGACAATGAAGAATTTTCTGAGCATGGCTGCCCTCGCTTTGATGGGCGCAATGATGACCGGCTGTTCAAGCGACGATAATTTCGACAATCCGCAGCAGCCCGAGAACAAGAGCAAAGTAGTAACTCTGACCACCACCGTAGGACTGGACGGCGGCGCCACAACCCGCGCACTGACCGAGACAGGCGTGAAAACCTTTGCCGTGGACGATCAGATTGCCGTGATTTATACAAAGAATGGTGGTACGGTCACTAAAGCTGTGAGCGAAAAACTGATATCCACCGACATTGCAAGTGGCAGCAAGTCGGCAACCTTCACCGTGACCCTCGACGACCCCGACAAGACCAAGAACGTGACCTACATCTATCCTGCAGCAATGGCCGGAAGTACTGACGTAGACTATACCAAGCTCAACTCGCAGGATGGCACGCTAGCAAGTCTCCAGACTAAATACGACCTCTGCACGAAGTCTGGCGCATGGGCCTCTGACAACCTGCCCTCGCTGACGCTTGAGAACAAGCTCGCCATCCTGGCCATCAGTCTCAAGAATACCACCGACATCACCAGCACCATCACGGGCATGACCGTCAGCGACGGTACCAACACCTACACCGTCAGCCGCTCGGCAGCCGCAGGCCCCATCTACGTGGCCATCCAACCCACGAGCTCTGCTACCATCTATGTGACCGCCACCGACGGCACCAATGAATACGGTAAGACATTGTCCGGCAAGACCTATGCAGCAGACAACGGCTATCCCGTTACCTGGAACATGACGGAGCTGGAAAAAGTGGTGTGGAACAGCACCAATGTGTTCAATAGTAGTAATGAGGGTGTCACAATCTCGATGTTTAATGAACTAGCAAAAACTTTTGAAGGTGTAACAATTTCATTTACCGGAAGCGGAGCGGCCAGCCATTTTTATCTCTATGATGAAGGGTTGGGGAGCCAGCTCCTTGTAAATGGGGGTCAAGGTGGTGCATTTACATTCACCGCACCTAGCGGCAAGATATTCACAAAGATTGAAATTATTAATAGTGTAGCAGTGACCTTTACACCATACGGTGATTGGACAAAACCTGAAAATAATAAGATTATGTGGAGCGGTGCTGCTTCAAGCACGGTGACTCTTGCCGCGTCGGGTTTTGTAAACTGCCCGAATGTCACCAGCATCGTATATACGATGATGAATGAGTAAGAATAGTTATGGGTAAGAGGCACCTGGGGTGAGATCTGGTCTCTTTGATCTGTCCCCCACCAAAGCTAAGAATAGAGAAACGGAAGTCAGCGTGGCTTCCGTTTCTTCGTGTCTGTCACCCTAGTCATGGGGACAGTCCCCCATGACTATCTCAACATACTACTCAAAAACTTAAATGTCCAAAGTGAATAAGTTATAACTGGAATAAAATCCCAAAATCCCAACTTTCCCTGAAAACGACAAATAATTCCGCAGATATTTGCAAATATCACAGAAATGCCATATCTTTGCAGACAGAAATCAAACCATAACAATATATGATGATTAAAAACGATAAACGAAAGATATACCAAAAGCCCGCGATGCGGGTCTTCGACTTGCAATCCCGCCCGACGATCCTCGCCGGCAGCGGTGAGAAGGATGGATACCCCGGGGTGCCGTGGTAGACAACTGAACTGAGATTATTTACCAATTAAACCAACAAGACAATGAGTAACAATCACGATATTCATCAGTTGCTTACGATATTGATTTCGTTTATCGCAGCACTCGGCGTACTGACAGCCTGCTCTAACGACGACAATACCGTTTCCGCCTCTCAGGCTCCCGTTTACAGTGTGAACATATCTGCTACGATTTGTGGCGAAACGCAGACCCGCGCCGTGACGTTCGGTACCGACGGCGGAACCGTCACCAGCACCTTCGCCGAGGGCAACAAGGTGTATGTCTACAACGAGACACGCGGCGCCTTCGCCTGCAATGCCAGCGGAACCGCAATTCCCCTGACGCTGGCAGCCACAGACATCTCTGCTGACGGCAAACACTGCACGCTGAGTGGCGAACTTACGTTCCATAAGTGGGTGAACAAAGCCTGGACACCCGTTACCGACATTTCCTCCACCGACACATACTCTTTGTTCTACCAGATGAACGATTGTAATCCGAAATACCCGGGTGATTCGCAATTTTACTACTTCGGTGAATATGGTACTGATCTTAATGGCAGTGCCTCCCAAACCTCCAATTTCGACTTCGCCGAGGTTCGGAATGTGTCGCTCACGCTAAGTGGCAGTTCGCTCTCAGCCAGCGGTAGCGTCAAGTTCCAGAACGTGCAGTCGATGTTCCGCCAGCGTCTCACCTTCGCCGACAACAATGGCAACGCGCTTGCCACACAGCCCACCATCACAAAGCTGACCATCAGGTCGAAGAACAGGACGCTTGTCAATTATTACAAACCACTAGATGGAGATGACACCTACGACACGGACTATGACCTTGTCATCAATAACCCCGATATCGACGCTAACGGTGACATTTATCTCGCCCTCTCCTTCCATTATGCGGACGATGCTGCCAAAACCGGCGACCAACTTATCTTGATCGCCGAGGCCAATGATGGCCGCAAATTTACATGCACCAAAGACGCACCAAGTAGCGGATTTGTGAATGGTAAGTACTACTACGGATCTATGACTCCGACACCACTGTATGACGTCACCGTTACCGATGTTAATACGGGAGAAATTTTGTCGCCCACTGGCTACATATACTATCTGTCGTCTGATAAAATCTACAATGTCAGCGGCTCGGGCAACTACAGTATCCAAGGCTATAACAACAGCTCGAATATCAAGGTGATAATTGCGGATGGAACGAGGTTGTCAATCATTGCCAACATTGGTGAAATCGTCCTTGAAGGCAACGTCACTGTCACCGGACCAATAATGAGATCTCATTATAATTTTTACACGCTGATTAGCGGCTCCGGCATGCTGACCTTCAACGGAACTTTTGCTGTTGGCCAATGGCGAATTGATCCTGATCAAGTCTGTCTCCGTATCATTATTACCAGTTCATCAATATTCCCAGAGGGCGTTAAGACCGAAGACGGTACGAGCGATGTCAGTTATGTAGAAAACGACGGCTACAGGGTTTATGGTCACAGCTCCGGTGGCGGCCCTGGCGACCCTCCTGAACATCTGTAACAGAGCATTGGTTCTAATGCCCATACAAAATCCCCCCGAATGTAGTCATGGGGGCACCTGGGGTGAGGTCAGGACTCATTGATCTGTTCCCCAAAGATGAGAATAGAGAAACGGAAGTCAGCGGCTTCCGTTTCTTCGTTTCTGTATAGATCAAGGGACGGTTCTCTGATCTGTTTTAAAGATAAAACCAGGAAACGGAAGTCCGCTCTGGCGGAATGATACAGGGCAGGAACTGCGACGGTGCGGTTCCTGCCTTTTTGGGGATCACATAACGCAGGGACGGTTCTTTTGTTACAACGGGAGAACCGTCCTTTTTGATTGACTTTGATTGAGAATATAATTTTTCTGCTAAATATTAGGAAATTCCAAATAAAGTCCGTATCTTTGCAGCGGAATTCACATGTTGAACTTTAAATTTAGATGCTTATGAAGAATAAAAAAGCAAAAAAAACGGCAAAAAGTTGCTCAGTTGATAAACTTTTCATATCTTTGCAGCGATGAAGAAAGAAAAAAACATGGAGATCTTTGATGTGGATGCGCAGTTGGATGTAGCATTTGGGAAAGAAGGTACTCCTGAACGTGCAGCAGCCGAAGAAAGGGCCAACGCCTTCTTTACCGGACAGATTATTGAAGATGCACGAAAGAAGGCAAATATCACCCAGGAAGAACTGGCTGCGAGAATTGGAACCAACAAGTCATACATCTCACGCGTTGAAACAGGACGCACGGAGCCTAAAGTATCGACCTTCTACCGCATCATCGCCGCCCTCGGTCTTACGGTAGAACTCACTCCTGCAGTATAATATCACAAAGGCTTCAAATTAGTAAGCGAAGACTGTGCGCACACAGGCACCCATACTCAGGTGCCTGTCCCCATGACTAGAGGAGGAAATGAAGAAAAGGCATCCGTTTTAACTTTTCTTTATTGTTTTCTTTTTGAAATTTGAGGCAGATTTACTAACTTTGTAGCCGAGATTTATGATAACGTTTTACGATCACAGGGGGACATCCCCCGTGAGGTGGGCTTTATCTTTGCAACAAATTATAAAGATACAATAATTAAAAGCATTTACGAATGAAAAGAATTTGTTTTTTACTACTTGTGATGCTGGCATTGCCGACAGGAATGCAGGCAGACGACATTGGTACGTCACCGGCAGGCCATACCGATGATGTGGTAAAGGGCGATGTCAACGGTGACGGCGTCGTCGACGCCGATGACGTAAAAGAGATCTCGAACATCATCATGGAGATCCCATCGGCTACAGCCATCATGCCTGAGAATGCCGACCTCAACGGTGACGAAATCGTGAATGTGACAGACATCGTGATGGTCATCGACCACATAGAGAAGGACGGCGGCACGCAGCCGATGATACCCGAAGGCGCTATCAATGGTAAGTTCACCATCAATGCCAGCGGCAACAAGGTTTATTTCTCCAAGGGCAACCTGCAGTACGTCGGCAGCCAATGGAAGTTCGCCGACAACCAATGGAGCTACCTAACCTCTCAGCCCGACGGCAATCGCGACCTGTTCGGCTGGGGTACGGCAAACAATCCTGATCAGACAAGCACAGACAACTCTGATTATCCTACATTCACTGACTGGGGCACCAATATGGGCTCTGGCTGGCGCACGCTGACCAGCGCTGAGTGGGCTTACCTGTTCAATACCCGCACTAATGCCTCTTCGAAGTATGGCCATGGTAAAGTTAATAATGTCAACGGCGTGATTATCCTTCCCGACAGCTGGACGCTACCCACAGACCTTACCTTCACCGCCGGCAACAGCGCTTGGGCCAACAACTACACAACCGAAGAGTGGTCTCAGATGGAAGATGCCGGTGCTGTGTTCCTGCCGGCTGCCGGCAGGCGGAAAGGTTCCTCGCTCTTCGATGCTGGGGCGGGCGGCTACTACTGGTCGTCGTCGGGTAACACGACCGGCGCCTACTACGTACACTTCTACAGTGGCAATCTGTTTTATCAGAGCTACTACAGTCACTTCGAGGGGTACTCGGTGCGTCTGGTTCGCATAGCCGAGTAGAGAATTATATCTCCCTTGTCCGTCCCTACGGGCAGGACGCGTAAGAGGATCACTGCAGCCATGGCTGTCACCGAGGGGGTGCCTCGCGGCAGGGGGCTCGCAGCCCCCGAAAGCGTCTGCTTACTCAGTATCTCATTCCGTTAGCGATTGCAAACATAGTAACTATGGCTGTCAAAATGACTAACAAAACGCGTTTTATGAGTCGATAGTGTTAAATTGTGAGTCGATAGTGTTAAATTGTGAGTCGATGTATTCGATTTTTTCTTATCTTTGTAGCAAAATAGAATAAAATCATTAAAAACCAAATAAGATATGAAGAAAAAGCTTCTTTATATAAAGCCTGTGATGCAGGTGGGGCTGCGACGTGCCTCTTGCGTGTATAAACCAAATAGATTATTAACATATAAACAATAACATTATGAACAAGACTAAACGACTACTCATTTCTATGCTCACCCTGCTTTGCTGCTGCACGGGGATGTGGGCAGTAGGTGAGTTAAATGGTGTATTTACCATCAGTGCAAGTGGCGGCAAGGTGCAGTTCTCGCAGGGTAATTTGCAATACCAGGCATCTACTAATACTTGGCGTTTCGCAACGAATCAGTATGACTACATTGGCAATGCCGCTGGTAACACCTCTCCGTCTTCAACTCAGACGGCATGGATTGACTACTTCAACTGGGGAACCAGTGGTTATGACCATGGTGCAAACTGTTACCAGCCTTGGAGCACCAGCACAACCCGCAGTGATTATTACGCCTATGGTTCAAGTTCTAAAAACCTCTATGATGCCAAGGATAATAATTCCATGCGTGGTAAGGCAGACTGGGGCTATAACGCTATCAGCAATGGCGGTAATACCGAAAACAGTGGCTGGCGTGTTCTGACCAAGGACGAGTGGGCTTATTTGATCAACACCCGCAGCGAAACCTACAGATATGCCAAGGGAACGATACATGGCACGAACGGTTTGATGCTTTTCCCTGATGGGTTCACTCTTCCTACAGAGGTTAGTATCAGTAATGCCAACACGGCAGGTGCCAGTTACACATCTTATAGCGATGGAGACTGGACTGCACTGGAAGCGGCAGGTGTAGTATTCCTGCCTGCCACAGGATTGCGAAATGGAACAAGTGTACCAGAGTCAGAGAAAGGATCCGTTGGTAATTATTGGTCGAGCACTTACATGAATGCAGACTGCGTATATAACATCCGTTTTGATGGCAGTTCATTAAACCTTGTAAACGACGGTGACCGACAAAATGGCTTCCCAGTCCGCCTAGTGAAGGATTATTTGCAGCAGGACGGCGAGGGAAACTTTCTTATTGGCTCAGTGCAGAACTGGAAGGACTTTGCAACGCTTGTCCAGACCACTCCGACTGCTAATGCCAAGATGATAGCAGACGTAAACCTTGGTGACGACCAGACGGTGATAGGTGGCGTCTATAATGGTAGCACACTCTTTTATCAAGGAACCTTTGACGGTCAAGGTCACACTTTGACTATTGCCTATGATGTTAAAAGTGGAGATGGAGAGAGGTTCACGACTCCTTTCTCACTCTTAGATGGGGCAACCATCAAAAATCTACACTTGGATGGAACCGTTAATTCAACCTATGCATACGGAGGTTCTATTGCAAGTATATTAATAGGAACGAATACAATAGAAAATGTATGGAACTCTGTGACTGCTGTTTGTACGAAGGGAGGCTGGGTCCAGATGGGAGGATTCATCGGCGTGCTTGGGAGTGGCGCTACTACTATAAGCGACTGCCTATATACAGGAAGTATTACTCATAATGGTGGCTATTCTGGTTATTTCAATGGAGGATATGGACCTGAGCCTACTGTAAATAATTGTCTTGTTCTTGGCGCATTTACAGGAGAATTCGGATTCAATGGATCTTACAATAACTGCTATTGCAAACATGCTTCAACAACTGGTGTAACACAACCAACGGATGCTCAATTGTCTGATGGCACGACGGCAGCAGCATTAGGTTCTGCTTGGGTGCAGGATGCTGTTTCCAGAGAACCGAGGTTAGACCTGTTTATGGCTACGACCAGTCTGACAGCGAATGAGGGAAAGACTGGCGAATACTGGTCAACCTATTACGATGGCGCGAAGAGTAGTATCGCCGATGCGAACACGACGGTCTATACGGGCAAGGTGAATGGCGACAAGATTGCCCTGACGGAAATTACCGACAAGACGATTCCGGCTGGCAATGCCGTCATTCTGAAATCGACCGCAGCCAGCGTGACGCTGACAAAGACGTCGGCAACGGGTACATTGGCCGACAACGACCTAAAGGGCGTGGATGTGGCAACAGCCAAGACGAATGTCTATTGTTTGAACAAGAACGGAACCGTTGTGGGATTCTATAAATACACAGGCGATGTTCCAGCCCACCGTGCTTATATCGAATCGATTTCAGGTGCCCGTATGTTCAGCTTGGGCGATGGTGATGCAACCGGAATTGTTTCGATGGAAGAGGGTAGAGGTATTAAGGAAGATGGCACTGGCGAGTGGTATAGCCTCGACGGTCGTCAACTCAATGCCCAGCCCACTCGCAAGGGCATCTACGTGAAAGATGGAAAGAAAGTAGTAATCAAGTAAAATGAAGGAGGATATCGCTATGACACAGAATACGACAAAGAAAACATACGAGAAGCCTTCGATGAAGGTTTACTTACTGAACTTGCATCCCTCACTGCTTGCTGGCTCACCCGATCTGCCCACAGGCAATGACTGGCCCGATGGCAATCCTAAGCCTTGGTAAATGGTAGCAAAAAAACTCGGACACATTGGGGTCAGGCACCTCTGTGACATGTATATCATAAAAATGACCGACATCCTCTCGATGCCGGTCATTTCTTTAGAATACCAATGGTCCGTAGCCCATGCAGCTCGTGGTCGTGATGGCCGTCAGGAAGGCCGTGAGCGGAGAATAGTCATGGGGACAGGCACCCATACCCAGGTGCTGGGGTGAGGTCAGGACTCATTGATCTGTTCCCCAATAGTCATGGGGAAAAACACACGTGTAAAAGTAATACTTTTTGGGGACACTACAAAATTAATGAGGGGTTTTGTTGTAAGTTTTGGGGAAAATAGCTATCTTTGCAGACGAAATTATAAACCAACCAACAATGAAAAAGAAAAGAGACTACGAGAAGCCCTCGATGAGGGTGTATGAGTTAAGGCAACGGACTCAACTGTTGCAGGCCAGCAAGAGGGATTACGAACCTGCGACCTGGCCTTAAACGAGTGACTACTTCCTTAAAACAATGAAGACAATGAAAAAGTTATTCCTATATATGATGATGATGGCTGGCATGACGGCCTGCACAAACGAGGATAACATCGTACAGAATCAGCAGCCCGCAGCCCCGCAGGCCCCGGTCTATCAAGTCAGCATCCCCGCCACGATAGGCGATGGTGCAGCAACAAGAGCCGTAGAACTGGGTACGGGCGACAAGGCAGGATGGCTCGTCAGCACGTTCAGAACCACGGACCACATCGCTGTTTACTGGGGCACTACGCAGGCTACTGATGACCAAAACAACCCAGTCTGCCTGCATGCCGATGCAGACGGCAAGACAGCAAACCTTATAGGCACGTTGACCTTCTACGAACAACAGGCCAATCCAGATCCGGAATCAGTTGACCCTATTTTTATTCCACAGGAGTTACCCGTCGACCAATACCTGCGCTTCGTCTATAACAGTAAATGGGGGATCACATTTTACACCAATCAGACAGGCACCTTCGCCGGATTGGACAATTACGACTTCGCTATAGCCGATGATGTGAAGATTACTGCCATCAGCGGCGATGAAAATGGTTACACCCTCACCACGACGGATGCTCATTTTAAGAATACCCAGTCGATGTATAAGTTCACCTTCACGGGACTGCCTACGGGCGTTGGCGTGAAGAGCGTCAGTATTTCTTCGGCAGGCAATCATCTTGTGAATCGATACATTCCATACTCAGAATACAACGATCATACACCTATAACCATCACCCTCGATGATGCCGCACGCGAGGCCAATGGTGCGGACGTGGTGTATGCCGCCCTGCGGTTTGATGCCCTCGCCGAAGGCAAGAGAGACAATATCGCCTTTACCGTGACGGGCACCGACGAAAAGACTTACATAGCCACGAAGGACTCACCCGAGGGCGGATTCCAGAATGGCAAGTATTACACCTCAACCATCGAGGTCTATCCCCAAAACGTCAACCTCAGCACCGTAACACAAACCGACGGGAGCGGCGTGAAATACTACGCTGCCCAGAACGGGCAGATACTCATTGGCAAGTTCAGCGGCGACGGTGGTTACATCACCATTGCCGACGGTGCGACGGTGACGCTAGCAGGCGCGGATATCATTGAGCCTGACTACGTTTCCAGTCCTCCTTATTATGCTTGCGACCATGCGGCCATCCACTGCCTGGGCAATGCCAATATTATCCTGGAGGACAAAGCTAGCGGGTCGGGAAATGAGGTTTACAACCGTGCTAAAGCTGGACAATTTAGTGATTGGCCCGCCGTCTATGTGCCTCAAGGCAAGACACTCACCATCAGCGGCACGGGCAAGCTATGGGCGAATGGCGAAAATAGCTCCGGTGGCGCCGGCATCGGCGGCGGTAAGAATATCAACTGCGGCAACATCACCATCAGCAGCGGAATCATTCCTGAGGCCAAAGGAGGCACTGGCGCTGCCGGCATCGGCGGTGGCGACAACGGCTCTTGCGGCAACATCCTTATCTGCGGCGGAACAATAGGCAGCTACGGAGCAGCAGACTATGATGGCGCTGGCGCCGTTGGTGGCGATAATGCTCCTGGTATTGGCAACTTAATTGGTAACTGCGGCACCATCACCATCACCGATGGCATCACCTATGTCAAGGTAAAAAAAAGTAGTAGAGCTATTTATTTTATCGGTGGGGTTCGTTGCGGCACTGTGACCATCAGCGGCCAAGAAATGGTTAGTGAAAGGCTGAAAAGTGGTGATAACGGATATATCGGCAACCTGTTTTCAATATGTGATGGCAAACAATGGGAATTAAGACCCTAAAAACGCAACACAACGTTCCACCATAGTCATGGGACAGATCCTGGGGTGAGGTCAGGACTCATTGATCTGTTCCCCAAAGATGAGAATAGAGAAACGGAAGTCAGCGGCTTCCGTTTCTTTTTTATTTTTCGCCCGATATTTGCAGCCAAAAAACTTGCATATTTCGGGATTTTTTTGTATCTTTGCAGTTGTAATAATGATTAAAATAACCCTAGTAATTCACCATTTAAAACATGTAAGATTATGAACAAGACAGTTAGAAAGATCCTTCAGGTGATCAGTTATTTCATCGCTGCTATTCTGGGAGCGGCTGGCGGTTCCGAGCTGATGTAGACTTACGACGCCATGGAAAACAAAGGCTTCAAAATCTCTCAGTACGCCTGTGCGGTGCTGCTCATCGTGAGCAGTATCGCGCTGGTGACTTATCAGGTCATCGAGATCGACGATGTGGCGGCAGGGTTGCTCTATTACGTGGCGCAGTCGTTCCTGTTGGCTGGCTCGATCTTCGGCCTCGACCAGTATATCAAAATCATTAAGAAACAATACCATGAAAGAGAATCTAAATGAAACCTGGCTCTCGTCTCATTTTAAGCTGAGCGAGTTTCTGAACGTTGGAAAATACCCCGACAATAAACCTACATTACAGGATGTGGCAAACATGACCTATGGCTGCATCATGTTGTTAGAGCCTGCCCGTCAAGTTGTAGGCCCGATCATCATTAATTCGGGCTTCCGTTGCGAAGCCGTCAATCGCAGGGTAGGGGGTGTGCGCAACTCCCAGCACCTCGTCGGCCAGGCTGCCGACATCCGGCCGCTCAACCCACAACAGTTCCAAAGCCTCGTTGACTTCCTCAAGTCGTGGGAATATACCGACCAGCTGCTGACGGGCCCGGGCTGGCTCCACGTCTCGTGGAACCCCTTCCGACCGCCCCGCAGACAGATCCGAATCGGGTACTATAAATAACACGAAAAAAGTTGCTAAAATATTTGGTAGTTTCAGAAAAAAGTTGTACCTTTGCATCGTGTAAGAAAGGTTGATAAAACCTAGATTATAACAAGCGGGAGGCGGTGACCCGGAGTAGCTCGCCGCAGAAAGTCTGATACCATGAAAAACATTTAAAGTATGGCAAGATCAGAAATTGCAATGGTCATCAATCTTCGACAGAACAAGAAC